>Ga0209489_103311_pt1 | contig 31602 bp, 10 predicted proteins | sample SiratrowhiteBW_FD_187527 | JGI IMG/M metagenome (GOLD analysis project Ga0209489, IMG submission 187527) | Root nodule microbial communities of legume samples collected from California, USA - Siratro white BW (SPAdes) (version 2) | ecosystem: Host-associated > Plants > Roots > Nodule | place...
TTTTTTTTTGAGTCTGGGAAAAAAAAAAAAAAAACAAGATAGTAATTATATCAAATTTATTGACTTATTCAATAATCCTAATATTATGTGATCTAATTCATAAATAATTTTATTTTTTAAATAGTGGCTATGATCTTAAAAAAAGTATGTGATTAGAAATTTGATTTCATAATTTACATGTATGAAATGTTAATATTAGACCTTTAATGTTACTGACAATAAAATCCTTTATAGTCCATACCAAATTCATTTCTGACTAACAAATAAGACCCAATCTTATTTTTCAAAAATAAACTTAATGATCACAAAAAAGTATATATAGGCCCATAATAAACAGATCAATTACAGGAGATCTTCTTCCTGCACTCCATAGCTTCTTCCGACACCTCCTTTCCTTCAGAAAAATACACTTTCATCTTTCTTCTCGAATTACCCATTTCACAAGTATTATAGAGATATATTTTTGGCTTCAGAAATAAATTATTCCGAAAACAAATACAAAAATGTATTAAAAAGGATAAAATAAGCAATGTAATCTTTAATAAAGGACATTGAGAGAAAATAAAAAAGATATGAAGGTACCCGAAGGAGCTATGGAGGTGCAGGAATAAGCCGTCGAACTATAGTTAGTTAAAGCCCAAAATCAACGGCTTCTTATACACCTTCTTTGTTTTCTTACATCATACACAACAAATTGATTATTATATTTTTAATAAAAAATTAAATAATTTATCTTTTAAATTTTTTATATTTTAAGTTGTATAATTCGGTATACATATTCCAATATATAATTTTTAGATACTGATTACACAATTTAATATATAGTTTATATCAAATTGTATAAGTTGATATATAATTTTTATATGCTAAATTATATAATTCGGAATAAAAATATATATATTTAAAATTACACAATCTGATGTCTAATCAATTAGATATACAAAAGTTATATATTGAATTATACCATTCCTAATAAAAAGAAATTATATAGGGAATTGTATAATCTAGTATAAAAAAATTAACTTGTATAATGTGATATACAAAAGTTATATATCTGATTGTATAATCTTATTTTCAGTATTTTAGAAAAAATATAGGATACAGGATGAAGTCATGGGGGTGCATGAAGAACGCGTCCGCAAAAACAAGCGTGGTAATAACGCTAGGTCGTAGTATTTAACTCATACAAAACCCAACCCAAGGCCCAAACTAACTCCCTCCAAAGTCCAAACTACGAACATAGTCTCGCTTTCTCCCTCTCTCTCTCTCTATCTGCATAATTTTCTGAGAGAAAATTCAGCAAGAAGATTTGCAAATGTCCAATTTCCTGAGCAACACTAATCCGAACCCGAACAAGTCCTTCGAGGTACCTCAAAGTCCCTTTCCGTTCACGAGAAGCAGGTTCTTGTGTTGTGCAGTGTGGTAGTTTTGATGGTTGCTTGGTGAATTTTGCAGGTGAATCAGCCTCCCACTGATTCCGTCTCCAGTCTCAGTTTCAGTCCCAAAGCCAACTTCCTCGTGGCCACTTCCTGGGACAATCAGGTCTTTCTTTCTCCCTCATTTCCCTCTCTTTCAAGCTTCATTGTTCAAACATCTCACTTCTTGCAGGTTCGTTGCTGGGAGGTTGCACGGAATGGAGTAAATGTCGCCACTGTCCCCAAGGCTTCTATAACGCACGATCATCCTGTAAGCTATTTTGTTTTGTTCATCACCTCATCATTCATTTATCCTTACTATTTATGTGTGTGTGTGTGTGTTTATTTTCGTGAATTACTATTCTGGTCCATGTATTCAAGTAGGACTCGGAGATGATCATAGTTAGGGTATAAGAATCAAGGTGTTTTGTGTGGCAAAGACATTAGGACATAGAGGTTTGACTATGATTTCCGTCTGCTTAAAGTGAAATATATCGCTGCATGTGGATGGCGATGTAACCGGCCTTGTATGGTTCTTGCAAATCACCCCTCTATGGGGACTAGTTAAGGAATCGACAAGTAGAATCTTTTGTTGGAATCTTTTTAATAAAGATTTTCCATTTTTTTTTATTCAGTGCCCTAAGGTGATGGGTTGCATTAGTCGTACAATATTCATATATATGTTATACATGTTTTTGAGTCTCAATTGGGGATTTTGGAGTTGAACATTTTAGTATTAGTGCTTTTTGTGCCGGTCGATGACTTGATCCAGATAATGAACTTATATGCATTGACCATTGAGTTGATTAGGCTGATAAATTAATTGTTTAAAATTAAATTCTTTTAGGGGAGGACAAGAACCAAAAATAGAGTAACTAGGAATTCAATTAGAACAGGACCCAAAATACGTAATTTTTAGTGAAGGACAGGAACCATATCTGACACATTTCTTGGCACATTTCCTTAGATGAGGGACCAAAAGTAGAAGATTTATTTTTTAGCGACTGAGAACATATTTAACCCTATATTCATAGTACTTGACTATTGAATCTTAGACTATAGATTTTCAAGATCTTGCTGCTCTGTCTTTTCCATAAACAGCAATAGTTACAAGTTCATGAAGTCATAAATTCATCATATTTATTTCTTTGCAAAGGTTTTGTGCTCTTCATGGAAAGATGATGGCACAACTGTCTTCTCTGGTGGATGTGATAAGCAAGTGAAGATGTGGCCTCTATTATCCGGTGGCCAACCAATGACTGTTGCCATGCATGACGCACCCATCAAAGAAGTTGCTTGGATTCCTGAAATGAATCTCTTAGTCACAGGAAGCTGGGACAAGACTTTGAAGTATTGCACTAGTATTTGCTGCCTTTACAGCAATTTTCTTTTAAATTATAACTTTGGGAACTAGAATATATGAAAAATATCTCATAATATCAACATTATATATAATATTTTGGAGCATCTTATTTTTTTGTATTTATATTTTAGGGATCAGTGTTTTGTGTTGTGTCAAATATTTTACCCAAGGAAATATTATTTAGAATCTGTATTTTCTCTTCTTTTTTCCCTAGTCCAAACTTAAGTCCCTTTAATTGCAGCACAGTATCAAAGTGTTACCTTCCTTTGTGATCACTCTTGCCACTATTTCACTGCTGAGTTCCTTGGCTATATCATACACTAACCTTAGTTTCAAATTCCAATTTCAAATTTTTATTCTCCTTAGTTCTTTTGTGTCTTGAAGCTTCCAAATGCTATTCTTGATTAATTTGAACAACTTTTAGTTCTTTCTGAAAATATTTTGCTTACCAGGATTTTTTACTAATGATCATTACAATGAAATCTCTTCTTCCTTGTTTATCTCCTATCAGCTCTTCAGGCTGGTTTTTGTCACACACACATCAGGTGTTGTCTATTAGCTTTATATAGCATGACATTGCACATTATATTTTAGTATTTTGTGGTGATGCTGATATGTATCGCATCTTTCTGATTAAGTATGGTATGAAGCTTTCAATTTTGCTTGATCTGATGCTTCTGTCCTCTCCTTTTGTGGCTACTTTTAGATACTGGGATACAAGGCAGTCAAATCCAGTGCACACACAGCAACTCCCAGAGCGCTGCTATGCTATGACAGTGAGACATCCTCTGATGGTTGTTGGCACTGCTGATAGAAATCTTATTGTTTACAACTTGCAAAATCCTCAGGTAATACTTTCAGTCTAATTTAGTGAATCTCTACGTAATCGTATTATGCATTATCAGTGTTACCTTTCAGCTGTATATTCACTTATTATTATATCACTATTTTATCTCAAGATTTCATAATAAAAAGGGGTTGTTTCTTTTTATTGCTTAATTAGACAATAAAAGGATGAAGTCTATTAAGGGTGAGGAGAAGAAACTAGGATTACATGAGAATAATAAATCATAAAGGAGAAAGAGAAGAGACATTCCAATTTCTGGGCCAGAAGTTTAATGTATATTCACTCACGTACTCCCAATGATTGTTTGGAGCCAGAGGTTTCAAATAGTCAAAAGGAAGGAAGGAATTTCCTGGTAAGTACGATAGGCATCCTCAAACCACTAACCTAAAGTGAACAAAAATTTAAAATTATATCTATATGAATATATAAGTATGCTTTACATTTTCAGAAACATTGAAAATAATCAAAGGATTTAAATATAATAACATCCAAAAAAGCTTATTTGGTTCATGGTTTACTTAGACATCTCATATTTGGAATCATACTAGGCAAAATTAGGACAACCTGTTTACAGAATATTAGTCTCGAGTACTATTGGGGCATCAGTCACTCAAGTCACACATTTAATAATTTGTAGCCCCACATACATTTTCCAAGGCATCAGGCAATCCTCACTTATGTTTCACTTAACTGAACTTTAGTCTCAAGTACTTGCTTATTAGAACCTTGAAGAGAAGTTTAGCTCAAGTACCTCTAACCCGGCATCAAGCATTTCGGAAGGAACTTGGGTAATATGTGGTGCCTAAGCCCCTCATTGAGTAGTATGGGATGCTCAGTGGAGTATTTAAGTGTTTGGTTTTTCTGCCTTAATAACAAGCTCTTGAGGGTGGAACCCCCAAGTGCTTGGCTACTTATCAACTAGTATCAAAGCCTAGTTGTCAGTGTTTTGGAAATGACTACCAACAAGGGTTTCTGACTGGTGAAGGGTTTTAATCAAGAGAGAAGTGTTGTTATGGGATGGCCAAGTCCCACATCGAGAAGTATGGATTGCTCGTTGGAGTTTCCCTTAATAGCTAACTTTTGAGGGTGAGTTTCCCAAGGGCCTGAGTACTTATCACATTTCTTTCTTATTTGAGCATTCTAACAAATAAATAGCCACAATTTGGCTCCGGAGATGCAATTATTTAATCAATTAACTATTTGATTTGATGTTCAGAACTGTTAAATGTCTATTCAGCTCAATTATTCAAGACCCATAGATAGCGTTCAATGCGTATTGGAATGTGTGTAGATGTAAAATGAATGGACTTTAGTGGTGTTTCAGCCACCATGTGGGCATGGGAACATCATACGTTCTCGACAGATATTTTTGTTTTTATTGATTTCTTAATTAAATACTAGTGTGTTGGCCATTTGCCTTTTCATATTCTATTGTGCGCATTTTGTATATTGTGATTAGATCAATGTGTTGATATATGATATGTTTATTCAAACTATTCATCCTGTTGATTGTTTTTTTTTTTTTTTGTTTTTTTTTTTTTTTTTTTTTTTTTTTTTTTTTTTTTAATTTTTTTTTTTTGTTTTTTTTTTTTTTTTTTTGGTTCTATTTTTGTTTTTGCTAGTGTCTCCTACCTCTTACCATTGTTCATTTGTTACAGGTTGAATTCAAGAGAATTGTCTCACCCTTAAAGTATCAAACAAGGTGCCTTTCAGCATTCCCTGATCAACAAGGTTTCTTGGTATGCATCACTCCACTCTTTTTAGATATTTATTCCTTTCTGCATTTGAGTAATCTTATTCCTTCTTAAAAAACAATATTCAACTGTTTCCCAACAGTTTGTTCCTATTTAGTGTTTCTGTATCCAATTTTTAGGTTGGTTCTATTTATCTATTTTTACATCAACACATAAATCTGATAGCATACTCCAGCTAAGAAGGGGGAGTGTTCTCCATTTTCTGGACCTTTTACTTAATTTTCTTACACCAACTTATGTTTGTTTCCATAACTTATCCATCGTATATTTCTGATTTATAAGAATAATATACAAAATATCTCTTCCTTCCTGATTCTCATTTCAGTGTAATTATCAATTTGTAAGTTGCATGTCTAGTTTGATTACTTTTGGGATGTTGAAACTGACAATACACTTGCTGTAGGTTGGATCAATAGAAGGAAGAGTTGGGGTGCATCATTTGGATGATAGTCAGCAGGGTAAAAACTTCACTTTTAAATGCCACAGAGAGGGGAACGAAATATACTCAGTCAACTCGTTAAACTTCCATCCTGTAAGATTTATGTTCCACCTGTGCCATACTGTTCTATTTTAAGTTTGTATGCTTTAAGTTGTTGGACTGCTATCTTTGAATTTCAACTGGGTCATTGCACTTTTTATAATGAATGATTGGTGTTAAAATCTTCCAGGTTGTGATTTGCTTATTGTATGTTTTATTAGTATTATTATCATTCTTAATCATTAATAGTGAAGTAGCTAAAAGAAATCTTCTCTCCAGCTTAAACTCTCTGCTCGGTTACTTTTGCAGCCATACTACCCCTTCGAATGGTCGCTTTGAATTTTACAATTATATATTCAGTAATAGAATTGAATTCACCTTGTTACTTTCTCATTTTTGTTAACTAGTTTGAAGAATTGAGCTATATGTGTAAATATATTGCTAAGTTGGTCTGAGTTTATTAAATAGTCAATCGCTCTGTAAATCTTGAACCAAAAGATAGTATGTACCTGCTACGCTGATTTAAGGAAATCAATTTTTGTTTCGTAATAATGAAAAACCAATCACATGAGATTTCTGTATTCATTGAAAATGTTATTTTCCATACATGAGCTCTCTTGAAATGAAACACATTAACACTAACTGTCAAAATTCTATGTTTTTAATTTTAACACATTTTTTTTTTGGACTTTAATACTGACTTCTATGATTACAAATATCTTAAGAGAAGTGCCCCGTTGTTTATTTATGGAATTTAGATGTAGACGTGTTGTAATTGAATAAAAACACTAGTAATTTTTATTTTAATTACTAATGATTTCAAATGTTAGTGTATTGACATTGAAATGTTTGACTTTGACAAATGCTTAGCCCATGGTTATGGTGTTTTGACATCTTTTATCCAATTCATTTTTGTGTAAACAATGAATAAGCATCTTCAGTATCCTATGTCCTTTAGTTATGGAATTTCACAGATAGTTGTACGCTCAATTCTTTTTTTCCCCAGTGTACTGTTTTGCTGAGTGTTGAGTATATTTTGTTGGTTTCCCTAAAATTATGTATAATATGTAGCATATCTAGTACAAATGTTTATTTGGTTCTTGTTCACATATATTCACAATTTCTGTTTACTTCTTGTCCCAATGGACATCAGAAATCACTGACAAAGTTTATCCACTTTAGTCTATTATCATTTCTTACATTATTTTTCTACTATTTTTAGGTACACCACACATTTGCAACTGCTGGTTCGGATGGTGCTTTCAATTTTTGGGATAAGGATAGTAAACAAAGGCTCAAGGTTTTTCCATCTTTATTAACTGTTCCATTCAACTTCTAACGGACACGTTGTAGTGATATTTTCGGCCCAATTACTTATCTAATGCAAACTTTTATTTCAGGCCATGTTGAGATGCAACCAACCTATTCCTTGCAGTACCTTCAATAGTGATGGTTCAATATTTGCTTACTCAGTATGCCCACCTTACTATTCTGCATAAATTTGCATCTTTGTTAAATGCGTTTTGCACCCTTCTCCAGTTATGCACATATACTATAAGTGATGAAAATTGGGTTTCTTTCTTTTGCTGCATAATTTTTATTTTTTTTCTTGTTTCAATTTGTTGTGAGAATACCTTGAAAAACACCCTTGACTTCAGCACACCATTATCTGTGAGAGGATGTTAAAATGCAATATAGTTGTATGTAATTTTGAAATAGTTACTAAAGAGCAAGACAACAAGTGACGTGGATATGTAAAGAATTTGCAGAAGATATCTTAATTTTGTTGATGGACTTTGCTTTCGAGAAGCATGGTTGTTTCTTCTTTCAAAGCAATGCAATCTAGAGGTGTATCTCTATAAAATACAGTTTTTTGTCTTGAGGATTGGGGTGAGTGTGGACCAAACGTCATTTTACTTATTTGCTATATTTGATAAAAGCTAATTAGGAGATGAGGGATTATGATCCATAACGATAATCTTCTGTGATAGATAGTGAGAAGATAAGGGATTATGATACATAATGACAATCTTCTATTATAGATATCTATTATAGATAATGACAATCACTAGGTCTAGTTTGGGTGATGCGTTCGACCACATGGATCGATCAGCACCATTGGGCTTTAACCCATGGCTATCCATCTATATAACAGTGACAAGTAGTTCTGACTTGCGATTATCATACTTGGCACTGTACCATGAGCTGTAAATTTGTTTGACTCCATTGTTTATAACAACAACTAAGCCTTAGACATGTTGCGTGTAGGTCTGCTATGACTGGAGTAAAGGAGCTGAAAATCATAATCCTGCAACAGCAAAGACCTACATTTTCCTGCACTTGCCTCAGGTATTTGATTTGGGTATCCCTTTCAAAACGAATATCCTTTAATCATCTGTGATGATGCGCAAATTATATTATTATGAAATGCAGGAATCTGAGGTCAAGGGCAAACCACGCATTGGTGCTACTGGCAGAAAATAGAGATGATCCTGCTCTTGGATTATGTTCTATTATGTATATATAGTTGGCTAATACTAGTATATAATGGAGCCAAGGAATTGGTTCATGTCAAAATATAGAAGTTGAATGGGCTGGTCAAAACTTGGAAGAAATTATCAACTAATTCATGCTCAAAACATGTATATAATGTGTGTGGTTTGTAGAAATACCTGTTTTAAGGACTTATACAGTGAAGCACTGAAGGTAGGTTCTTTCATGCGCTGTAAGACACTGGAAGGTTGTAGCGTATGACCTTTAGCCCTCGGGGGTAAATGATGATTGCAGCTTTCAAATTGTGAAATGTAGGATTTAGACAATAACAATTAAACTAAGGAGTGTGAACACTTTATCCTTTCTGCATCTTTATTTGCGACATTTCATATTGAGAATCATTCGTTGGATTCATTTATGTTGGAAGTGTCGAAACATTTCCAGATAGGTCGAGTTTATTCAATAAGTTTAATTACGTAAGAGTTTATGTTGTATGTTTTGCTATCAAGCGCATTGGAATAAAGAGTTTTATTTGACCAGCTATATTAAATTTTATTGGAATTACGTGAAGAGAGTTTGAGTCATGATTATTGTTCTCAGAGTCTTGAAGTTCTCCATATAAGTTCTATTTGCTCTCTGAATCTGTCGTTCTCAATAAAGTGGGTGGGGTGTTTCTTATGCACACTCCAAAACAATTCATCATGCCCTTTTCTATATTTTGGAAATATTCCAGAATGTAAAAAGGAGAAATTAGTGGGTATTTTTAAGTGCACGAAGTCCATGTAGGTGTTGAGTTGAAGAATTTGGGATATAGGCAAAAAAGATAACTAATAATGTAATATTATTAAATAAAAAGGTCAACAAGAAAAAAACATAAATTCCTAAATATTTGGATGAATGTAATGTGTTAAAAGTAGAAAAATAAAAACCAACTAGCGGGACGGACAAGAAGAAGCTTTATTAACTAAGACTTTTGATACCAGAACTAAACCTAATAGTTTAATTGAATAAAGAATTTAGAGGATAATTATTTTTATAAAGAATTTTAATGTTTTATAGCATAATATATTGTTTGGAAAATGATTTTAAAATAAATTAAAATTTCGAAAATTTATTAGAATATTTTGATTATTCAAAATTGTAATTTCACCAAAAAAAGAAAATTTTTAAAATTTTACATATTATTTCTTTCTCACGTTAACTATTTAAAATAAATTATTGTTTGATATTATATTTTCAATAAATATATATATATATATATATATATATATATATATATATATATATATTTGGAATGAGGTTTAACAATATAGAAAATCTAAATAAACGTAATTGAAATGTCAATCATTTTAAATTTTTTATAAAAATTTAAATTCCTCTTCCAAACAAGCTAAATATTATTAAGTTTTTACTAAGTATTCGAACAGAATTTACAAGATTAATTCTCGAGTAAAAAACCAGATTGAGAGAAAAGAGTTCCTGAAGATGGCCAACCAGATTCTTCACTAAAATGTAGTCATTTACAAAACCAGTAAATACTTTCTCCTAATAACAGTTATCCAAGATTCACCTTAAGTCTGTTCAATCCTCTGCAACTTACCATTATTAGGTCTAATTTATTCATAATTCGTGCAAGAAACTAACAAAAAAAAAAAAATACTCCTAACTAGGTATTCGTGTCATCCCACATTTTCTTAGAAGAGATATTTTAGCTAGTTAACACTTTAAAGTTATAACCTGCAAAATTTCTTTTAAGAACACAAATGTAACTAATAATCAATTGATTAATACTAAACATTATTTGCAGAGTAAATTACGAAGATATCGACGAAAAATTATTGGATACCACGGTATCAAAGTACGTTCTATCGTTCCTCTTAACGGATTAAACATGATTTGCCCTACCAGACTCTAAACCAAACAGACGATTAGTATTTGGAGCAACATAATCTTCATACATAATTGGCGAATAACAGATTCTAAATGAGAAATTGAAAAATCGATTGTATAGACACATTTCCACAGATAATAAATGCAATGCCATCCATTAAAGACAATAAACTAGCAACCTTACTCAATGACTCAAGTAGTACTGATTTCCAAAGCCCCACAATAAACTACTGAAATAATATACTTATATGAAATTGATAATAGAATTTGATTTATTTGCATAAAGATCTATTCTAATTTCTCATACATACAATGACAAAAGTTGCTTGTAACATACACTTCATTCTGCAACTTGACGACCCAATAGAAATTACAACCTTCTTCCTTTAATAATCACAACATCATCAATGGGCATGTAATCTGAGCACAGAAGATAATTTCAAAAGGATGAAAACAAGAGAAGAGGTAGGTAGAAGGGTGAAAATCATATGCACAAATCAGAAATATATCCCTTTCCAACAGAAAGCCTAGTCAGGCAGAATTGTGTATTCACTTGTCCATAGAATGTTAAAGGGATCATCTAGGACCTGACAGTTCATCTGGTTGGATGTGGGAAGTTGAATCTACTATCCAATTAGCATTAGGGTGATGAATGTTGTTGTTGAAGTCTTGCCTGAACGTTTCATCTTTCTGCCATTGCTCCCATTTCTCGGCCAAACCATCACCTTCTAGCATTCTGACCACCTCAGACATCTTTGGTCTTTCCATAGGAGAGCCTTGTGTGCATAGTAAGGCTACTTGGATTAACTGTTCTACCTCCTCATCAATATAATTGCCCTGTAAATCTGCATCTACCAGTGTTTCCAATTTCCTGTCTTTGAGAAGCCCTTTAACCTGGACTCAGAACAATGTCAGTTACCATCAATGATCACCCATTCATTGGTGTTAATATTACATATAACATTAGCAACACTGGTCTAAGGAACAGTCAGGAAAAAGAGAGTCAAGAATTTGTGACAGAAATAGAAATACCAAATCAATTTGTTGTTACGCTATAGCTTTGAAGGAAATGTTACAAGAACCCCCTACTGAAATGAAATGAGATTATCAAGAAACCAAGAAACAAGGTTCTGAAACAGAATTGTTCTTTGACCTTGTAATTTACCAGAAAGAAAAACAAGACAGTTAATTGAATTCTTAAATTAGCATAAGGCAAAGTTTTCAGGATTGAAAAAGGGGCTCCAGAAAGCATGAATAAAAGCAAATCAGCAAGGGACATCATAAGCTAGATAATTTAGAGCATAAGGAACCATGTGAAGAGATTAGTAGATAGTCCAGTTAGCATAAATTCAAGTACTAATTAAATATTTAAAGTAATTAATTCCTACCCAATCAAGCAACATCACATCATCATCATTGGCAAGTCGAGCTAGATCAAAAGCCCTTTGTCCAGTTATGAGTTCAAGAAGCATCACACCATATCCAAAAACATCAGTCTTCTCTGAAGACTTTCCAGTTGAAAGGTACTCTGGCGCTATATGTCCAATTGTTCCACGTACAGCAGTAGTAACGTGAGTATCTTTATAATCCATAAGTTTTGCTAAACCAAAATCTCCAACAACTGCTTCAAATTCTTCATCCAACAAAATATTTGCTGCTTTGACATCACGATGAATAATCTTAGGGTCACAATGATCATGCAAATAAGCAAGCCCCCTAGCAGATCCCAGAGCAATACGCTTCCGCTCTGGCCAGCCAAGTGGTGGCTGAGATTCTTGACGCTCTTCAACAACATAATCAACAAACACAAAAACAGTTTCAGTCTAAAACTGGACGTGCTGGAATTCAACATAAACAGCATTCATCTGTATTTCAAATTTTGAGCTATTAATTAAGAAATTTGTTCAAGTTGCTGCCAGAAAACATCTTAGAAGCAACAAATTATTTTTCTTCTATAATAAATCAAAATACACTAGAAATTATTTTGGCATTGAACAATGGCACTATAATGTTTAAACAAGAAAAGGACACGAGAGAAAAATTTTGTACATGAGAAAGGCAAGTAAATGATGAATAAAAGCTATTCAAATAATAGGGGTACCTCGTAAACATGATGCTACACTTCCATTAGCCATGTAAGGATACACAAGCAATCGTTCAGTAGGTGTCATACAAAAACCACGAAGCCGAAGCAAATTACGATGCACAGCCATGCTGATCATTTCCACTTCAGTTTGAAATTGGAGCTCCCCACCCTGCGTACGTTCCTCTTTAAGTCTTTTCACTGCTACGAGAGATCCATCAGCTAAGCGTCCTTTATAAACCTTTCCAAATCCACCCCTACCCAGAATGTGTTTGTTACTAAAGTTATCTGTGGCAACTTGCAGCTCTCGTAGCGAAAACCTTTTAAGTTGACCAAGGTGAACTTCAGGATCCTCCTCGGCTGTAGTAAAGAACAGATAAAATATCAGCAAATAAGTTATGGCTAGCATATGCAGAATTGATCAGTGTGCATATATAATATTTTCTGTCATTCAACTAACCAGGAACATCAAAGAAATGATCTTGAGGTTTCCTTTTTCGCCAATAAGCAAGTGCAATTGCAGGGGCTGCAAACAACAGAGCAGCACCAGCAGCAACTCCTCCAGCAATAGCTCCAGTGTTACTATTTCCTGAAGAAAAGGATTGACAGGTTAAATAAGAAATTACAACTCCTTTCAAGAATTGTTTATGATTGAATGGAATAAGAAATCGAAGATTCAATATATTAATATCCCCACTGTTAAATTCAACCACGAGACACCAACCTCAAGTAGTGACATTTCTAAGCTTGAGGCATGCAACTAGCTTAGAGAAGCTGACATTAAGTTATGTTTGTCTTCAGGATATTGCTGTTAAAAAATATTCCAACCTTTTTCCATATAACTACAGAATAAATATCTAGATTAAAGCTACATAGACTGTGCCTATCAATTATCAACCCTTCTCATCCTTTAGGGGGAAAGGGTATCAGTAGGTGAGAGAAAAGTTCGAGTCAGCATATAAAAGAAGCAAAGGTAAGACAAGAAAATAAGAATTGCTGCTTCCCGTAGCATTAATAGACTAATCTGAAAAACCATTATTGGTGTTTGCTTAGCAGCGTAAACTTTTATGTCTAGTTGTCATTAACTCATTGTTATTTCACATTATATCAAATCTAGTTGACCTAATAGTGCGGAGTTCAGTTTCCTTTGCCTGGGGTCTTATAATCAAAATTTCAGAACAAAGTTTGAGTTCAGTTTCAATTCAGGATAGCTGTGGACATGCTATAGTTAAATTTTAAATTGAAGTTGTTACCTCAAGTTATTATCAATCAATTTAAATCATTGGCAATGATAAACAGGCATCAACAAACCTGCAGAAGCTGCTGGTGGTGCTGGAGAACTTGGAGATGGAGCGTTTTTTGGTGCTATCAAGCCAGGATTATTTTGATAACTGTAAAATGGAAAATGGGATTAGCAAAATTTTCAGGTTGTCCCTCAACAATAACCATAGAAAATAACTAATTATTTGTACCAACCTGATAGGGGTAAATAATGAAAATGAACCATTCACTGGGATTTCCCCTTGTAGATGGTTGTTCGAGAGATCACTGTATTCCAAAATTACAGTTCATTCAGGTCACATATAATATATGACACCAGTATAAATTGGAATATACTTTGGCAGTAACTCAAGGAAATTTGTAAATATAGGAGTGATACTCACAGAACTTGCAAAGAAGAAACATTTGTCAAAGACATGGGTATGCCTCCTGTCAAGGTATTATTGTTCAGACGCCTATTTCAGAGAGCAAAATGAATCAGTTTGCAGTAATAAGCTAATGATAGAGTAGCGTAATAAGACATGACAGGAAACAATTGTCAAATATTCAAATAGAATACATATTTATTGGCGCAATGAGATAACAGAATTTCTACTTTGTAAAGTGATTTGGTAAAACATGAGGACTATCTCTAACTCCGGGAATAACGGACACTGATACATCATACTAAAACTCGTGGTTAAATTCTGATAAGCTGGTCACATTGCATCTGTACCCTCTTGTTTGGAAGATGAACGACTTTGGCCCCCAAGGAGTTTTCAGTTCATTAAATTCCTTTATTTTTATAATCAAATAAATTTGATCCCCGTCAAATTTCTTCCACCTCAAACCCTTATATCCACAAATTTTAATTCAAAACATTTATAAATTAAATTATCTCCTGTTAAAAATTCACCCACCAAAACATCAAATTTCATTAAAAAAAATCTCAGCTTCCCTTCTTCAAACCCTAATCTCAAATAATATAATATCCTTCAACTTTTATCAAGCTTCCTCAAAGTGTCTTACTTCTAAACTTGTAAATTTATTGCCCGTCCCAAATTCATCATAAACCCCACCAGATATTTGGATCACAAAGTAACTTAACTAGCTAAAACAGACTTGAGAGACCAAAATCACACACAATCCGAGGTAGAGGGGCCAAAAGTGTAATTAAGACTACTTTTAACAGCAGTAACCTCAAGTATCTCACTAGATTGTGTTTGCGCACCTGGTCACACTATTGCATCAATTAACAATAACAATTGCAATAGCTGCAATAGTAAAAATAGGATTGATACTTGTCTCATCTGCGCATTTATATCAAAGGCATTATTAAAAACTAAATCTATCACCTTTGCATGGGAAAGTGAAAAATAAGGATGAAAAGCTAAAGGGAGAAACAAAACGGAACTTAATTAAATAATTTTGCCCTTCAAAGACATGGGAATAAGGATAGTATGTCATACAGGAAACGTAGCTTTGCAAGTTTGCCCAGCGTAGTCGGTATGGGACCAGTTAAATTGTTCAAGTACAGATCCAAGCTCACCAAGTTTGTCAAGTTCCCAAGCTCCTCTGGAATTTTTCCAGTTATATTATTACTATAAAGTTCCCTGTCATTGAAAACAAAAATGAGATTTGTGCAGGCAAAATCATCCAACAAATAATTAAAAGGTGACAGCAAATATTCACATTTGAGAGTGGAACCAGACAAGCAGATATTGATGGTTATGTACAATACAAATTTTCTTATATTGGCTTTAACAACTTATACAACTATCTATAAAACCCAACAGATATTAAGTTAGCCATGAGAAAATGCCAGAAGTTTCTCTCTTCAACAATAGAAAACAGGTGGTTAAGGCTTTTTTGATTTTCATACAGAAGATGAGAAGGCACACAAAAGCACACTGCAATTGTGAAAAGTTATCTCTAAACCATATATAAACCAATGTAGAGCTACTGCTTATAAGATCCTTTTTAGAAAGCAAGAAGAAAGGAACTACAAGAGTATCAATCAAGAAATAAGGCTAGGCGTGAGCTGCAGGAAAGAATTAAGTCACTCAACAATATCACATCTGATTCATAACTTACAAGTACTGTAAATTTGTGAGCTGACCAAGTTGTGGAACCAGTTGGCCAGAAAGGTCTGCATTTCCAAGATCACTGACCAAGCACAAGTAAATAATTCACCATGTAGTCAAATAGTTGTAAAACAACAGGGATAAATCAAATATTAACTTACACACGGGTCACACTGTTATCACTATTGCACGTAACATGAAACCAAGTGCAGGGATTGACAAGAGTAGCATCCCAGCTTTGAAGAACATTGTTAGGATCAAGCAAGTTGCTCTTCAATGCATTCAGGGCATCGCCTGTTATGGGAAGAAACAATATTCAGATACAATAATTCCCAAGATTAAATTGTACGGAGAAGGAGATCAAATATGTGTTGCTATATCAAGGGTCCAATGTGAAATTGTAAGATTCAGGAATCAGAAAAATGAAGCCCAACTTCGATTAGTTAGCCTTAGGAGCTACATGCATACTCCCCCTAATGCTTGCCAACTACTGAAAATGGAAAGCAAATGGAAAGAATCATCTTTTTGCAAGAGTAAAACCACTTTGACAAGCCACTCTGAGATAATGAAGTCAATAAACTGTCTCGCCCAGGCCATTCATCACAAACTATTACAATAGAAATTATGGTAAATTCCCTAAGCTTAACAATTCCTACTTCCCAACTAAGAAACAACGCTTTCTGCTTACTAAGATTACATCTAGAGAAGCACTGAAACTGAAAGAAAACAAAAAAACTACTCCAAGTCTAACATTAGCCTCTTCAGTTCAACTTGTCAAGTAAACAACACAAGTACCAGTAATAATCAAGCTGAAGGGTAACATATACCAGATCAAAAGGGGGCAAAAGTAATAATAACGCAATTGAGTGAATTTTCCTAATCCTAGTCATTTATAAAGCAGCTATATAATGGGAAGAGACATTTATGGAACAATTAAAACCTCAAAGAGTTAGGTAAGCACCCACCTTCCTGATTGCCAGAAGCCTTAAGTACCAAATCAAGCACCAAAATTGCCCAAACAAAAAAGGAACTCATAAAAGATGAAGTTACTCTCTCCATGCCTCTTCAACTTCATAAACAATTGACCTTTATGACAACAACCAAGCCTTCATAAACAAATGCTTCCCTAATCCACACACCCCTCTTGATCTACATGCCACCCATCAAGCTCAGAGACATCTTCACCTTGTTGGCCAACCCAAAATCGGTTTGCTGCCCAAAATCGTACTGCGGGCAGCTTCAAGTTCTCTTCTTTCTCCACTTTCTGCTCTTGCCTTGGAATCTGAAGCTAAAATCCCAATTGGGTGCGCTCAGGTTTAGCAGAAAATGCAGAGAACGGTTTCGAGAGAGAAGGGTCGAGGAAAAGAGAAAGCTCAAGTCAACGAATGTTGCATCCTTTGTTGAGAAATTGCTGCTTCTGTTCTAATTATTCTTTTCTTCTTTTTTAACTTTAAAAATTATACTATTCTGGTTTTTCTTTGTTTTATTTACATGAACATGAATATGAATTATGAAGTATGAACTGTGATTAGAAAGTAAAATTCAGATGAAAAAAAATGCTAAGAGGAGAGAGAGAGGGTTTGGTGTTGAACGGTAATAAATAAGAAAGTTGGGTCAAACACGCACGCTTGCACGCCTGTGACTGTCCCCACACAGTGCCGCATGAAGCTTTCAATGTTCAAACTTCAATTCAAACATAGAACAAACAAAAACACGGTTTTGTCAAAACTTATTAATTATTTTACTATAATTACTATAGTTTATAAAGTTATTCAGTAAATAATAAACACTATTATTAGACAATAATTTCTTGGTAAAGAATTTACATGGAAATTCCAAAATTGGGGTTAATCACTTTTTAGTTGAACACTTCAGTCAAATAATTGTGGCTGTTTTTTCCTTGTTCTGTTTTCTTTTTGTTACCTGTTTTCATGTTCCTGCGAGTTAGATTACATGCATAGCTAGCTTAGCTGTTTCAACTTTTAAATAATGCATCACCATGCGACAATCACGTTGTTGTTCAGTTTTTCTTTTTATCTCTTTCTCTCTTCAGATTTGCTTTCTGTCTATAGAGTGAAGGTTTCTTTTATTAGTAACTGTTGTACATTTCTATTTACTGATATATTTGTGATACTCATATCTTACATGTTTTGATTGTATGAATTTATTGTAAGCGTATGATACCAACATTATTCATCTTGGTATAATATTATGCATTTGCAGATTTTAATGTTAAAACCCTTCCCCTATTAATTAGTATGGAACAATATATCGCATGATCATTGTAATATAGTTGTTATAGTGTATATATTACTTTATGCGTGAGTAATTTTCTCATTTTTCCTCTTATACTTACACTTTGTACAATAATTGCTTATATTAGATTTATATATGAAGAGGATAACTATCCACAAAACAAGTTACAATCTCTGTGCGCACTGTATATACAATAATCTTTATTGTTTTTATTTTGTGAACCTTTCCATATATAAAAATGCATCATCCAATAATAATATAAAATGAAACTAAATCGCATGTGTTTGTAAATTATTATAATTGATTAAATAATAAATATTAATTAATCAATCATATATTTTTAATATTTTTTTATAGGTTTACTAGTCTATAAGTACAGCTCACCAAATTCTCTTAATCACTATTTTTTATATTCATATATTTTAATATTTATTGACTTGAGTAGAGAATCACGTATAACTCAATTTTCTCAAATTTTATCAATGAAACCATTTAAGGTATAAATTTTATCTTTTTATGAATATCACTTTTTTCTATTTTGAGAGAGTGATATTCTTTTTTAGGAATAACATTCGGTATTCATTATAGATTTTTGATAAATATTCGATTTTCCTTAATTCAAATTTTGTTTCTATGGTTGATTTTGTCTAATAATATTTTATTGAGCCACATTTTTTAATAAAATATCTTTTTTAAATTATAAATTTTCTTCATGTCATTTGAAAATAAATAATCATCACAATAATCCAAAGTCGTTTCATTATAGATTTTTGATAAAACTATTCTCACACATGTGGTTGAAATATGGTAAAAGAATTATGTACTCAATTGTCTTTAATTCGAAATTTGTTTCTATGATTGATTTTGTCTAATAATATTTATTGAGGCACATTTTTCAATAAAATATATTTTTTAAATCATAAATTCTCCTCATTTCATTTTAAAATAAACAATCATCACAATAATCCAAAGTCATTTCATATTAAATCAAAGTACGAATTCACTTGATAATATACAAAGTCGTTCGATAATAATTCTTTAAGACATTTTTTAATGACAAAATCGTAACAGGACTCTGAGTTCTAAAATGGATAATGTCTCAAATATGATAATTGATTCTAATGTTTGTTATCTTTATGAAGACTATGGAGATTTTCTTCTAGTATAGTAAACAATCTCACATTATTTAAAGAGTGGATACTAATAGATTTAAATTATGTTTTTCTTTCTTAATCTTCTAACATGTTTTTTAAAATCAAATTTATGATACAACTAAGAGTTTTAAATATTCAATATCTTAAATACTATGTATAAAAATAAAATTAGAATGTATTAAGAAAATTTTAATATTTTATTTTTTTTAATGACACGCGACTTTGTTTTAGCTCTTTCTTGTTTTATTTTAAAATTTAACTTTATAATACACATTTTTGTAGTTTTTAAACATTATCCTTTTTGGTAAGCAAGGGAGTGAAAGCCCCCTTTCAAGTATTACCTAAATGTACCTATATTTATAATCTTAAATGCTTCTTTATTCATATTTCAAAATCTTATCCAAAGTCAGAGATACCCATATGCATAACATTTATTAAATACACACCTTCACCGATTAAACTATAGATGAAATATATGTGATACGATTTGTATTAATATGTCCCTAGTGATAAATATAAACATTAGCTAGCTGAAATACTAAATTGTGTTTGGGGACTATTTCTTACATTGAAAGTGGTGAATAATTAAATAAAAATTAGTGAGAATAAGAAGAGTAATAGAAGGATTAAAATTTATGGGGGATTGAATCACAATCCACTCCAAAATAAAGCAACGGGTTAGACCAGGCAATAAAGGATTGAAGTTATTTTGATAGTTTATTATACTGACCAAGTCGTTTTGTTGACCCACAGGATGAGTCAGCAAACAGAAGCCAACCACTCCATCCATTTATGTCATATAATGTTCATACTTTAGACTCCAAACTTCACTTCCATGCCCATAACCAACTCATGATCCTATATTTTTCTCATTCAAAATTAATATAGACTAATACCTTGGCATACATAGGACTGATTACTAAGCACATAAACTTAAATTTGTACAAGGTAGTTGTAAAAAAACTTAATTTTAAAATTAAATTCATTTATGTGAATGTTTGATTGGTAGTAAGAAGTTATTCAGATACCTCCAGTTTTGTCCACATCTCAAACAGAGTAGTTAACACAATAAATTAACTAAATAGCGAACATGGGCTTCAGATCTTGGAGTATATTTTTGGCCCATTGCGTTCTGCACCCAATATATTGGTGTTGCACCTCCATAAGAATTTCCAATTTTACCATTTAAAAATATGTATTTTGGATTGTGTAACTGATATACATCCAGAATGTATAATATAGAATGTATTAATACATTATAGAATCTACGTTTCATAATACATTTTTAGATCCAAAATTATATTTTAGAATGTATTTTTAATATACATCTAGAATGTATAATATAAAATGTATTAATACATAATAGAATGTACGTTTCATAATATATTTTTGGATCCAAAATTATATCTTGGAATGTATTTTCAAAATACACGTTCTAGAATGTATTTCTAAATTTAAAAATACATTTAAAATATACTAGTACATTACGGATTACACGTTTTGTAATGTATTTTTAGATCTAGAAATATATTTTAAAATGTATTACTGATCAGGAATATATATTTGTAATGTGTTCATATATTTCAGAAAGTATTCTTTGAATCTAAAAACATATATCAGAATGTGTATATTTTCAGAAACAGATGTTATTTCATTGCTCGTGGGTGTAGAAAGCAATGTCCTAATTGACTCCTTCATAAGAGAGTTTCTTCCTGTGCCTCCTTCTTCTTTTTGCACCTTCATAAATTTCTTAGTTCTTTTCAGAGTGACCATTTTGTAAAGACTTTTTTTATCATTAAGAAGGTTATATTTTCGGAACAGCCAAACTGGTAAGTTAAAATTTGACTTTCAGAACAAATTATTCTAAAAATCAAATTTTATCTTTAAAAATAAGTTGTTTCGAAAGTTAAATTTCACTTCCAAATTCTAAAATAGTTTTTCGAAATATGTCATTCCAAAAGTCAATTCGTATACTCTTTCGCTTTCAGAACGACTCATTCTGAAACTGTTTCCAGATATATACAACTTCCAAAATGAGCGTTTTGAGAAAAGATTTTCGTGTTTTGAATGACTTTCGGAATAGCTTAATCTAGAAGCTCTTTTAGGATCCGAAAAAAACCTTCCGGAATTAACCATTACGGAAGGCATTTTTAAGGTGAAAAATCCACCACCAAAGGCCACGCATTGCCTCCTTCCTCCATCTTTTTCCAAAGCCACTTTTACTACCAACAATACATTACCCACTTTTATTACCAACAATACAGTACCTTGACAACTATTGACAGCAAAAGTAACAGATGGTGTAGGATATATGGAAGTGTAGGATTTAGTAAAGGTAAATATGTCACTGTAATATTTAATGAAGAGAACTTTAGAAAAATGAAAAAGATATTGAGGTGCAGGAAGAACATATGGAGGGAGGTGCAGGAAGAAGCTCTCCCTTCATAAACTTCAGATCTTGCGTGCATGGTCCATGTTACCATGTGCATGGGCCTCAAATCAATAGAGAGAGGCCTCTGTTCTATTAGACAAAAAGGCTTTCTTTTTGAACCCAAAGTAAACCATCAGAACAGTTAACAATTTGTTCTTTAAGAATTTAGAAATCTTACATAATTTTTAAAATCCAGAAATGTTAGTTCTTATCATTAATTTTTTAAAAGTTTTCCAATCATGAATATTTATATCAATACTATTTACATAAATTATTCCATAAATATTTATACAAGAAAATACATGAAGGTAAAATGAACTGTAATCTTGCATAATATTAAATCATCTTATGCGTTGAATTCACAGATTTTTTTCATTTAATTACCCTTGCTCTTCTATCTCTTCAAAATTTTCTTAAAGAAAAAATACTTATATGTTTGCTTGATTTTTCATTATTTTTATTAGTATACTTTTCAGCTATACAGTAAAGTATAGAAAATTTGGAGTACCTGACGAAGCCAGATAAGCAACAGTGTCTCATCTATCTTCCAACCCAAAAGTGACCAAATCTTAATTACTTTTGCTCTACTTTTTCATCTTCATCCCTTATGTTATCTTCTTCAGTTAGCATATCAAGTTTCTGTCTGTTTGAGCCCTCTGCATTAGAAACTTATAAAATTAATTATTACTCGTGCTCCTTTCAATATTTTAGCCTTATTCGATTCTCATGTTGCAATATTTTTTTTAAATGGTATTTTTTCCCTAGTAGTTATTTTCGTTAATGATATTTTGATCAATAATGTTGGTAAGTGCATATTATAGATGAAAAATAATTTTAAAAAGGAAATAATTAGTAATTATTAATGTAGTTACATATGTAGAGTTTAAGATGGATTTTGTTATATGTGGGTCACAATTGAAGTTGAGTGCCTAACTAGGTGGTGCAATGATGTTTATTTGTTTTTTGTTTTTTGTTTTTGTTTGGTTGAGAATAATTAGGTGAAAGGGAAACATGCAGACGACTAAACCCCTTCTTGTCACAGACAAATACTGTCGGTGCTTCTCTATCAGTTAGGTATATAAAAGGTAATTAAATAAGTAAAGCATTAAATCTAACTAACTTTTTATGAAGAAATAAAATCACAGGAAAATATAAAATATCAAAATTATAATTTGACCTTTTTTAACAGACAAATGTTGTCCAGTTCCATCTCAGTAAGAAGTTAAAAGGAAAGTATTTCATTAAAGATATTATCAATGCATTTTTTAATGTATTTGGAATGTGAGTTTGATGATTTTTCTTAAATTTAATTGTACTTTCTAAGATTCTGTGAAAGAGATACTTTTTAATATTTCGTATCAGAAACGAATGAAACATATACAATAATATAACCAAACAGTAAAATGACAATTTTATTTCATTGCTTTATTTCTTTTCGTTTTAGTCCATTTCATTCTGCTTTTACTGAATACTGATATGGTTCAGAGTAACATTCTGTATTTGTTATCCTTCTCCATCTATAAATTCATGCATGTATCTCATTTTTATTTTTTTTTGCTAAAGTAAGCATAAGACAGAGACATCATAGAACTTATATTATTACTTAATTAAATGTTAATATTTCATGCACTTCGATGAATATAAAAACATACGTTGATAGTAAATTTATAAGGAAACAAAATATCGAAAACACACTTTCTTTTTTTATAGGTCTTGAATTTTAAGTAAATTTTTTAAATTGGTGTAATTTTTATATAAAATTTTTAAAATAATATATTTTTATTTATTTATTTTGAAATATGGGTAAATCGTGCTTAGGAGATATGATATCAATGTGAATAAATTGTTTTGAATGAAGTGAAATTATGAAAAATGAAAAGAATTTTAATTTACTAGATGAAATCCTGCACTCAAGACACCATTTTAAATAATGAGTTAATTAAAATGGTGAGAATACTTCACAATTTTAGGATTATTAATATTCTCCATCTATACTTTTTTTAATTGTTTTCAGATGTGTTGTTACTGTACAACTAAAATAAATATACAGATAAAAAGTTTATTGATTGATGAATATGTAATGGTTTAAATTAATTATAATTAAATAATTGAAATAAATATGAAGCTAAGTTGAATGAAAGAATGGTTATAGGTTGTAAAAAAAATAAAGATGATTTTTATATAGTGAAAATTTAAATTGTTTGAATTAAAAAAGGATTAACAGGATTATTGTTTAAATTAAAAAAAAATGATATTAGTATGAGATTTATATATTAAATTAAATTGAGAGTAAGTTTGATGTTGAAAGGAAAAAATAGGTTAAACTAATGTTAGTTTTTAAGTTATATCTATTAATAACTAAATTTATTTCTATATTAAGAACTAAATTTACAGCAGTTAACTTTTCTTCAGAGCATGTAACCATTCTTATATTCAAATTAATTTCACATTTATTTCAATTACTTAGTCTTAATCATAATTAATTTTAACCATTATATATTTATAAATAAAATCTCAGGGCTTTATATCTGTGTATTTATTTTAGTGACACACTACCAATACACCACACAAAAAAATAAAAGACTGAATGGATAGAGAATATTAATCACTCTTAAATTGTGCAATATTCACACTATTTTAATTAACTCATTAATTGAAATCGTCTTTTGATTACACCATTATGCACCAATTATCCATATTAGAAAATAAATTAAAAAATACACCATTTTATGAATTTCACATAAAAATTACAATTACATCCGTTTAAAAAATTTGCCTAAATCTTATTTAGCAAAAATGGTCATAAATTTTGTTAATAATGTATAGAGTATTATTAGGATGAATGTATTAAAAGTGTATTCACAGGTATGCTTGTAAATAAAGAAGGAATTGTGATAAACTAAGTTTCAGTTTTCTACCAAACCATTCACGCTCCCAGAAGTCATTGTATCTGGAAAAGTGAAACATTTCTAATTTTACACACAATTCTAATTTTGTAGTACTTTACCTTGCATAAGAAAAAGAATTGATGCCTTGCATAGAAAAGAAAAAAAAAATATTTTATTCCTTGTCCCATTTGACCACACAAATAACAAACCATTAATTGAATAATTACTCCTCATTTTAGATATGCATTAAAAGTTATGAAAATAAAATGTAATTGGTAACCTAAGTACTAAGTTTTGAAAGAATATTGATTGTAGCATTCAAAAGCAGCACAACCACTGGATAGACATGAAACTTTACCTTCCACGCTCAAATGGCAATTAAAGTGACTTAGATGCCTTTTTAGTGGTCATGGTGATGGACCAAATACCTTCTTTCATTATCAATCATGGTCCTCTTTTTAATTCTATGATTGATCCCAAAAATTACACAATACTTCCTTAACTTGCTGCTTCAAATCATGTTTGATTCCCGTTCACGTTATGCTATTGTGGGACATGGCCATGCAAATCCCCTTATGATGGAATCCACATCAAAATAAGATTAGTCCAAATTTTGAGACCAATGAGAAGCTACAAATTAGGATATGATGGTTTTGCCAAACGTTTATTAAATAAGTATTTATCATCTCATTATTGAACATTAAGAACCAAACACAGCCATTCCATTTGCCATAAGTGAGTATAGATGCTTTTCTGGCCTGTCTATTGTAGTTTCCCATAAGGTCAAGGGTCATATTCATGGCTGTTACAGGAAACTTGTTTCAGAATAATTGTTTTGAAAAATAATGTAATAAAACAAATGACTTTTAAGTCAAGACCAATACTTTGTTTTGCTACTTTTTCTTTATTTGGGTGGGTTTGTCTTGTTTTTTCGTTTAATCTTCTTTCCTATTTTAAATTATACTATTTGTCAACAAACAAAGCTAAGTACCAAACTGAAAATCAAATGTAATTAAAAGACTAGATTACAAAATTTTTAAAATTTTAATATACTTCGGTTTTATATTTTTTAAATGTTTACGAACTTATTAAAGATATTTACTAAATTTATATCTTGGTTATTCATAAACTATAATTTATTGCTTCTATGTTATAGATTGCATTGATGGAAAATGTTTTCTTGTCTAGTAAAAGATGCCAAAGAGTTCATAATTCACTGTTATTTTAGTTTTTATTCCTTTTGTACTGTGCAAAAATGATTATTAATGTGTTTTACACTTTGCATTTTAAGACCTTGCACTATTAGTATTTCTTAACTACCTGTTAGAATTTGCCTAAATATGAGTTTTGAACAGTTTACATGAGGTAAAAAGTTGAAGCTTTATTAGGGTTTAAAAATAGTACTCCCTCATTCAGTATCATTTTAATCATACACTTTCATATCTACTAAAAATAATAATATAAATTAGAATACATATTTTAAAGAGTTTGATTGTTATTTTTTTTCTTTTATATTTTTATTATATATTCTTTATAGTTTGTTCACTTTTATTTATATAAATGTTTCATTTCCTATTTTCCTAACAAAAATATTTTTTTTTGAATCATACTAAACTACTGTTATTTTATCTTCGTCTATGGATAGAGTTTAAATAATTTTTTGAAAAAAAAAGATCAATGATAAAAAAATATTATTGTAATTTAAACTTTTCACCATAAAATTTTTAAAAAATACAATTTATATATTAAACATATTATTTTATTATAATTCTTTAATTATAGCATACCTTATACGGTAAAAAGATGACTAATAATATATGGTTACCACTTATGGCTCACCATACACTTTTTTCTAAATTTAATATCAGTGTTAAAATAAGTTTAATTCGATAGGGTTGTCCATAAAATTGGAAAAAATGGGTATGATGAAAAAAAAAATAAAGTAAATTTAAGACTATTTTTGTTATCCGACCTTTTTGATATGTATTATTATTGATTTCAAAACAAAATCGTATAATATGTTAATGAAATAATATTTAGAGATAAGTTGATAAGAATTTGATATTGTAATATAAATAAAATAAATACTCAGCAGTGATTAGCATGGATTTGTCAGAAAAATATGACTGAAAAGAATTAATAGTTTGTTCACTTAGAAATAAGAAGAAGAATTGAAAAAGAAGAAATAACTCACAAAAAAGAATGCAAAGAGACAATAAACAGATACTCACGATGCTCATTAGATCTCTCAAGCTATTTCTCTCCTTTTATTTTAACCTAATTTAATTCTCATTTGCTTCCATGAACTTTTCTATTATCACCTATAATTTTAGCTTAATATATTTTTAGTTATTAGATTTTGCAAAATGTTATTTTTAATTTATGAGATTAAAGAAATCTTATGACATTGATGATATGGTAAATAATGGTCTATTCAACATTTATTACATCAATTTCTTAAGTAGCATGATTTTTTTGATAAATTATTAAAGTTTTAAATATGTTATTTCTCTCCAAATTGGGTAAATTACTTTTCTTTTTCCTTCGTTGCAAATTTTGTTTTTATTTTTAAATTTTTTATGTAATGTTATCTTTTGTCTTTAGGTTAAACACTATTGATGATGGTGTCTATCATAACCACCAAAAATCTAATTAAATATTTTAATTAATTGATATTAGAGTCAAATTACAAGTTCAATTATAAATAAAACAATTATTTAAAGAAAAATTATTACAAGTTATACAACTATCAATCATCTTAAGTTGTAAAACAAGTAAATTTGATTACAATGTAATTGTTTAATTCTTAATTTAATGGACAACCATTTAAAAAGTGATTATTAGAGATCACATCAATTATTCTCTTATATAAGATAAGTAAACAATCAAGTTAAAAATTTGTAAATTATAACTCATTTAAAAACGAGTTAACTCAACACAAATTTATTTGTTATAACTATGCCACACCAATCATTTATTATATTATTAATTGAAATCAATTAAAATAAATAATTGTAGAAATCAGTCTATTTATTATATTCTTTTTCTCCTTTTCTTATGAACAATTCATCACTAAAATTTTGGACGTCATCTTACATTAATTGCAAGATGTTTTGTAAATTTGTCTTAAATACTTGAGTTTTATAAAACTTCTAATTTTATAATTTTCTATTTATACTTTAACGTAATTACAATATTTATAAAATAAGAAATATCTATTACTGACTCAAAATTTTATTTAAACGCAAAATCTTAAATTTAAGACATTCTCCATGCAAGCATATTTCAATAAAATTTTAATAAAATCTAAATTTTAATCTTTAATAATAAACCATAGCTTCTATCATTGTGGTCCAAAATTCCATCCACATGCTCCAAACTGCCATCATTTTTATCTTTTTGTACCATTTCTAGAAAACCCAAAAAAAAATAAAACAAACAAAAACATAGAGGAAGTCGAACAATCCAACCAAAAAATGGTTTGGTCTAAGAAGATTATTTATTAATGGTTCGAATCAATAAGATAACTTAGCATGTTCAAATTAATAAGCTAAAATATTGTACTTTTATTTGTCCATTGTCGGTAAGAATAAGAAAGAGGATTACTTACACTACTGTCTATTAAAGAATGAGAAAAGCCAGATTTGGTAATTACTTTTCATTTCAATGCATCATTTCCCCATATATTCGCCCCTATCTTCTGTCCACACAAACAATATGTCTTAGACCTTAAATTCAAACATTGGAACCATGTTACCTCATCTACTTAGAATAAAGACAAATAAAAGGAAAGTGCATGGAAGGATGTAGTGACAAATCTAGGAATACTCTTTCAATATATTGCCTTTTATGATGTCGAAAAATGAGAATTATTACAACTGATCCTATTCCCAAATTATCTATTGATCATTCAAAATTTTAGACAAATGCTACACCAAATACCACTTAAGCTGATTTGTTTTAAAACCTAAATCATGCAACAAAGGACACAATGTCCTTCATCTCTACACCAATATTAATATAATTGTTGCTAGGGTGGGGTATGTATTCTTTTAGTATTAAGGACGGTGAAGCATCTTAAGTTGGTATTATGGCTGCATATTATTTAACATTTCTGATATTATGTTATACACAAATGTGTCATAACCTCACGTGGTGAAATTTTAAATTGAAAACAGTTCTACGTGCCTTGTGGATTCTGGACTCGGAATTTGTCACTGTTTTTTCACTCTGTAATAATAGTTACTACTGCTACCTCAACTCTGTTCTCATACTTATATAATATAATATATTTGTTTTGCTTAGGGGAAAAAAATCTTTGCATTCCCCTTTAAGTCTTATTTTCCCTTTTTGATATTAATTTTAATTTGTGTTTATGTGAATGAATGATCATGATGTACCTATTATTGTGCAAATGTTTATGATATAAAATGTAAACAAAATGGGGTGGGTGAAAGAGAAATGCAGATTTTAAATGGCAGAAATTACAAGGCACAAGTTATGTGAGAAACGTATTCTTAAAATATATTCCATCCATTTCATTTTATTTATCTTGGGAGTTTCTAAAATATTTTAAGAAAATCAATAAATTCGTTAACGAATATTTTTTTACACTTTCTCTAATTTTTATAATTATTATGTATTTAAACATATAACTATTATATTTTTCTTAAAACATTTCTAATTGTACATATTTTTATAAATATTAGAGATATTAAAGATTTTTCTTTTTTTTTATTTACAGTTTGTAATACGAACATAATTGTTGACTAAGCGAATTTATATTAATATAAATATTTATGGAAGATGATACTTAAATAAAATAAGAATTAAATTATTGAAATAAAATAATGATTGTTATTAAAAAATTTATTAAAAAACTTAAAAGACATGTAAAATGAAAGAGACATAGAGAGAGAGAGCAATTGATTCTCTTTCCCTTTGGAAATCCCTTTTAACATGTTTTCTTCTTGGAATGATAATTTAGCACATTTGCTACACAAGGGAGAAAACTTTCCTTGTCTGTTGATGAAAGAGACAATATCTTCACAGTCAAGTTACACTACGAGGAAGTTTTAGGAAAAGAAAGCTATATAATATACACAATATTTTCACTTTCTTCACCTTATTTTTCTTTTCTTACATCACACCAGTTCAAACGTTTGTCTTCTTTTGTCTTTCTACTTTTTTTTTTTTTTTTATTTTCCCCCCAAATCCCGCAAATGGGGTGATGCATAAATGATTTTCCCAATAATAATATCAAGAAAAAGACATAGATGACATTTGTGATTCTGAGTTAGATCTTGAGAAATCACACAATAAAAACAAGTATTATTGTAATGAATCTAGATCGTTGTCTTCCCTCTGTTGGGTTTATTGTGTTCCTTGTTAGTACCTTATATTAAGAAAGGAAAGAAAAAAAGAGAGGTAGAAGTGAGTTTGATGTGGTGATTATCCATGGCTACATTGGGTATATTAACAGGAAAGAGAAGAGTTAGAGTTGAAGTAGGTGGTTGAAGTTTGAATTGATTGGGAATGGCATGGGTAGGTTTGTAGAAGTTGGAGAAGATGGCCTAGTAAATTTAATATATTCCTTCTTTGACTAATTTAGATGAATGTTCCCTCCCTCTGCAAGACAATCTGTATAGATTAAAGACATTTCATCTAAAACCATAACCATGCTTCCTTCTTCCTTCCAACAAGATTCGATACCTTTCGGAATCACCCAAAAATGCATATTAGTCTTTGATCTGCTTTAGCACATTTGACTTCTGTACCGTATACAAACATTCATGAATCAATCATCACAGCACACGAGGAGAGAGAAGATAAACCCACACAAGCACAACACAGCTGTATAAAACCAATCAATTAACAGTAAAATGCGATACATTACACACATAGGTGTGTCACATGTACAATTCAATTTCCTAAGTTGTAATCATCGTCCTTCTTTGGGAGTATTGTCTAAGCAATTTGATTTTGTCTACTAAAGTAAATAATAAATAATAATAATAATAATGTTGTGAAGAATTTGAGGCCTGAAGAACATTAACATTGCAGCATTGTTAGGAAATCGAAAAAAGGAGCAGTTGGTTAGTACAGTGGATATTTTGAACTTACAACTTACAACTTACAACTTACTCTTCTCCACTCGTTACTTGCTACCAACTTTGCACTTTACAAAACACCTCACCATTATTAATAACCTTACAATTTTTTTTGGTGCTGAATATTAATATTATTGCTATTTTTTTTTTAAAGTTGAAATTGGGTGCTTTACAGTGAGGATATCTACCTCAGCAATGCTACTGGCTGATGAGTCAACTTGGGCCCCCCCACACACTCTCCTCCGTGAACATTTTTCTGCATGATAGTGGGCCCCACTCATCCAAACTTTAACGCCACGCTTTTATCAGTAGACACTAAAAGTAGTTCACCTGTGCTTGGGTCCACCCTAGACCAGATGAATCCCATCAATCTTAACCCCAGATCGCCATTTTTATTTTTCACCACTCCTTCAGTTCACCAATTTCTTGTTCAAATAATACTTTTTTATTAAAAAAATATATAAAATCCACTTTATTTATCACACTAGAGTCTGTTAATGTTTATGTTCAGCGTTCGATCATGGGGAACCAAATTCTCACTCTCATTTTCACACTCCATATCCAAAACCAGGTCTGAATTCAATTTTGACCAATTTTTTTTTGCAATAAATTAAAAATATTAATTTCATGAATGATATTTTTTTATTGGGTTCATCAAAAATAATTTTAATAATTATTTAAAATGATTTAATATATGAAACTAATTAATAGAAATAAGAATAAAAATATGACATTAAAATAGTATTTTTAAAATAATGTAGAATAAAATTATTAAATATTTAAATACATTATAAGACTTTTTTTTTTAAAATATGAAAATATATTAATAAGAATAATAATGTAATCCAATTGAAGAAATATCTTCAATATAAATGGTTTTATATGGCAAAAAAAAATATGTTTGTGAATGAATGAATAAATATTAATTTAAAATTAATTAATATTATGTTGTATTAGTAATTATTAATATAAATTAAAGATAAAAGTAGTGTTTAATTAATATTGTGTATAAATTAAAAATAATATTATATATATAATTAGTGAATAAATATATGGGTGATATAAAACTAATTATATATATATATATATATATATA
>Ga0209489_103312_pt1 | contig 31588 bp, 13 predicted proteins | sample SiratrowhiteBW_FD_187527 | JGI IMG/M metagenome (GOLD analysis project Ga0209489, IMG submission 187527) | Root nodule microbial communities of legume samples collected from California, USA - Siratro white BW (SPAdes) (version 2) | ecosystem: Host-associated > Plants > Roots > Nodule | place...
ATATATATATATGTATATATATATATATATATATATATATATATATATTTATATGGCTTTTCGTTAATTATGATATTATTTTGCACAAGATTTATTAGATTAAAGTGTCATGAAAATTCAATTATTTTAAATTTATACTTAAATATAAAATCATCTTGAAGATTTTATTTCATTATATGTTTTTTCTTTAATTTTACTTTTTAATTGATAATAGTGTTGTTTGTATGCAATAGAGATATTCCATGTATGAAGAATTATAAATTTTGAGTACATAATTTTTTTAACTGGTTTTAATATATTAATTATCTATATTATTTATTATTTTAAAATATGAAAGATTAAGTATATAAATAAAAAACAGATAATATTTTAATAATAAATTTAGTTGCTTATCTTATGATAGTTGCATCTATTACAAAACAAGTGGTGATACAATAACATTATTCAATTTTTTACCACTCAAGTTTTACCTTGTAATTAGATCATGAGTAAAATAGAAGATGTTTCTTTTCCTTAAAAACTTTTTTTTAATACAAGATCTTTTGAGCTCAATGATTAATTAAGTATTCTCACCAAGTATCAATAAAGATCAACAAACCACCAAAAGAAGACAACACCAATGTATAACTCATCATACTAATCCGACATGGATCTTCTACATCAATCATACATTTATGATGATATACATCGTGAACATCATAACCACTAACTACCAGCCACTGTTATTTGAGAAAATCATTTCGCTTTTGAAATTAGGGTGTTTTAAGATCAAGTTCTCGTATATTTTCCAAATACAAAATATGTTCTTAAAAGCACTTGGGGTTGAGATGTCAATATAAAAGGAGAGGAAATTGAGTTAAATGAACAATTAAAATACAATTGAAAGCGCATAGCATCGGCATCAAGAAATTGATTATTGTACTCGGATCTGTATGTTCGCAATTCATGACACAAAAAGCTCATTGAAAACGTGGTTTAATTTGGTAAACATTTTGTCAGTTGTCAGAGAATAAGGGATTAAAGTGGCACGTGTGAGTGATGAATGGTCAATCCTTCTGTGAGTCAGAAGGCAAAATAAATGAGTAAACAAAGTTGAAATTGACAGAAAAGCATGTCCCGTTCGTTGTGTGTTTTTCCCTTTGAATTTAGACAAAAAGTGAAGAAAAGCAAATATCCCCTTTTGCTGCCATTGACTTGTTGGGTTGGTTCAATGAGCCATGTTTAATGCCAAAAGTCCCCTTTCTGTTTTAATTTTCTGGGTGTTTTTTCAAATGGTCAAGTTTGAAACTTTTTATTGTTTTGAATGTGTATTTGACCATTGACTGTTCCAACTGTACATCATTGCATGTAACCGTTTCTTTTGCAGTCTATGAAATTCACGATTGATGCAAGGTACAGCCAAGATTTAGTCAGCCTTCGATGTTTGATCAAAATACTTTTTCTAATTTAGTCAGCAATGTAATTATTTCAGGTTCTCTTTATGGCAAGTTTGACAACTGCCCTGCATGGAGAACTTTCTACTCAACTTTCCATATATGTGCATTTATCCTTCACACAGTGTGTGTGAGACCCTTTTGTATATAAGTAACACTTCTTCCTAAGCCTTCAGAGCTGTATAGAAAAAGAAGTTTCTTTGGTGGAGAAGCTTGAATCAATTGGAGAGAGACCATGGAGAGTGAGTTGCCAAAGGAAAAGCCTAAATCTCTTGCCTTAAGGAGGAACCTTGAGACACTCCAATTGGAATTGAGAAACATCATTGAAGCAGTCAAGAGAACATGGGGGCTTCCTAGATATGGTGTTGGAGAGGAATTTCATGACCAAACACAAGCGAATGGTCCTGAGTCTTACAATGGTGAAATTCAAACCTTTGTAATTTTAGATTGCTTTTATGTCGTTTTCTCGTAATAGGGGCATACCAAACATAAATAAAAATTACATCCTTAAAATGAGTGTTCTTGTGCCGCAATATCTTACTCATGCAGATACCTCTAAAACCATACAGGAAATTGTTCAGTGCTCAATTACACAGATGAAGAGGCAGTGACTGAGATGAAGTTTTCTGTCAGGGTAAGCCAAGCTGAACACTCCAGTGGTGTCTATCCTGGTGAAGGTTTCTCTAGCAATGCAACAGACATTTCCCAATCAAAAGGGTATGATCCTTCTTTCGATATGTATATGTGTTGAAATATCTGTACAAAGTGAGAAAGACCAAGCATGAGAAACTGAGAGTTCAAAGTGCAGTTTAAAAAATGTAGTTAAGATAAACTGTTTTTCCTTCTTGGTTATTGCTAATATCACGTTCTAGGAAATGTAATAAATATAGAAATATAACTAATTTTACCAGAAGGTGGTTGATTTCCTTTTTCTGAAAAGATAATGGTCTTATGTATCTCATGTTGTAGTTATGGTTTTCTAGTCTGAAAGGAAATTATCTGAATATTTAAGAGAGTTGCATACTGTATGCAAATACGCAATTGGTGAGATACAATTCAGATTGTTTCTATGCTGCACTTACTCCAACTCTCCCCTTGCTTGAACTTACTACTATGGTAATTATATTAAATTGGAAATCTAAAGGACTATGCAGCCAGTTTTATGCAGTATTTTTTGCAGTTCTTCCTATCCTATCTTTTGGCATATAAAAAACCTTCGTTCTAAACCTTGGACTTTGAATTTGTTGAGTTGTATGATACCCTTTTAGCCCGAATCACCTAATTGTCAATCTTATGTGACACCGGCATTATATCTCCTGTTATTTGTTTGACAAGCATGTTTTCCTGATAACTGAATCTATCTTACTCATCTTGTTGAATTTGGTTAGTTAATATTTGTTACGAGTAGCAATATTTGAAATAAATAACTATCATTTCCCTTAACACATTCCAAAAAATTATGAATTAGAAATTTTTGTTGCTGTGGGTTTGATGCTGCATAAACTTAGTATATGCTGTCTTCAAAATGGGCATAGAAATGAGGTATACGCAATGCTAAATTCTCTTCTCAAACCCAAATCTGAAATAATGCTCGTGATTTTGTCTGCAGCTCTGGGACTGATGCACCGCGGGATTCAGGTGATGAGAAGGATATTGAAGAAAAGAGGAAGATGGCATCTTTTGTGCAAGAGTTCGTATTATAACCTTTAATAAAGGAACTTTGTATCTAAGAATTTTTTGGCACAAGAATTTAGAATAGCTGATCTAAGCATTGGATATTGGATTAAAGATTTGAACTAATTTATAGTATATTTTACATCTATATAGGATTGAAGATCTTACGGAATTGCAGCAGGCAAATCAAGAAGAAAATTTGATGAATTGTGATAGATTTAGTCTTGGCTTGGATGAGATAGAGAAGAAGATTCAACATGATGATGACTAGATGGCTTAGGATTCTATGTTTTTGTTTGTTTCTCGTTTTCTGTTTAGTTAATGTTATTTCGTGATGTCATTTGAATAATAAGTGACTATGGTAATATGTTTTGATTTTAATGAATAGTTGCAAAATGGAACATGGTTTTCTAATGACATATCTTAGTTTGAAAATTTGGTGCATTTTCTGTCCAATTAACATTAACCTTTGCTTTTAATGTTTTGATACATTTTTTTATCATGCCTAAAAGGATGAAACGTATGGATTTTTTTCATGTTTTCACGTAAAAGGAAAAATATATATGTTAAATTTTTATTTTCCAGCTTATCGTGAAATTACCATGAAATGTTTTAAACAAAGGAAAGAATGTGAAAGGATTTGTTTCTATGAAGAATATATGAAAATTGCAATCTGATAATATGTTTTGACGAAGGCTTAAAAGTGAATACTTGAAAATGTTTGTTATTTGTGATGTGTTTAAATGAGTTTTGATATCAAATTTATCTTTACTGCAAAAGGGTTTAAACTTTAAACTTCTTCAGGACCAACTTAAAGGAATCACAATAATTCATTTTGACAATAGAATCAATTAAGCAGATTATGCGAGACCTAATTTCAGAACGAAAAATTTTATAAATAGATTATAATAGTTCTGTTTTTTATTTCATAATTATAAATTCTTTTCTATCTGAGTAGAAATTTAAAGTTTTGAGGTTTCTGTCTCCATCTTTCTAGAAATTTAAAGTTTTTGAGTTTTCTGTCTCTATAATAGTCCATGTTCTTGAGGAGACAGTAACATATAGATCAAATAATCTAAAAGAATAAATTTTAATTGGAGTAAGTATTTAATTTCATATTGTTGATTCAACCAATTTTCTTTGTTTTGAAATTTAATAAGCAAATGTGTTAATGACGTAGAACTAAACCTTTAGGAATTTGATTTGATAATTAAATATATTTATTTATGTTTATAAGTGAAAATTATTGTTATTGGAATAACGTAGTTGTTAGAATATTATTAGTATTATATAAAGAAGTTTACTTACAAAACATGGTGAAACACTAGATAATCTTATATTTAAAAGAGCAAAAACACATAAAGAAATAAAATAAAACATGTGACACCACCATGAATGGTTACATGATATATCTATTAATTAGTTCTTAAGAAATATATACAAGAATCGAATGCAGTGGCAATTTAAAAAAAAATCATAAAAATCACACCTTAAAATAAGAATGATAGACTTACAAATTACAACATTTAATAATTTCAACTCGTCAAACATTATTAAGGTTATACCATAGTAATGTTATAACTAAACATAATAATGTAATAGAATAATCATAAATCATGTTGCTCAAGTAAGATTTAGTATTCTATTGATGAAGAATTAGTGTTAATTCTCTCTTTACTAAAAACTTAGACATTTAAATGTTGGTTGATTGCTCATGTAAAAAATGTTGAATTAGTTATTTGTCTTTCATATATGTTCAAGCATTATAAGATGCCACTCAAATAATATATCACATCACAAATTATTGACACTTAATCTATTTGAGTTGTTGGTCTCAAGCAACATACTCACAAATTAACATTCCTTTATTTCTTTTATAATCTTTAATTTGAAATTTATTCTTCATAGTTGGTTTATTAGGTTGAAAAACTTTTTTTTCATTATTCCTATACGTGAGATAACTTTATTTGGAAATGTGGATGAGTAATCATAAAATATAATTGAAAAGCTAAAATTAATCATTATGAATTTGGTAAAAATAATAGTCAAATGATAATATTGTGATTAATTTTACATGCTAATGTAGGAAGAAAATGAGAAAATAACTAAGATGTTGATGAATTGTGTAACTATTAAGCTAGAAAATTTAATAAGATATCTAAATTTTAATAATATATTGACTTGTATAGATAAAGGTAACATATGACGAGTTGATGAAAATTTATATTAAATGAGATTCAAAAGTCATTGATATTCAACTAAATATGTAAAAAATTATCCTATCATAAAAGGTTACTTGATGAGATTTATATAAAAAATAATAGATTGTCATACAAACTAAATATATTAAAAGATATTAGTCATTAGATTCAAACTTAGTGTCAGTTTTTAGAAAATAAAAATAACAATTATTATATATTTGTTATTGATTATTTGAATGACTTTCTATAAGTTTAATTCTATGTGTGAAAATATATTTATATTATATTAATTATTATATGTTTAATTACATAGTTAACTCACTTTTATAATATTTGTTATCTTATTATAACTGTTTGTGATCTTATTACAATAGTAATATTTTAATATAAATGGTTAAGTTGTAGTTAAGGATAATAACTAGACAAGGAAAAGGATGGATAGAAAGAGACATATGAATATACGCATAATCATTTTAATCCTAGTATCCAATTTTTTTATATTCGTATCTAGTAAATACAGAAATTTCTCATCAAATCAGGACTGGTTTAAATAACACCGTGAGACAAGTTTGTTTTACATTTTCAGTTATAATTATACATATTTGTGTCCACACGTCTTATACCTATTTATTGTCAAAGTATATAATTAAAATATATATGGTCGGATATTTGATAAATAAGAATACAAAATTAAAATAAGATGTCAATTACAAGATATAAAATAAATTTGAAGAATAATACAAACTTATCCTAAATTTAAAAATATTAAAATCATATTTAAACATATACTATCTTTATATGTCTCAATTCAGGAAAAAAAACATTCCTTTTATCGGTTCTTAATTTAAGAACACATTTATTATATTTCTTTTCTAATTTTAAATAATTTGTACATCTGTTAGACAAAGAAAGAAAAAACTAAAATAAATAATTATACAACTAGTTTATTAGCATTAAGAAAATTTACTACATTTATAGATTTATTCAAAACAATCTTTAAAAAACAAAGAAAAAAGAACTTATATAATATTACACCCATTAATGTTGTAATAATATATTATTAAATGATATTATTTATTATGCTTATTAAATATAACATATGATTAATACTATAAAATTAATATTGCACTCACATTTGACTTTAATACATTTAACCGCACAATATATTGATTATATTTATAAAATATAACATATAATTAACATTAAAATATATAATTAATGTTACACACATTATTAATATACTTATTTGGTTTATGTTTAAATCTAGTATTTTTGAAATATTTGTATTTTTATTTAATTATTGTTTTCAAATTTTAAGAAAATATTAATTATTCTTTTAATATTTTCATTTAACTGTTATTTTTAAAGTTGAAGACGATTAATATTTTAGACTACTTTATTATTTTAAAAAAATCAAAATTACAATATATTAAGATTTTTTTATTGATCCAATATGTACTCGTGGAGGCTTTGCATGATCGAATGCCTTTTATTGATGAACGTTGTTGTGTGTAGTTTATGTGAGGATGCTGCGGAATGGTCTCAACATGTGTTCTTGAGTTTTCTGGTTGCTTATCAAGTACGGATATGAACACAATACGGCTATATATATATATATATATATAATTTATATATTTTTATTATATATAGAACTTTTCTTATCTGTATAATAAATTTAAAAATCTTTTAAAAATTAATGTATTAATATTTTTAAAATTATATTAAAACTGTATTAGAATTATTATATACTTTTAAAAAAATACTTTTTAAATTACACACTTTACTAATACTTGAATCAAACACAAAAAAAATATTACTTAAAAAAAATATCCGAGTTTCATAGTTGATTACTCAACAACTCTGGTATGACTTCAAGAAGTGATTCTGTCACACTGATTTTTCTTATTAAAAGCAAACGTAGTAGCCAGCTGAATCTTCTGCTGTGGTGCATATTGTATAAAGTTTTAAAAGTTTAGATCCCATTATTTCATAGTGATACAATGCATATTAATTATTTTCTTTAAAAAAATCATACATCATTAACTTAGTAATTCATATTCAAATTAAAAATATTTATTAGTTACGCACTCCTAGGTTTCAATATTTCATTTTGACATACTCTAAAACTATATTCAAGTGCATTTACCAACTATGACCTTTTAAAACTCTTTTGAGAACTTACCTTCTCATAAAACAAATCTTATAGTAATGTTTAGGGAGGTTTCATGTTTCCATACATAGACAAAATTTATTTCTATTTTCTTTTCATCAATAAAAAAGATATTAATAATCCAAATACTTATAAGGTTTAGAATTTTTTTATGATATTTGTAGTTCATATTTTAAATGAAGTTTATTTTTAAAAACCCCTTGTGATTAAAAAATGTACTTTTAGCATGAAGCGTACAAAATTACATTAAATTTCGCTATAAAATTACTTTTGAGAGAAAAAAATCCAAATATATATTTTTGAAACATAACCCCACTTGAAACCAAGTTCACAAAATTAAGGTGCATTATAAGCCTTATGATCTAAGTAAGGGTATTGGGTTGAAAGCTTGATTTACAAGAAGAAGAAATGGGATTAAACTTAACCAAAATATCGATAAAATACATATGAGGGAGTTAATTAAGGTGGTACCATTTCTATTATTGTAATGCAAACGTGGTTTAATTTGGTAACACAGTTTGTCGGAAAATAAGGGGGTGAAATTGGCACGTGTGAGTGAGGAATAGTGAATGTTTTAGTGTGTCAGAAGAGAGAGTTGAGAGTGTCAGAACGCAAAGAAATGAGTAGCAACACACGACCACACTAATCGGAGCAGATGAAGTGATGATGATATTGACGGGAAAGCATGTCCTTTCCCTTTTGAGTTGAGAAATTCTCTTTTGATCACTAATTCACCACACCCATCTCTTTCTTCCTTCCCACCATCATGGACTTCGACTTCAGGGCTTCCACTATTCATTCCTCCAATCACTTCCCCTCTCTCCAAGCTTCTCGCCTTCACTCAGGTACTTCTTTCAACACCCATTTTCACTTTCTGCTCTTGTCTACTGCATTTCCCTCTCTCTGCTTACTTTACATGGTTTCTCTGTTCATCTTTCATCTGGGTGTGAAAATGAAGTCTAAAGGTGTGTCTTTTCCCTGGTGGGGTGCAAGGGAAAAAAAAGAAGAGAAAGAGGGCATTTGGGTTGCTTTGGAATTGCATTGAAACTGAATTAAAGGCTATGTCCACTAGTGAGTGAAGTTTATTTGTCAAAGTTCCGGTTTTTCTGTTTTCGTTTCCTTTGGAAGCATGCAGTGATGCTCTTAGAGGGTTGGCATTTATCAGAAACAGTTACTTTTGTAAAATATTTATTGTTCTGAATGTTTGTTTTTGCCACTGAATGTGTTTCAAGTGGACATCATTTGCAAGTAGCCGTTTCGATTGGTGTCTGTGCAATTCACGGCTGATGTAAGGGACAGCCAGGATATGTTTTGGCTTTAATGATGAACAATTTTTTTTCTCAATTTAATCCCTCAGTAATGATTTTGAGGTTAATTGGAACTTGGGCTTAATTAAGATAATAAATCAAACTACTCTGGCAGTTTCTGCCAAGCTTTTCCATATATGCTGCTCTTATTATACGGGAGTGGGAGGTAATTGCTTATATAATCATCCTCTCCAAAGCCTTGAAAGCAGAAATAAGAAAAAACAAGGGTGAGAAGGTGAAGTGAATTGGAGTAATGACGAACGAGTGTGATTCCTCAGATGAGGAACAGACTCAAGCTGCTGCTTTGAGGAGGAATCTAGAAAGGTTGAGGTTGGAAATGGACAGCGTCAATGGAGGAATTCAGTCGTATTTACTGGGGCGGAGAATGAATGGAACTTGGGGGCCTTCACGATATTTAATTGGGGGGGAGGAGAATGTTTCTGAGTCTGATGGAGGTGAAATTGAAAAAGTTCTAATTTTGAATTGTGCTTATGTGAACTGTTTTCTCCCTTGTTAGGGGCCTAATAGATGTAATCGTTAAGATGTTGGTGGACTTAAAGGCCGATTAAATTTGTGATCTATAAGTTTTTCTGTTCATCAATGCTTTCACATTTGGTGTTTTTGTGGATTCTTTTTCTCCTATGGCTTCACCTTTTTTCTGTGTTTTGGATGTGCCCTGAAATTGCTAATGTGTTTAGATGGACGAGTAGGGGGCAGTAGCGACGGGGCAGGTGGGAATGGTGAATAATTTAGCATTCTCCTTGTCACTGAGATTGTTAGAATGAGAGGATTACCCTCTAAACCCTCCTTTTTTCTTAATTTTTACAAACAAAAAGCCCTCAAATTTAGAGAAACTTAGATGATTTTAAACACCAAAAATTTCGTAAACTCCTATTTCTTTCCCTCAATCTTCCCCTCCTACCACCCAAACATAACCATGAAGAGCATAAGGGAACCTTGGCATGTTCATTTTCCTTCTTGTTAAGATTTTGTGAGCTTGTACATTTGTAGCTGTGGATAACATACAATACATTTATCTTTCCTGCTGCTATTTTCTTCTGAGATGTACCTTTTATGGCTTTCAAAATAGATCCCTTGTGCCAGAAATACCTTACTGACGAGGATCCCTTTTGAACTATACAGATAAATATTCAGTGCTCAATTATACAGATGAGGACGATGATGCAAAGCCTCTTTATCAGTGTCCTTTCTGTGACTTTGAGTTTGATTTTTCTTCATTCCGTGCTCGTTTGGAAGAGGAGGGTCGCTATGACCCAAGAGATATGGTATGACTGTTCTGAATTTTGAAATTTAATGTTTGGCAGAAGTATTTGCTAGCATCATAACATGTACACTTTTATTAGACTCTGTTTCATTTTCCTACTTTCCTTGATTAATTGTTAGACTGTCCATTGACTTTATTATAGTTTGTAAGCTATAGTTCATAGCTTAAGTTCAATTGTATATGACACTGAACAGAAATTATGTGTATCTACTTGATACTGTGCACTGTTCTGATAAGAAAAAGAAAAGGGTAAGGATAAAATTAACCAGCAACCATTTTAGTTAAAAGCTGAGAAAGAATGAATTGATGTTTCTGAACATTTCACTTGGTAATTAGGTTATAATTTCAATTCGAAAACTGACTGACTGCCTTAATTTTCCTATATCAGACCTGTCCTCTGTGTGATGAAAATGTAGGGGAGGATGGAGTCGGGGTTGCACAGAATTCAAGCAAGGTAAATATTGCCCAGCTCAATCTTGGAATCTTTGGGTTCTAGTGTAACCTAGCTCACTCTTGGGTTTAAGAGAACTTGATTCTTACCCAAGTCAATTGGAATATGTTGATAAATGATCTATACTTTCTATAGAGATCTTGGAAGTCTGACAAATCCAGCATCTCGTCGGTTGATTCGGTAGTGTTTGACAAGAAACATCCTGCAAGAGGAAGACATGAACCGGTGCCTGATCCACTTTTGTCACCATTTGTTCGCAATGTGTCTGCTCGAAACTCCAGTGAAGGTTTCTCCAGCAGTGCCTCAGACATTTCCAGTGGAAAAGGGTATGATCCTTCTTTCCTTATGTATTTTGTATGTTTATATAAAGTGAAAAAGAGCATGAGAAACTGATTAAATGTTTTGTATTTTGTATGAACCGGTGCCTGATCCACTTTTGTCACCATTTGTTTGCAATGTGTCTGCTCCAAACTCCAGTGGTACCCAACCTGGTGAAGGTTTCTCCAGCAGTGCCTCAGACATTTCCAGCGGAAAGGGGTATGATCCTTCTTTCCATATGTATCTGTATGTTTATATAAACTTTTGTTTTTCCTTTATAGCCTCTGCTAATCTCCTGTGCAAGGAAATGTTATAAATGTACAAATAAAACTAATTTAACATCTTCACTGGTATCTGCTAAACTCATAATAGTAGTCTATCTCAAGTTATTATCATTGTAACTCATTCGTTGTTTATACATAAAAATAGTGATAATAATACTTCTTATGATATGGGTAATTGTTTAGCCTATGTGATACATTACATATAGTGTGTACATAGTGATACTTTTAAAAATTCTCTATGAGCTGTGGATTTAAAAGACATATTAGGTGGTTTAACAACAATCTACATTCTATTCCTAATGTGACATTCCATATCTGAAACACTACAAACTATATTCTGCTTTGGAATTTTTACTTCATACTTTTCATTTGAAGGTTACTTTGAAAGCTTAGGGAGTTGAGTGAAACAAGGCAAATGTGTATGATATATTTTAGATTGTCAGACTTAGAAATAACCGGAGAGGGGGAGGGGATTTCATTGAGATTCATCTACTCAAATTCCTGTAGATGATTCAATAGAGTATATTCATGAAGCCATCAAAATTACTTCTGCATTTTCCTGCTAGTTCCATCTCATTGTTTAAAGTTAAATGTTCATTCTGATCTATTTTCTGGTTTCAGTAGAAGTTGAATACTGCTGACACTTGATACCCTGTCTTCCTCTGAAACAACTTTATCTAGTCATAAGTAGTAATAGTACCAGAAGGTGGTTGATTTAACTTTTCTGAAAAGATAATGATCTTTGTATCTCAAGTTTTAGTTTTTGTTTTCAAGTATTCTAGTCTGGGAAATTATTTGAATTTGTTTATGAGTGTTTTGTACAGGTATTAAAAATGAAAATTTATTGGTAGTTACATTACGCATGCCAATATGTACATGCATTGACTCCCACTAAAATAGCTTGCATTTCTTGATATACAGTTCTGATTGTTTCTCTGAAGCTCATGCTCCAACTCTAACTTTGCATAACCTACTTTGTTGGTGATTAAGTTGGCAATTTGTAGGACTACACAGTGAGATTTACTCAGCGTGATTATGAAAACTTTCCTTCTGGACTTTGAATTTGTCGATTTGTATGATACCCTTTTAGCAAAAATTACCTCATTGTCAATGTGATAAGAAACCCTTATTAATATCTCCTGATATTTGTTTCACAAGCATGCTCTACTGACAAGCGAATCTATCTTACTCATCCTGTTAAATTTTGCTAGTTAAATATTTTTTTACGAGTAGCAATATCTGAAATGGTAACCATCTTTGTTCCTTTAATACATTACAAAATTTTCTTAATTAAAATTATTTATTGCACTGATAGCGAGGAGGATAAAGGTTTTTGTGTAGATCCTGCATTTGATGCTGGATAAATATAGTAGCAACGGCTGTATACTGTCTTAAAAACAGGGACAGAAATAAGATTTATGAAAAAATTCTCTGCTTAAACTGAGTGCTGAAACGTTGTTGGTGGTTTTCTTTGCAGCTCTGGGACAGATTCGGGTGATGAAGTGGATATTGAAGAGAGAAGGAAGAAGGCATATTTTGTTCAAGAGTTGGTATCTTCAACTTTATTCTAGGAAATATGCATCCTACGACTTACAGACAGTCTTGCGTTCAGGAAACATGCATCCTTGTAAGAAAATAACTGAGTTTTACTATGGTGCAAGAATTTAGAATGGCTAATCTGTTGGATAGTCACAATTGGATGGTTGCCTCGTTTGCAGGCATGCATTATTGAACATCTGAACTTATTTATGGTATATTTTAAACCTATATAGAAGTTAATGTTTTGCATTACTTTATTATCATGGCAAGAACGAGCCATGATTCACCTCTTTTGCTTTTATTACTCGAATTGGGATACGAGGCTTGATTGATTCAGCAGGTTAATCTGATGGTGAACTGGCCAGTATTTTTTAACCAGGTTTTTGTGCAAACCAGTTTAGTCTAGTTTGGTTATCATAACATTCCAACAGGGTGGAACTGATGAGCAACTAATGTTCATATAGAGAGTACTAATTAGTTCCTGCTCAGCTATCTCGAGGTTGAACAATATAGCTTGGCGTAACCGTAACTTTATTATGATACTGATTATTATTTCTATCGTGTTAGAATGAGTTATGGAAAAACCTAGGAAAATCCGCATATGTAGGCATTAGCATTGACTAATCTCGTATGAAAGGATGAGGGAAACTTGAAAATAATCCATATCAAACGCTTATCTGAGAATTTATTCAGGTTTTTGTATCCTTCATGATTATACCACACATTAATCTATTTGCAGCAAATTTGTTTAACTTTATAATTAGGAATTACCAGCTTTGAAGACACATCAGGTGTTAAGGGTGTTTCAATTTGAGTACTAGCAACAAGCCATTATCTTTCTTTCGATTAATTATTTCATGAAATTTAACACCAATGAGTAAAAGTAATTAGGCAAATGTAATAAGATAGTGAAGTAAAACAGTAGTAACAGCAAAGAGAATTGATTTGGGATAGAAAAATATGATGATGGAAGAACAATATGCATCCTAAAAGTAGAAAGTATATAAGAAAAAGGGAAAGGAAAAGAGTATAAAAAGAGATGAAAAATGATGAGAGGCGTGGAGTTTGAGAATTCACTCGACGATGGATTGGATAACGCCAGCACCAACGGTTTTGCCTCCTTCCCTAATGGCGAACCTCATTCCCTGCTCGCAGGCGACGGGGACAATGAGCTCGACGACCATCTTAACACGGTCACCAGGCATAACCATCTTGGACTCCTCGTCCTTGTCGTTCATGATGGAGGTCACCTTCCCCGTCACGTCGGTGGTTCGCATGTAAAACTGAGGCCTGTACCCTGCAAAGAACGGCGAGTGCCTCCCACCTTCCTCCTTCTTCAACACATAAACAATGGCCACGAACTTGGTGTGCGGCGTAATGGTCCCCGGCTTCGCCAGAACCATCCCTCTCTGAATGTCCACCTTCTGAACCCCTCTCAGCAACAGCCCCACGTTGTCCCCCGCCATCGCCTCGTCCAGAATCTTCTGGAACATCTCCACGCCGGTCACCGTCGTGTTCCTCGTTTCCCTCAAGCCCACAAGGTCAACGGTCTCACCAACTTTGACCGTCCCACGCTCCACTCGCCCCGTCGCCACTGTGCCACGCCCGGTTATAGAGAAAACGTCTTCCACGGCGAGAAGGAAAGGGAGGTCGGTTTGGCGCTGCGGAATGGGAATGTAGTTGTCCACTTCGTCCATGAGTTGGTAGATTTTATCCACCCATTCGTTTTCGCCGCGTTTGATTGCGGGGTTCTCCATGAGAGCTTCCAGAGCTAAGAGCGCGGAACCCGAGATGATGGGGATGTCGTCGCCGGGGAACTCGTAGGAGGAGAGAAGCTCGCGGACTTCGAGTTCGACCAGTTGGAGGAGTTCTTCGTCGTCGACTTGGTCCTGTTTGTTGAGGAAGACCACCATGTTGGGCACGCCCACTTGTTTAGCTAACAAGATGTGTTCTTTCGTTTGGGGCATGGGGCCGTCGGCGCCGGAGACCACCAGGATGGCGCCGTCCATCTGGGCAGCGCCGGTGATCATGTTCTTGACGTAGTCGGCGTGGCCGGGGCAGTCCACGTGGGCGTAGTGGCGGTTTTCGGTTTCGTATTCGACGGTGGCGGTGTTGATGGTGATGCCGCGGGCGCGCTCCTCCGGGGCCGCGTCAATCTCGTCGTACTTCTTGGGGGCGCTGTTGCCGAGGGCGGCGAGAGCCATGGTGAGGGCGGCGGTGAGGGTGGTCTTGCCGTGGTCCACGTGCCCAATGGTGCCGATGTTCACGTGGGGCTTTTTGCGCTCGAACTTGCCGCGCGCGGCGCGGACAGTGAACTGGCGGCGGTGGGTGGTCGTGGAGGGGGTGCGGCGGAGGATGGTGGAGGGTTGGAGGAAGGAGGAGGATAGAGGGGTTAGTTTATGGGTGGTGGTGGTGGTGGAGGTGGAGCGGAAGGGTGTGGAATTTAGAGAGGATGAAGGAGAAGAAGAAGAAGAAGAAGAAGAAGATGCATGTGGGAAGAGTATGAGTTTGGAAGAAGCTGTTGCTGAAGAAAGTGCCATTGTTTTGGAGAATGTGGATTGCAGAGAGTGAAGAGAGAAGAAGAGGATTGTGTGAGTGTAAAGTATTATGTGTTTGTGTTGTGTGTTATCTGGTGGTGTTGGTGAGAGTGTGTGGATGGATAAAAGATGGCCTCATATCACTTCTATCCTTTTTCTGCCTCAATTTTGGGAGGATCATATTATTCTCCCATTCTCTCTCTTTTTTATGTTAATCCAAGTCAAATGCATACGAAGCTAAGATTTTGTATGAATTTTGTATTTAACATTTTCAGTTGTTTACTTTTGTTGCTATATATGCATGGTACTGTTCGTATAGTTTTATAAAACTACTTACATATTTATGAAAAGACATATAGTTAAATTTAATTGAATGGGAAGGATGTGAACTTAGAAGATAATTTTTATTTTTAAATATTATTATTCAAGTATGAAACTAATATAATTGTGTATATTTTAAAATTACGTATACATGTGATGAATACATTAATTTTGGTTTTCTTAGAGAGTAACTGAAAATAAGTCTACTATTTTAGATAAGACTTATCGAATTAAGATTAATTTTTTCTTAATTGAAATTATTGTTTAAATTTATATTTTAAACTTATTTTTTCACTTTTCTTGTTTCTAGCCATATGTAAAATAGATTGATGATGACATTTTAATTGAAAAAATAAAATATTTGAAGTATAGAAAATTACGAGGAAAGAGGAGTAGACAGTTTCTCTAGATAGTCTCATTAGATCATCTATTAGGTAGTCTTCTTAGATCATCTACAATCATTTTGAAGAAGAAAAACATAAATTATATGATTTTATTATCTTTTTTAAGAAACAAATTTTAAATTCAATCAAATCTTACACGTCCATGTTTTTCATATCTTCTACAAAGATAATTCACTAGAATCCTTATTTGATATACAGTAATCTTTTTTAAAATTTTCTATAATAAGTCTCGCAACATATTCAATTATATTGGACCTGATCAATAAAGATCCAAATTGTATATATGGAGGTAAGCATGAACGAAAATTTGAAAATAAGATAATCTGTAACGGATAAAGAAACAATTTGTATTTAGGTGGATTGGAATAATATATCTGGGACAGAATCTGGGATCTAAAATTCATAAAGAAAAGATATTTATTGTAACACTAATTTATATAACTATATACATTAAATATTTTCCTATATTTAAATGCAAATGTATGATGGAGATAAGAATCATTTATCAAATTACAACACTAAATTCAATTTTAATACATATATTCTAAAATCTAATCTTCTACCTCCTTATAAAGTGAGTTCATGAATTTGCAATTAATCATGCATATCACTATATTCAGATCATATTTCACTAACTAATTCATTATTTTAACTATAAATTAATTTATGGATGTAGATATCAAACTAGTATCCAACAAGTATTAGAGATTTTATATTGATTAAGATTAAAGTCAAATTATTATATAAAGTCTTCCAAATTAGTTTTTTTTATATTGAGTTAAACATAAATCTATTTATTAAGATGATTTCATAGTCTATCTTAATCAAATTCATTAAGACTATTGTGTCACCATTATAGAAGTTTTATTCAACTACTCACAAATATTTAATCTCTTACTTGAGATGTCAATTTTTTAAAGTGAAGAGGTGTATTGAAGATTCTACAACTATGATTAAGGTCAAATCATAATATATATAAACTCCACCTTATTAGCTAGTTTTGTGATGTTGAGTTAAACATAAACTCATTTACTAAGAGTAAGAGACTCATTGAGTCTTCTGAAATACTGAAATTAAGTATATTTTATTAAAAACTGACATTTAATATATTCTCAACACAAACACACTTTAAGTCTGCAAATCACATTTATATTCATATGTTCACATATGTATTTTAGATATATAATGAACTTTTCATAAATATCTAGTCTTTCAAATTTTAATCAACAAACTTAGACACACCTCAAGTAAAAATGATTAAAGAAAACAAATAAAAAAACATATCAAAATTTGCTCTAGAACTTCTAAGTACTTTAATAAGCATAACAACAATTTTAACATTAATACTTCAAAACTCATATATCCCAAATTCAAAATACGCATAATACAATCATATCTAAAATACTTAAATATGGAAAACATTTACTATATTCATTCAATTTCAACTCAAAATATATATATTCAAACAAAAATATTATTGCACAATAGAAAGATTATAATATTAAATAAAAACTCTTATATATAGAGAGATATGAAAACATAATAATATCAAACAATTATATATATCACAAAACTTAAGAATATAAATATTCATGTAGACTTTTAATACAGTATTCAACAATGAAAATTTTAAAATCGAAGAAAAGAAAATATTAGCAAAAACATGCGAAGAAGGAACTGTAAAAAGAGCTTGACAGATCTTCCTCGATTAATTGTTTTACAAATTTTTTATTCTTCCGTAACTGTTCATCCAAAGGAAGAGAAGGTTCTCTTTTATGATTAAGCTTATTACATTGCATGTCATTTATGAGACAATAAATAATTTTAAATATTATATGTATATTTCCTCAAATTCGTTTTTTTATGCATCTTTTAGTTTGAATCTGTTACCTTGGGGTCAAATAACATATTAAATTTATGATGAATTTAATAAAATTTATAATAATTATATATATATATTGATTTTTTGAAATTGAATTTGACTTAAAGTTTATTTTCAATATTTATTTCAGAATTTATTCTAGTAAAATTTATTAATTTTATCATACTACTTAATATCATATTAGTATTAAATTATTTATAAATATTTAATCACATACTTTTAAATCAATGATAATATATATATATATATATATATATATATATATATATAAATGGATCAAAACTTTATCTTAAAAGTTCAGTTTAATTATTAATAAAGGAGTTCTTAATATTACAGTTCTTTCAGTAATAAGCAAATATGTTTGACTAACGCTTTAGTATCCAATTTTTTTTTAACATCATTACACTCAACAGTTTAAAAACATTACGTAGAGAAGCCTAACCACAGGTTTTTGTCTTTATTTGAGATGATTTGTTAAATAAGCAATTGAGAAATTAGACCTCCACGTGGCCTTTTCCCAGCGTTGTTCCTTACTCTTTGATTGCTACGTCTATTTTATTCATGTCTCCACATTAGGTAGACTTGCTGGAACCAACATCCACCACAACAAAACCGTTTGCTTATATCTACCATCCTTTTTTTTCTATTAAAATTAAAATAGATTTTAAAAAAGAAATATATAAATTATATGCATTATTTATAGGATTAGAAAGAAAGAAAGAAATCTTGTAAAAGATATTACATTAATTAAAATGAAATATATTTAGCCTAAAATTTGAATTCTTTATTACTTTTTTTTCTTCTTTATTTGAGTTTTTTTTACTTAAATATATATATATATATGTATATATATATATAAAATGATGCATCTCTTTTTCATTCTCCTTAATTTTCACTTGTTGAAAGACTATTCTGTCTCTATTATTCAACCAAACAACGACTTAAAAGTCAAAATGCATAACTTAAAATTTCATTTCATATATTAAAAAAAGCTATTGAGATTAATAATTTATAATTCAAATTCAAATCTATGGCTTAGATAATTTTGTCAAGTAAATCATAATTTTTATTAATCATTGCCCACATACTTGATCTAGTCCTCTCCTATTTCACCTGTCGTTTATAGATATGTTTGGTTATGATAAATAAATAAATATATATATATATATATATATATATATATAGTTTTCGTATTAGTTTCAACATTAGTAAATTACAATAAAATTTACTGAAATAGAATAATATTAAGTATTTATAGGATACCGTTCTAATTTATTAAGGTTGAAAAATAAAAGAAACAAACTGAATAGTTAAATGTATTTTTTTTGGAATATAAAGTTAAGTGTACTTTTAGTCTATACATATTTTTTTGTATTAATTTTAACAATATTTTCATTAAGTTTATTCCTCCTAATTTTTAATATTTTTAAAAGCATTATCTAATGATAACTAAATAACAATATTAATTGAAATAAATAGCAGTGGTTGATGTTTCTTGACCAATAATCTACTCATTACTTTATAATATAAATCATTCATATAGCAAAAAAAATATCTAATTATTTTTAAACAAAAAATGTTCAGAATCATATAGTTTAACTTAAAGTTCTTTCTATCAATAAAAAGGAGAATAAGGTTCTTACTTTAATTATTCTACTTTACTGTGATGGAGAAAGCAAGAATATACATTCACACATGCATTTTGAAACCAGAAACGTAACATCTCAAAAAAAATAAAAATGCGGATTATTGATTTTAGAAAACTAAATCAAATTTACTCTTAAAACCACACTAGAATAGAGGTGAAAAACAAATGTATTTGTTATAGAAATATTATTTTTCTATAAACTTAATTTTAAAATAAAAACATTAAATAAGTCACTCAAGTTCAAATTTAATTGTAACAAAATTAATTTCATAGAATAAATAAAATAAAATAAAGTTTATATCCCCAAACACAAGTCAGTAATAGCAAATTTTGGCAGGGTAAGCCAACAATTCCAAGTTTCCAGTACTTGACCTCGAAGGACAGAAATACTGGTTGGGAAGACCAGCATGTAAATTGAAACGACAGCCAGATATATGTACAAGTATATATTTTCTATAGTTTAATTGCTTGTATCATAATATTTACAGATGATATATTAAATAATATAATTCTAATTCATGACCTATAAAAGCTAATTTCTTATTTTAACCCCATGTTTGTTGGGTAAATGCAGCAATAACATTGAGACCTCCAAGCTGGAGACGACGTTAAGCCATTCCTCAAGGAAATCTCTCCTGCAAAGATCACTCCCTAGTTATCAGCCAACTCCAGCTGCATTTCCTCTTCACCTCATATAACAAGAACACTTAAACCATTAAAGAGTTACCCTATCTTAGGCATCAATTATGAAAACCAGACTATTAACACTCTGCAAGTTCCAAGCAACAAGCAAGATATCTACTTCTTAATTTCACTCCTGAATGAATTGAGCTTTGGCTTTGGCTTTAGATGAATTAAGGGCAAGCCTCGCCCTACATTTCTCTGCCAGGCACCTGTAGGTTGCATATATTTAGAACCTTCTGGCTAATTTCTGGAGAAAGCTCCTTCAAAAGATCTGAGACAGCTAATTCGTGCTTCCTCTTTAGTTCATCTAACTCCTCTCTTTGTTTAATCAACAAATTCTCCAGTTTTGTTGCTATGAGATTGATGTATTCTGTTTCCGAATCTTTCACGCTTCCAGATGTTTCATTCAGAGGAGATTTTTCACTGGTTGCTCCTGATTTAATACTTCTCTTACTGGAAAGGGAATCACCAATCTCATCACTACAATCACCAACACGATCATCTGCTGAAATATCACCATTCCTGGCCAGGCTGCCTTCCTCAGCGTTTGCATCTGCAGCAAAACAAAATTTTGAAGCACCAACTCCCTTTGGTGAATCCGACCAGAACTTTCGACCTGAAGGTAATATTTCTAATGCAAGACTGCCAGGAGAAGGAACGGAATCGAGTTTCACAGAAGAGGCCTCTGGCCTACTTTCAGAGGTATAGCTTGAATCTTGACTATAACTGTCAACAGGAATTTCACTGACATTCCAGCTAGGAATGTGAAACCGAATTTCAGAGTCAATCATTCTAGCAATAGTTGTAACATCTTGATCAGTAAGTTCCAACTCCTCAACCATTTCACTTGCAACAGAGGTTGAAGTGTCCGCTTCAATATCAAAAGGAAAGTGGATATTGCGAATATGACCTACATGGAAATGAACATCAGAACCAATGAAAAAGAAAATAGAAACTTTGGATAAAAACAAGATAAGAAAATTGAGAGCGGACCTGAGGAATCTGCAATTCTCAATTTTAAAAATATTGTATTATTATCTCTCCTCTGACCTTCCACCGTGAATTCCCTACCTGCCTCAGTTGAAGTATCCACAGCAATAGCTTGATTATGAGAAATATTTCCTGCATTTGATACATCAGATGGTAAACAAAATAAGATAGTTAATTGGGGAATTTAGATGCAAGGTATATAATTACCTGAATGATGGGTTTTTTGAGATCTTGAAGATCGCCCTACACTTTCATTATCATAATCTGACAGAAGGAAGGGATCCGTCAAGAGGTCCTTCGCAGACAACCGTTGAGATACATGAGCAATACACTTTTCAATAAATGCTTTAACTTCTGGATCTGTCACTTTTGCCAATGATGCTGGCTTTATTCCCTACCAGGAATGGAAACAACAATAATAAACATTAAGATGATAAATGAGAATAAGGGCTGGTTTGAGAAAATGGATTCCCTTCTGGACACTTCAAACATCTAGATTAGATCTCTAGCAATTTTCTACATAAGGTAAAACCTACAACGATTCTTATTGAAGATATGTTAACCATTATTCCCTAAAGAGGAATGTTAGCACCCACACTCCTGCAATTGGTTAAATTTTATAGGAGATTACAAAATCATGAGCAAGACTCATTAAGCAAACAGTGAGACCCATAGAATTATGTGATTTGTAATAAATTTCAGCAAATAGCATAGAGTGTGTGAACAAAATGTGCTAGTAGCATTTCTCATTCCTTAGAAGCCAATTAAAATTCAGGTTCAAAAACTGGAGAAGAAGAAAAGAATACCATATCAAATATTCTAGGATTTTTTTTTTTGTGTGCGTGCAAATTCAACAATCTCTCAAAATTTAAAGAGCTTTCATTGCGCATTGAATACTAGATCAATCTCCTTTGAGACGAAATGAACAATTCTACTACCAGCGTTGCATCACATGTACTGTAAGGAAAAATAGTTCCAAAATTTTGATAAAAGAGCTGAACTCACAGATGTCACTTTCTTGTATATTTGAGCAGCATTGGCACATTCAACATACGGGTACTCAACTGTTACCAACTCTAGCAAGCACATACCAAAAGCATAGATGTCAACAAGCTCGTTGTATTCCTCTTCGTACAGTTCTGGGGCCATGAACTCCGGAGTTCCTAGGCTCATAATGAGATTTCAGTAACAAGATTCCCGCAGCAGTCCACAAAAGAAAAAGAAATAAGGAGTATAACAATTTCACAGGAAATGTTACCTATGACACTGTGAGCTGAATTGGCCTGCTGGAGGATAGCCGCCAATCCTAAATCACCAATTTTTACCTCCCCTTGATTCCCATTGACAAAAATGTTATCACACTTCAGGTCACGATGAATGATCGGAGGATTATTACTGTGAAGATAGAAAAGGCCTTCCAGAATCTGCTTAGACCATTTCTTCAGTGCTCTCAAATCAACATGCTTATGTTTCTTCCGGTATCTAAATTAAGAAAGTCAAGCATAGACACAAAAAGCTCACAAAAGTCACAAAATAAAACCAACACAGAAGCCGAAAGAGACTCACTGGCGCAACGTTCCCGAGGTGAAAATTTCAGTAATGAAGTTGATGTTCTCGCTCTTGGAGTCAATCCACGAGTTGTAAAACTTAATTATATTCTTATGCTTCAAAGTCTTGAGCAAATGAACTTCCGAATAAAGTCGCTCGAAATCTTCAGAGTTACGCAACACATCCGCCAGCTTTATCTGATTCCAAGCCACTTCAATACCTTCCAATTCATCAAACGCTCGATATCTACATTTCCATTTCACTGTTAAGGCCAAACAAAAATCCCCCCACCCCCAAAACGAATCCATGCAAATTGGTTATTTTAATCAAACGTGGAAAAATTCAGCAACAGAAAAAGGATACACTTTCTTGAAAGCCCCTTTCCCTAAAACCTCCTTGTACTGCAGAATAATCAAGCAAACCAAATCAGATCAAGCGTACCGTTTTAACATACGTTACAAGATTAATCAATCGATAATTAATAGAATTAGATTAAACAACGAGGTAAACGAAGGGGTATAGCGGAATGCATGAAGGATCGGCATTGAGGAAGAAGTAAAACTGACCCGACCATAGCGACCGGAAGGATCAACCTCGACGAATTCGATGTCGGGATCGTCGAGGTCTTGCCCGGAGGAATCCGTCGGCATTGGCGGAAACCCTAGCTAGGTAGAAGGAAGTGGTGAATTGGGAGGAAAATGGGGGAAAGAGAAGAGGAACAAGGATTATGGGTGGGTGTTATTATTGGAATTTAGAAGAACGCGAGGAAGCAATGCTAGCTCTGGTTCTGGTTCTGGTTATTGGTAGGGTTAAAACTGGAAATAAAATGGAAGGGTGGTTTCGATTGAAACGCTCCGTTTACGTTCTGGCGTTGGAGGAGGAGGAGGAGGAAGATGAGGGTGCGTGCAGGTGCAGTGTAGGTTCAAGGAGACGCAACTAACATGCTGTTAATATCTTAGGCTGGCCAAGTCAAATACTATCATTTATAAGCTCGTTGGCTACTACCATTTTTGTTTTTTATTGGTCACATAGCTTCATATACAAGTAAGATAATATTAGATTTTATAATTATTATTAAAAAAATTAATAAAATTGATAAATGTAGGTAACAAGTGTATCTAAATTTATTATCCTAATATTTTAAAGTGTTTTCTTTTACTGATATATTGATTAATTTAAGTGTAAAAGATAAGGTTGAGTTGGCATAATATTCAGTCTTATCTCTTTTAAGTTAAAATTTTCATAATAGTTTTAAATGTTTTTGTTTGATAGAGAATTTATTTTAAATCGAGAGAAGCAATAGTGGGAAGATGGGTCTGTTGGTCTTTTTTTTATATGTTGCTCAATTTTTTTATTTTTACTCAATGTATAACTAGACTCACATTTTGATACCTAACAATCTCCTTTTGAAGTGAAAGTTCCTTTTAAATAAAATTGATAAATGTAGATAATAAGTATATGTAAATTTAAATTTGTGATACTAATATTTTAAAGTGTTTTTTACTGATATATTGACTAATTTAGATGTAAAAAATAAGGTTGAATTTGCATAATATTCAATCTTATCTCTTCTAAGTTAAATTTTTTCATAATAGTTTTAAATGTTTTTGTTTGGTAATGAATATGTTTTTTCTAATGTGGTCCCCATATTTTTTTATGTTTTTTAATAATATTTTTTTATATAATTACTCTGATGACAGATTTGCTAGAAAAATCGAGAGGACAAATACTGGAGAGATTAAAAGCTTGGGGTCGTTAGTCTCTTTTCTCATATGTTACTCAACTTTTTCATTTTCACTCAATGTAGAACTAGACTCACACTTCGACACTTAATAATCTCCCCTCAAGTGAGAGTTCCTTTTTAATAAGATTGATAAAAGTAGATAACAAGTGTATGTAAATTTGTGATACTAATATTTTAAAGTGTTTTTATTACTGACATATTAACTAATTTAGGTGTAAAAAATAAAGTTGAGTTTGCATAATATTCAATCTTATCTAAGTTAAATTTTTTCATAATAGTTTTAAATGTTTTTGTTTGGTAGTGAATTTTTTTCAAATGTGGTCCCCATACTTTTATGTTTTTCTTAATAATATTGTTTTATGTAACTACTCTAATGACAAATTTGCTGAAAAATTCTAGAGGAAAAACACTGGGGAGATCAAAAGCATTGGGTATGTTGGTCTTTTTTATGATATGTTGTTCAACTTTCTCATTTCCATGTGAAACTAAACTCACACTTGGATACCTAACAATCTTCTTCTCAAGTGAGAGTTCATTTTTAATAAGATTGATAAATGTGGATAACAAGTGTATGTAAATTTGTGATATTATTCTTTTAAAGTGTTTTTTTATTGATATATTGACTAATTTACGTGTAACAGATAAGGTTGAGTTTGCATAATATTCGATCTTATCTCTTTTAAGTTAATTTTTTTTCATAATAGTTTTAAATGTTTTTTGTATGGTAGTGAATTTGTTTTTTTCTAATGTGGTCCCATATTTTCTGTTTTGTTTGTCTTTCTAATAATACTTTTTTCTGTAACTACTCTAATGACAAATTTGCTGGAAAAATCAAGAGGAGAAACACTGGGAATATCAAAAGATTGGGTCTGTTGCTCTTTTTTCCCTCATATGTTGCTCAACTTTCTCATTTCCATTCAATGTGAAATTAAACTCACACTTGGATACCTAACAATCTTCTTCTTCTCAAGTGAGAGTTAATTTTTAATAAGATTGATAAATGTGGATAACAAGTGTATGTAAATTTGTGATACTAATCTTTTAAAGTGTTTTTTTATTGATATATTGACTAATTTAGGTGTAACAGATAAGGTTGAGTTTGCATAATATTCGATCTTATCTCTTTTAAGTTAATTTTTTTTCATAATACTTTTAAATGTTTTTTGTATGGTAGTGAATTTATTTTTTTCTAATGTGGTCCCATATTTTCTGTTTTGTTTATGTCTTTTTAATAATATTTTTTTCTATAACTACTCTAATGACAAATTTGCTGGAAAAATCGAGAGGAGAAACACTGGGGATATCAAAAGATTGGGTCCGTTGGTCTTTTTTTTCATATGTTGCTCAACTTTCTCATTTCCATTCAATGTGAAACTAAACTCACACTTAAATACCTAACAATCTTCTTCTTCTCAAGTGAGAGTTCATTTTAATAAGATTGATAAATGTGGATAACAAGTGTATGTAAATTTGTGATACTAATCTTTTAAAGTGTTTTTTTATTGATATATTGACTAATTTAGGTGTAGCAGATAAGGTTGAGTTTGCATAATATTCGATCTTATCTCTTTTAAGTTAACTTTTTTTCATAATAGTTTTAAATGTTTTTTGTATGGTAGTGAATTTGTTTTTTTCTAATGTGGTCCCATATCTTTTGTTTTGTCTATGTCCTTTTAATAATACTTTTTTCTGTAACTACTCTAATGACAAATTTGCTGGAAAAATAGAGAGGAGAAACACTGGGGATATCAAAAGATTGGGTCCGTTGGTCTTTTTTTCTTATATGTTGCTCAACTTTCTTATTTTTACTCAACGTGAGACTAGACTCATACTTGGATACCTAACCATCTCTCCCTCAAGTGAGAGTCCCTCTTCCAAATTGATGCACTTCCCCTCGAGCGGAAGGATTTTCAAACACGAATATCTCATTCACAATCGACCCTCACTTGTATCCCCGTTCACACTAAATGGGACACACTTTTCTAAACTTTTGTCAGGAAGACTTTCGATGCATGAATCAAATTGTAATTGTCTGAGTCGATCACCACCACAAACCATTGACTCTGATACCATTTGCTAGAACTTAGATTCACACTTAGATCACTACAAATCTCTTCTTAAATATATGAAATACATTATAACAAATATAAGTTTAACAAAATTAGACTTCAAATAATACTCCATCAAATACTTTTATGTTCAAAATAAGAAAGATTTAGAATAAATTCATTTTTCATATTTTAATAATCAATTATTAACAAAAATTAGCTAAAATATAGAAATAAGTATATATTAAGCTTAAAAAAATATTTTGTTATAAAAAATAATCGAAAGATATCATAGATTAATCTGTTAGTGAATTTTGAGTGTAAAGATATTACACATGAAAAAATTCATATGAATTTTTTAAATAATTTTACTGTTTGTAGTTCTTGACCAATACATCATTTAGTTTTAAGCTTTTGCCATTTTCTTACTATCAAACTCAATTACAAATTTGAAAATATTTTCAATTTAAGCTAACTTTATATCAGTCCTTCAGGCACAAAAACGTGCTGCATTTTGTTCTCATTGGTTTTCATTTGCATTTCGCGTAGTATCGTTTTCTCTTCTCATTGATTTTCATTTACATGTTTGTAACCTTTAACTGACATAAAAAGTCTTCTATTATATCAGTTTCAGCTCCAACCGACGTAGTATCCACACAATTCAATTATTTTAGTTGAGTATATGACGTCAGTTTATATTTTCAATCGATGAACATATTATGTCAGTTGCATAACTGACATTATATATCCAAAACATTTTACGTCGCCCTAATCTACATCAGTTCCAGAGCCGACGTAACATGTCCTCCAGAACCAACCTAGAAGATCATTTTTCTACTAATATATTTTCTTTTTTGTACAAATTTTGTTATTAAACAATTAATAAAAATGTCTCTTAGTACCCCCACAATGTAACTTGAACAATTTCACAACAAAGACATTTCAATATTTCTAAATTAATATAATATTTTGTGATAAAATAAATACACATATAATTTTATAACACTAAGTTATAACCCTTCTAGGATGGGAGGAAGGAGGAAAAGGGGTTTTATAAAGAATACTTAAGAATGAAAATAAGTTTAAGCAATCACAAATATGCAAAAGAGAATACATATATGTCATCATTATCATACCTTAAAAATCTCAATGTCATCCATTAATGAGATGTTGGTGAGATATTCAATACCCAATAATAAAGCAAATATATTTTCTCAAATCAATTTTAGAATTTGAATATGAATTTGCACAAGCTAAAGACTATCACCACTCTACATCTCATATGATTTGTCTTTTAAGAAAAAATTACATCTTACACACATAGCATTTTCATGATTTATATTTTATCTTTTAACATTACTTAATCAAAATTTTAGGATATTGGGCATATTCAAGAAAATGAACTAAAAGTTGAACACAGAAACATCTCTCAAACATAATGCCTAAGAACACAAGTTATAAACCTAACCTTATATTGTCTCATTATGTTTTGTATCGAAGTCTCAACAACCACGTTCACTAGATCTAACACTTTGAAACCCCCAATATTTAAAGGTATTTAAAAAATAAATTCCCAATTCATGGACACGACAAATTTCACCATTTCAAAATCTTCTTTTGGAAGATGTTGATTTAGACAATGCCTGTAATGGTAATATTGCATTTCAATGTATACAAAAATAAACAAGGAAAATGAACCTTATTTTAAAGAAACATATTTTGATTGTCATAAACTATAGTTAAAAGTTCAAGATAATTACTTGTATTCATTAACTCATGAAAAACTATTAATGCAAGATATTTGGAGTTCCTGTCATTTTTATGGGTTGTGGACAGACCTTTATTGGTCTTAAGAAACTCAAAGGCATATCAATTGATAATTCTCTTTTTAAATGGAGACAATGTTTATTTTCTCTTGCAATGTTGTTAACATGTAATGTGTGTTGCTATTTGATGATGAACTTGTTCATCCTTGTTGATCCCATTACTTTGTGAGGAAAAACCTGGTAATTTATTACAAAAAGTACCATTAAGCCTCCTGTTTGGATATCTTTTGTACATATCTCATGGTCTTTATCTATAGTCTTTTTAGTCTTCTAGCTCTTAAGATTTCTTCTGTATTGTTCATTTGAAAAACCAAACTTTCTTTTGCTTGAGTGAAAAAACTATGTTATTATCTGCACACTATATTATTTGTAAAAAAAAAAAAAGACAAATTGTGTGATGTACTAGAACTAGAACCACCTAAGCAAAGAAATCAAGTGTTTCTTATCCATCTCACACAAATAACTAGTTGTATTATGTGTCACCTTATTTTATCACTTTGCTTTTCATTGGTTTGCTCCATGGAGAGATAATAAAAATAAACAGTTTACTATTAGTTGGTTGGTAAGTCCAACAGAATGAGAAAGCCTTAGAGAGAAAGAAAGCGCCTTAGAAAAGTAAATTTGTAATAGAACTTGAGGGTTAGGACAATGGTGGAGATGAAGACAATACAAAAAGAAGATTATTTTGTTGTCCAATTATTATGATGAATGGATACATAAAGTTGCATTTCAACAACAACAAAAGGAAAAGCAAGAATATAATGGGTCAATCGCCCAGGATTATCTAAGTGAAGGCTTAATCACATGATTCAGTGACAACTACAAGTTTATTATTTCTCTATAGACTAGTGGATAATTCCATAAGAGAGTTAGGAAAAATTAGGTTATCCATATATAATAAGCATGGTTTTTTTTTTTTTTTTTTCAACTACTTAACTCCATTTAAATCCTATGTGATAATGCAAACTAATGAAGGTTAATTTCTTTTGTGTAAAGATAGTTATAAGAACTTAATTGTAAATGGTTTTATCTTATTAAGAAACAACTTTGTCTAATCTAAAACTTTTTTTTTTTATATTTAACTTGTTTTAATTATTTAATTTTTCAATAATAACATCACATGGTAATGATTAAACTTTTTCTTTGCTGTAATCTGCTAAAACTTTGTTAATAATAACTTATTTCTATAAAAAAAAAAATAAAGGCTACTATTCTAAACCCTAAATATATAATAACGAAAGTGTATGTAAAAGTTTATTTTTTTAATAATATTTAACTTTCTTTAATTATTTAAATTGAGAGTAATAACATCACCTGCTAATGAAGAAATTATTTTCTTTACATGTCTATAATTTGATGTAGTCCGGAAACTAACAACTTTATTAATAATAACATGTTCCTATAAAAGAAAAGAGGTTGATATTTTATTTAAATCCTTGTAGTAAAAATTTATTTTGCATATGCAAGCATTAGTTATCTAATTTTCGTACTGGTTATATTCATGCTATATTAATTATATCCATACTATACTAGTTACTATCATTTAAAATTTTGATTCAATAGATACCAAAATCAATTTTTTTGTTTGCTAATAAATAGTGAGCTGTGTAATTTTAGCTTTAATTGTTTATTATCTAATATTTAGAGAGAAGATCTTATTATTTATAATTGAAATTATTAATACAATAATCAAGACTAACATAAATACAACTCATAATATCTTAAGTCAATATTTCTATGTTTACACAATATATTCCATAATCACAATTTACAATATTTCTAACACTATAACAACTCACATTAAGTAGTTAATTGAAATGATAATTACTTAACAGGTCCTAAGTTAAATTAAGATAAATGGTGTAGATTTTATTGTTGAAGTTAGATGTGGCTAAAAGTTAAGATAGAATCAATCTCAAATGGTATCAAGATTGTCTTTTAGATTTTGTGTAATGTTATTTCCTCTTTCTTTCATTTTGATGAGAAAGTAATGATACGTTTCTACATCCGACCATAAAAGGATAAAAAGAAAGCACTTTTTGGGATCTATTATATTTGAATTCCAATTTATTAAGACATAATGTTAGTTGATACATATTAAAAAAAATGTGTGTAACAACGTATTTTTCACAAAAAGACATCAAAGATAACAAAAAAATATTGTTAATGTAAGAATGAATTTAAGAAAGTATTGTTGTAGAACGAAGTTGGAGTTGCAAGATTTATCTAACAAAAAGTTTGTAATGCCTAAATTGAAATTTATTTTGTTTAAAGAGAAAAAGGTTGTTGTGTTTAAATGGATTAATGAGTTGAGAATGATAGATGATTATGCTTCAAATTTGCATGGATGTATCAAAGAAAATAGTTTGAATGAAAAATCATGAGTGTGATGTATAGAGCAATTGTTGCCTATTGTTTTCAGTGCACATGTATGGACTGTGTTTAAAATAATTACTACAAGAAAAAAAAACTATTTAGAGACTAATTTTTAGCTACCAAATGAAATAGTTGTTAATTGTGACCAAAATAGTCACTATAACATCCCATATTTTTCATATAATAGGAACTTTATTAGATAGGAATTATATAATAAACCTTAATATAAAAATCAATACATTCATAATGTATTTAAAAATATACTTCTCCACAAAAGATCTAATAAAAATATTTTCGTAAAAATTACAAATAAAATAAAATAAAGTTTCTCCATCAGTTTACTGGGGACTCCCACCACTTGTCGAATTCTCTGCTCCCGTATAATATACACGATCATCGCAGTTTTAAAAACAAAACAAACAACACACAAAAAGAACGGTAAGCTAGAGAGTTTTCAAAACAATATATATTTTCATAAATTGGATTTCTATCTCAACAAAACAACAACAATTCAATCTTTCATAATTCATCTCACATCATACATACACTTACTCACAAACAAAGACACTAGACTCTCTACTTCTGGAAGACCCGTGCATTGAGTTAGACATCAAGAGGTGTGCACCTGTCATATACCACCTAACTGTTCCGAACAGTTTATTCCGATCGGGCTCATATTTCAAACCTCGGACCCCATATGCACAGCATTAATCCATATGTCCTACTCCGATCAGGCTCACATTTCAAACCTCGGACAGGACCATATGAACCTCCTTCGACTCTTCACCAATTGGTAAACTTCATCTATATGAATCCAATGTACCAGTAGAGTCAGGATACCTCCTTAGAATCCCCAAACAATGCACATCCTAATAATCTCAACACGGGTATCTCCTTTCTTGAAGATACTATGTCTCG
>Ga0209489_103313_pt1 | contig 31587 bp, 19 predicted proteins | sample SiratrowhiteBW_FD_187527 | JGI IMG/M metagenome (GOLD analysis project Ga0209489, IMG submission 187527) | Root nodule microbial communities of legume samples collected from California, USA - Siratro white BW (SPAdes) (version 2) | ecosystem: Host-associated > Plants > Roots > Nodule | place...
TCTGTGACTGAATCATCTTTCAATGAATCATACACATGTGCTTGGTGGAAACTATCTTCTCCAATATCACGAATCATGTCTTCCATGCAATCCTCAGAATATACATTAGAATATTCACATTCAGTTATAGATTTGCTAGAATATTGGTCAAAAACTTCACCATGCCCAGTCTATATTATATAGCTCTTCAAGAAACCATCACACAGAACATGCTCTCGTATCAACTCAATTTCTTGTCTTATCACATTTACACAATTCACACACGGACAATAATATTTGTTATTTACTCCTATTTCATTCCTCTTAGCAAATTGTAAAAATTCTTCAACATCGTTCTCATACTCATCACTAATTCGACTTGCAGTTATCCAACTTTGATCTATGACTACATATATAAGAAAGACATCATACATATTAAACAAGACACAAATGAAACCTAAAATTGTCGGGGATCGAACATCCCCAGACTTAGTACCAACACGTGATGATAAATATAAATATTACAGAAAACATAAAATGTTGGGGATCGAACATCTCCGAACTCAATAACAACACGTTATGATAAACATAAATATTACAGAAAACATAAAATGTCGGGGATCGAAAATCCCCGAACTCAATACCAACACGTCATGATATACATAAATATTACAGAAAACATAAAATGCCAGAGATCGAACATCCCCGAACTCAATACCAACACGTTATGATAAACATAAATATTACAGAAAACATAAAATGTTGGGGATCGAACATCCCCGGACTCAATACCAACACGTCATGATAAACACGATACAATCCTAGTGATATACTCTTGTCTCTCTAACATCATTCTAGTAAGTTAATTAAATAGAATCATTGAGAATTTGACAAAGAAATGGACGAACCTGAAAAGTAGAGACAATGGCAGCAACACCACGATACAATGGCAACAGACTTGAGAAGCGTGTGGACGACTATGGCGGATACCTCAAAATAGAAAATGAAGTTAAACAGAGAAAATTGAATAGGTGCAGAAAATTATGATACATTAGTATAGCTACTAGTTTTATGATAATACAACATATTTAGTTAATCTAATATACACAAAATTATACTACATAAATTAATACAAACTTCAATTCATAAATTAATTTATAAAATTGAACTAAGTTTAAACTCTACTTTATTATATCACAACTTATACTAAGAAAATAACAAAGATGTGGTTAAAGTGTCGGATATTTTTTGAATTCTTTTGAAAACGAAAAATCCAAGTTGAGAAGGAATGGCTCTGGACCTTGAAAATAGAAGAAATAAGCGCATTTTAAAGGTCACCAAAACAGAAGAAATAAGCGCATTTAAGGGTCACCAACCTGACTTGAGACTTTCCAACACTCTTTCTCGGATGAAAACTCTATGCCACCCAAAATCCCAAACTTTCAACAAAAATGGCTAAAAATCAAGGTATCCAATACTTGCTGTAGAAAATGTTGAAAGTTAACGAAGTATAGAGTTTGTGTAAAACAATATTGACAACAAATGCGTGACTATAAGATTCGTTCATGCTTAGCAATATTAACAATGAGTTTGTGTAAAACAATACTAAGAACAAGGAGTAAGAAGTTTGGAGTAGAAGAATGACGCAGAAAGTAAGAGAGACCTGAGTGGTGGTGGTGGTGGCGGGTGCAGAAGCAGACCTTCTTAGTGGTGGTGGTGGTGGTCGAAATGGCGAGACCACGAGAAATGGGGAAATGGCCCAAGCAAGACGACGAGGAAGAATGAAATGGCGAGACCGAGAGAGGAAGAATGACACTGCTCGAGAGAAAGAGAGAAAGACAAAAGCGAGAAATAAAACACGGAAAAAGCCCTAAAAACAGGGGATACGAGCGCGGTTGTTGGTGGGAACCGCACTCGTATCCCACATACAAGCGCGGTTGTTTAAACAACCGCGCTAGTATCTTCTTGTAATCTTTCAATTTCAAATATTTGTGTCTTACCATCGCGGTTCTTGCTCCAACCGCGGTGGTATGGTTGCACTTAATTTCAAAAATGTCATCGCATTGTTTTTAATTGCAGTTCTTTTTCAATCGCGATGATATCCTGCCGTGGAATGTGTTTTTTCCACTAATGTACAACATTTAGTTCTTCACATTTGTACAATCTTATCCCACATACTAAACTTGCCTCAATTTTCTCAAAGAGAATACACGTTCATAACTACAAATGACACTCTTTGTGTAGGACTGCTTTTGCTATGCTTCCATATAACTACCATGTATCCTTTCCCCTCAATAGTCCTTTCACAAGTGTCACGTCTTTATACCACATAGCTAGAATACTTCTAGCCTCTTTATCCATAGTACCCAATCTATGTTATTATACCCTCACAGATTATAGCATTTTTCATTCCTCACACATTATACCTGGCCATTCCTTTATCAATAGGTCCTTGCGGTAGTTCCACTTTATATCACCACCCAACCCCCTAATGTTAATAGTGATGATATTCATTTATGATTATACATCCGCTCTATGCTTCTTCAAGTTTCTATCCCTCTTTTTCATCTCGTGTAGTCTCTTGCTCTTCACACCTGAACTCCTCGCACCTATTTCTTTTGCAATTTCCCAAAGCTTAACCTTTTCATTTTCCAATACAACCTATTATAATTCTGAATATCTCTATCATATAATTTATTATATAATATATGAATAACTAACCTTAGTTCCCTTCCTCAGAGCAGTTGTACGCTTACCTATGACTTGTGTCTAGGACTATGATTGTTGATGTACTTGTTTCGCCTAACCACAATTTCTACCTTTTAGAAAAATCCATTGGATCCATCGTTGACTGATTGATGAGATGGAAGTCTTCCTCCTCTTTATTGTTTTAGAGTGTATACCTTCATGGTTTCCCTCTTGTGAGCATATAGTCTTTCCTTTCCATTTCTCCTCCCTTGTACAGCTATCCAATTGTGTTGCACTAGGTTGTAGAGTGTTGGCATCACCCCTTGTGAGTGTTACCCTTTGGGAGGTTAACCACTTCCTCCATTCTTGAACGTGCATACCCTAGCCAATGCTATTATGTCATGCTCTCCTCGCTTTTTTCCACCTCATTAACAAATTTAGGACCAGACTCATGGCTTAGGTCCACACTATTTGTTTTTGTTTTTGGCCTTATAGTAGGCCTAATCTTTGAGCATGCTCCCAACTCGATTTGCCAAGTAAGACCACACTCTTGTGAGCTTCAATTTTTTTGAACAACCAAGAATAATTAAATAAAGTACTTTAGGAGCACTATAATCCTAATACAAACGAAAAACAAGTACAGAGGAAACAAAATAAGAACCCAAGGTGTTGACCCTCAAAATATTTAAACAACATATACCCTTATCATATAAAACTTCACCTTGACAATGATCCCTACACAGATAAGCTAACACTGGATACAAATGCCAAGCAGAACACATTCAGTATTACAGATAGACCACACATCTCAAACTCATTCTCGAAGATCGAGTGGTCAAACCCACAGAGTTACCCCAGCTTAATTATGCACCAAAATAAATACTTCTAAGAGACTAAGTGATAGCTTCAAGACAACGACTTGGATAATGGAACCAATCCGAAACAGAGAAGCTGAGTCTACGCCTTTTATACTTTGACCACATCCAACCTTTAAGCTGGACTAAATAGAAAATTTTCTCCACATCCACCTCTTCATTTTTAAAAACAATTATCATTTTATAATTCCAAATTTCCCACACTATAGCTACCTATATTTCTTTTCAAACCTGGTTCCCAATAATGTTCATCGTAAGAAAACTTTGGACGTGAATGGGAATAGTATTGTACCTAACTCACATACTTCCTATCCATCTATCACAATAGTCCTACACTTTGTGTCACCGTAACAAGGGAAATTCAAACTCTAAATATTTCCACTCATTGCTAAAATGGAAGAGAAGAAAAAATGAATTAAAATGGAAATAAAAAATGAATTAAAAGGGGTACATATACAGTGGAAGTGGAAGTGAATTGATGCACTCTAACTAGTTAAGGATGAGGTCAAAATGTTTTTTGAGACTAGGATGAGTGTATGTGAGGACATGGACATTGGCTTGATAATATTGACTTTCCAACACTAGATGAACACGATAATTTTACCCTAACCACCACCTTTGAGGATTTAGAAATTAGGGAGGCCATGTGACATATCAGAACATGCTAAAAACATAAATTATATAGGCAATGAAGTTGTTTAACGTACTAGGGTATTTACCATCATAACTTTAGTGAGTCTAATTACCCTATAAGTTTGGATGAATATAGATTCGTTTCGTTGGTTGGCTGTATTTACAAGATCATTGCTAAATTCTTAGCCAATATACTTAATGATGTGATGTATAAAATCATAGATAGGTCACAATTAACATTTATCAAGTAAGACGATATTGGATAGTGTCCTTGTAGCAAAATTGGTAGTAGAAAAGTTTAAACAAAAAAGAAAAAAAGGGATAATAGTAAAGTGGACTTCGAAAAACATTTCGATTCGATTGGAAGTTTCTATATTATACTATGAATAAACTACATTTTTTTTAGAATAAATAGATAGGGTGGATTAAAAGGTGTTTAGGATCAACCATCATATCATTATTGGTTAATGGAAGTTATTAAGAAATTTTCAATTTATATACGGAATTTTATTTATAGGTAAATTCAACATTATTTACGAAATTTACTAATGGATCTATTACATACAAATTTTAGAAACAGATCTATTACATACGAATTTTACATATGGATTTTATCTATGAAAAATTATGTAGGTAATTATATATAGATCCTAATCCGTAAGTGAATTTGGCATTACATACAGATTTGTTACCTACACCGATCCAAAATTATTTTGAATATTGATTTTTATTTTATTAATAATATTATTAAAATTGTCAATATTATTATTATAATGAATTTTATTATTAATATTATACTTCTTAATTTGATAATAATAATAATATTAATAGTCATAATAAGGATAATAGTAATAAATATATGATTGCAAAATCAATGTTGGTATAGTGATTGTGATTTGTATATATATAACTGGAGGACTTAAAAAATCTAATAATAATAATAGAAAATAATATTAATAATCAAAATAATATATAATTGAAAAAATATATTTTATACTTATCTACGGATTTAATTCGTAAGTAAAATCCTTATATAATTATCTATGAAAAAATTCATACTTAAGAATCTTAGATAATAGTCCGTATGTAATATATGTATATAAATTACCAATGCTTTGATACTTTTTCCTGTATGTAATCCGTAAATAATTTTGGATTAGTTATGGATTTCATCTATTACATTAAAATTTTTACTACAGGTAAATGAGATTTTCTTAGTGTATAAGGAATTCGAACTAAGAAAAGGATTGGAACAAGGAGATGCAATTGCACCTTTTCTATTCCTAATTGTGATTGAAAGACTATCAAGTGTGGTGAGATAGATTTTGCTAAAAAGGATTTTTATAAAGAATTGAAAATAAGGAAAAGAAATGTTAAATAATTTATAATCTATCCGTAGTTAGTAGATGATACATTATTCTTATGTGAAACAAATATAGAAATATGCAAAACATATATAATAGTGTTTTTTTTTTTAATCAACAACAAAAAATGATATAAACAGAGATAATAAGAATATCTCAACCTATTTACAAAATAATACATCCAAAGATAAGTTTCACAATTAGACATAACTAAACTCTACTTTCAAGAAATAATGGTTACACAATTGACCAAACAAAACAGAAAGCACAATAGACATTGCTAAATCCAAAAGCAATGAAAAACATTCCCTACACTTCATCACAGTCCACATACATCACTTTCCACGGACACATACCCAAAAAACAGAGTTCTAAACTTTGCGAAACCACAACGCATATATGTGAGAACCACGCTGTCTAGTACAACCACCTTTTCTTATCTGACCCCTGCACTCACAAAACGTCATAAGAAGAGACAACCAATTTACATGTCAGACAATCAGGAATATGTGAAGTAGAACCTTCACATTAATCCAGTAAAACAAACCCTGTCTCAAGAAAATATTTGTTCCAGATACAGTCCTTCAATCCTAAAGCCTGTATTGAAGTGCTGTTCTCCCTCTGCACCCTTTTCCAATTCCACTCATCTTAACATTTTCATACTCATCTTAACATTTTCATACAAACTAGTGGTTCTTAAACCTAATCTGAATATGAAAAGTAGACATTCTTATACTTGTTTCTAATAATAGCCCATGACATAGATTGTACTCTGACAAAGACCTCTACACTGTCACTTTTTATGTGGTTTACTCTACTCATCTATCTGATTTTCTCAACACAAAGAATACGTAGATACATGTCTCAATTGGAAATAAGTAACTTATCACAAACCAAAAAGTGATTTATTCCGCTCACTTATATAATTTCATACGAAATTTGAATACGTACACTTAAGCCAAACCAAAAAATGCATTCTTTCTCTTTGCCGAATAGATCCACTTGAAATATAAGAGTAACTTTTTATGTTGTGTTAAAGTATCATTTTCGAGTTTTTCATACGGCAGTATGAATACCAAGGTTAGGATATTTACTTATGTCGAGTAGCAGATGACACATAGATAAATATATTTCTAGCATTGAGAAAGATGGTCCCTAAGCGTATGTTTGGACGAAGAGACAGAGAGGACGAAGAAAGTTATAATTTCGATGAATAAAAAAATAATTAAAATCAATTATCAAGAAAAAAACTTACTATAGTATTTTTTCGCAGATTATAAGAGATCAGTAAAGAAAGTAATTTTTATTATATTTTTAAAATAATTAATTTAATAATTTATTAATATGTTAAAACAAAAATTAATAATAAAATTATAACTAATAATTATAATAATAAAAATTAAATTATGAAATAATAATAATTAAAATAAAATAATAAAACAATAATATTATTAATAATAAAAATAATAATTTTTTATTTTAAAATAATTAAGAATCTTATAATTAAAATAATAATAATTCATTAATCACACTTATCAAATTAATTATATTTAATTTTAACTACAATTTTTTTTACTAAAAATTTATTTTACCAATCACAACTACCATATCATTCATAATTTTTTTATAAATTTTCAATTTAAATATCATTACTTTTCTTTTAATTTAAACAATCAACTTTCACCTTAAATTATCTTATATCCATTTTTTCAAATCTGTTCCCTCGTTCAAACAAAACCTAAAAGATTCAAACAAGTTACAGCCTTATCTAATATGAAATCCTCATCGTCTATTCCAGACCACGATATGATGCATGAAATTAGTTACGGCAAGATATTGAAGAGCATTTCGATCACGTGTTTTAAGAAATGAACTTTATATTTAAATTTTATAAAACTGAATTATAACATAAGATTTACTTTCATCTATAAAATAATAAAAGATCTTATATGGAATCGGAATGTACATAACTTTTATAAAGAAAGAATTTTTATGACGTGGTATGTATGAAAATATCAGTACTCTAAGAATAGTAAAATAAAATCAATTCAAGATCCTGAAACACATCAAGCTGATCTTTAAGGGCAACACGTTTTTATTATAACCCAAAGTTATTCTCTCAGCTGCCAAAAGTCGTTCTCTAAGCTACATTAACTATAATTCTTTCATCTTTCGAATTGCATAAGCGAATATAGTAATGCATAAAAGATAGCAATAGTGTTTAAAAATTTAACGCACTATTGGTTGGCATGTTACGAGACTCGCGTAAGATAAGGCCACAGCTGGAAAATGTGAGATAAGGCCTTTGCCCACATTACCTTTTTTTTTTTTTTTTTTTTATTTTTTCTTTTTTTTTTTTTTTTTTTAATTCTTCCTTCTTCTTTTTCTTTACTCTTTCTTTTTTTTTTCTTTTTCTTTACTTTTCTATTTCATTTTTCTATTCTATCAGCATGTGTTTATTTCTATTAATTAATTCTCTCTACTTCTTTTCAAATTTTTAATTCCATTTTTCATATATTTCAAAATCAGATTATATCGTAGAGTTTTTTTTTAACAATGAATAAATAAATTGAATATTTGGGTATTCCAACCCAAACCCTTTTACATGTTAAAGTTATCTACAACACAAATAGCCAGTATTAGCCATCAGTTAGAATTCCAAAAAATAAAATAAAATAAAATAAAAACTGCCAACAAAAGCATCGCCTACCGCTGCTAACACTCTAAAGATGTGCCTACAAAACATGCCTATAGAACGTGCCATGTTATATTTTGACAAGATAACAAAGAAAACCAGAGAAGCTAAAGGGATTTCACTCCAGGCGAAGCCAATTTGAATTCTCTTCAAAACAATTTTTAATGTGGAGCAAGAGCTAGTGTAAATCTTTTCTTAATTTTTCAATATCCATTTTATGTTTTATTTGGACCTATTTACTGACTAATTTATCGGTTGTTGAATTCCATTTTTGAAACAGAAATAAATTGCGCTAAGCATTTATTATAAAGAACAGTATAGGGCGTAAGTAAGGTGAGTAAAGTAAAATACTCTAAACGATTACTTTCTAATACTACTACTACTATGTATTATTTGGGTAGAACACTGGTCACTGGTTGAACCATTTCAGAGAGAAGTGAAGATATTTTTCTTTGTATGCTTTCCCCATTTCCTTGTGGTGCCATTTTACTTGGTTTTGTTCAGGTACTCTACACCATGATGCATATATATATATTTGAACTAAGTTTAGAAACATAACTCAGCTGTTCCTCTCCTCATCACTTTCAGTTTATTGCTTACGATTTGAATAGTGACAAGTAAAGGCGCATCACAACTCTCGATCATCCAATTCCAATAAGACAGGTAATTTCTTCCTTTCTCTAAGGCTTATATCAATGTCTACCTGAATAGTCATGCCTTTACGAATATTAGCAAGTTACTAAAATATAGCATAATACAAATGATCTGTTTGACGAAATACATTTGAAGCAATAATAAAGTTTAACACTGCAGCAGTTTCGAAACGAGAATGAAAAGGAGATGTGAGGGTGGGACAGTCATATGTAAGGAGGAAAAGAAGTAAAAAATGGAGTACTTTCTCTGCTGAAGACTAAGAAGAACAGCTTTCCTCATTCTGAGTTCAAGGTATAACATCCTTAATACCCTTCCCACTTCCTTCCACTCTTTTAATGGATCCATTTCCTTACATCAATACACCAAAACAAATATATTTGCTAGCTGCTAGGGCAGATGCACACTTCATTTTACAAGTAAATTTTTATCTTCTCTACTATATATTGTATATGATTAGGTTTACATAACTACATTATAATATGTAGTTTATTATATATATATATATATATATATAACATTGGCGGAAAGCAATTTGACACTCATTCTACATATACTTCATCGAAAAATAAATTCACATTTTGCAAAAGAAAAATCATAAATTATATTTCATTTACGATTAACATCTATTAATTATCAATTATTCCTCAAAATTTAATTAATTCTTTGATTAAAATTTAATGAATCAAAATTAATCCAATATTTTTTAATAATTAAATATTAATTTAAGAAAAAAAGTCAAAAATATAGTTTTCAAAATATATATTTTGAAAATCTGTTATATAAAACAAAAACAATAACGATTTTTTAAAGTGTAGTACTTTTTATCTTATAAGAAACAAATAAAAAATATTTTTCTCTGAATATGAGTCGCTTTTAAATTAATTATTTTTTTTATTTTTACATCAGTAATATATATATATATATATACATACTCTTAATGAGGTGTTTTCTTATGGGTTTATTCACAATACAATCCAATCTTACTTTAAGATACAATTTATTCTTGTCGGCTGAAAATTGTTAAAGGTATAAGTAGTGTCACTAAATATAACTATCACTTAAACCAATTAATTTTATAAATATCTCTGAAATAAAATTTAATCTTATGATATTATTAGTCTACATTAGTCAATGTAACTACTACTTTTATAATATACTACTCTATATTAAATATTTATATCCTATGCAAAGAATCTGGAATATTTTGAGGACGAATTGAATACTTATTATAAAAAAATCTATTGATGGATGAATTGGTTGGATAAAATTTTTGAATAAATTTTAACCTATTAAAATAAATTAATAAATTATCATAATAATTTAAATTAGAATTTTATCCTATTATTCCTAAGGTGTGTTTGATTCAATCAATTGACTTATTTGATAACTTATAATATAGTTTCACCCACACAAAAGATATTTTTTAACATAAAAATATTTGATATGGTGTCATAAAGTAACTTATTAACTTATAAGTTATAAACTACTTTTAACTATCTTTTATTTTTGTAGTTTATTTAATTTTCTTTTATTAGTATCTTTTATTTTAATACGTGTTTTATTTACTATTAATTTGTTTTATTTATATTACTGCCTATAATTACTGTAAAAGACAAAGTGTAATACAAGTCTAGGTTGGATTTGATTAATGCGTTGGGTTGGACTCCTAAATATGCATCTAGAAAGCTCAAATTTGCCAAGATGTATTTTGTTCCATTTAACTCAAGTGAAGGGGTCTTTTAGGTCAAGTAGTGTTAATTTTGGTAGTTTTTTCTTTTTTTTTTTTTTTTTTTTTTTTGACTTAGTAAAATTTTGTTTAAAGGTTTCTAAATCGTCTATATTTACCATATGGTTTAGTAAATAATACACAATGTCTACTATATTGGTAAATAGTCTCAGTAGATAGTCCAGTCACTTAGTGTTTATTAAGACATGAACCATTTAGAGAACCCACTTAATTGACATTCCAACTCAGTAACCAGAGACATTGTTTATGCTTGTCATTTTCAATTATATTTTCATTCTTTTATGCTCCTACCGTTGGAACTTTGAAGCTCGTACCTATTTTGCTCATTGGTTGTCATGCCTTTACTTCGTCACCGTTTGTCTTGCCTCTACTCACGTCTTGTGTCACAACCCTTGCTCCAGCCCATAATACAACACTTACCATCGTCCTTCACACATGTTGCCGCATTGCCATTGTCGCACTTTGTTCCTACGTTCTTGTTGCATATGTTGTTGTTTCAGAATCACGACTTTACACCAATATGTCATTATTAAATATGTCATTATTAAATGAAGTTCCCCAATAAGGATTGGAGATAAAACTATCATTGTAATCCCTTTAAACAACGACAGGTCTAACATTTACTGAACGATATAACCTATAGCAAGCTTTATCAACAACGAGAATAGAACCGTTTTTAAAATCCTCTTTAATCATTGTTAAAAATCCTCCTTCCAGTAGTGTACATTATTTTTATGTGTGATTTCTCTTATTTTTTTTCTTACATTTACCTTGTACCTAATTATTGTTTCCAAGATTTTTTTCATTATCATTTATGCGTTAGACGCTTCTGAGTGAATTTGTGATTAAGTTATTTTAGAAAAAACTGGAGTGGTGAGTGCCGGATTCAATCACTACAACTTTCACAAAGTATGAGGTTGAAAACTTCACTAGTTCGAATTATTTCAGATTGTGAAGGTTGAGGATGTGTGCGCTTCTAGTTTAAAGACCTCCTTAAAACTTTGGAAGGTGAGTATAAGCTTAATATAGTCATGGCAAAGGAGGACTAGGAAAACTATTAGAGAAGACTCACAACACTATTATTCTTAGCCTTGGAAACAAGGTGTTCAGACAAGTCTCAAAGGAGAAGACTGCAACAAGGCTATGGACTAAGCTTGAGAGCTTATACATGACAAAGTCTTTGGTGAATTATTTGAATCTAAAGCAAGCATTACAATTATATAAGATTAGTAGTGAGAAAGTAATTAGTGAACAACTCAATGAATTTAACAAGATGATTCTTAATATGGAGAATATTGTCCTTCATTTTGATTATGAGGATTAAATGTTATTGTCATTATGTTCTTTGCCTATAAGACGTATGATATTTTCAAGGAAACTTTGTTATATGAAAGAGAGACTATCTCTCTTGAAAAGATTCAAGATACTCTAAACTCGAAGAAACTATATAAGAAGTTTGAAGTTAAGGCGTTTGTTGTTGAAGATGACCTTATAGTAAAGGAAGATTGTCTATAAATAATAATAGAAAAGATAGAAAGAAGTTATAGTCGAGGACACACAGCAGTAGAACAAATGTTCTATTAGATGTTACTATTGCAAAAAAATAGTCACACCAAAAGGTTTTGTCCCGAAGAAAAAAAGAAGACAACCTTGACAAATAGTCTAAATCTGGCATACAGTCTCCTGTTGATTGTCTTTATATATATATATATATATATATATATATATATATATATATATATATATATATATATATATAAAAGTCACAACAGTTACACCACTTCAACTTTCTCATTATACATTCATTACTATTATTTTTATTATAAGTATTATTATTATTATTATTATTATTAAATATAATATTATTATTAATACCAATAATATTAACATTATTAAAAATATCATTAATAATAATATTAATATAATAATAATATTATTAATAATAAAATTAATATCAATATTAAAAATAGGCCACATTAGCTGTCATTCTATACAATCAAATTTGACTATAGAAATTTCTGTTAAATTGTTAAGATTTAGTGCTGGATTGTTAATAATAACTAAGTCCGTTTAAATTCGACATTGAAATACGTAGTAGAAAAAGTATAAACATAGGATACTTGGGTATAGAAAGATCATCTTCTATTTGGTTTAGCAAATAGCGATAAAGAAACTTAACGACTAGAACAAATTGGTTCTCACTGTGGGGCAGGTAAATTTTCCTACCTTGAGAGAAAAAACTCTGAGACAAAAGCCTTTGAGTGAAAAACCTTGAGAGAGAGACCCTGAGCAAAACACTTTGTGAGAAACCTTGGACAAATGAGAAATAATAGGCAACATACACCACTAAAAGAAACGATGACTCGCCAACTCTTCAACGAATTTTGGAAAGTATAGCCGAACTACAATGGAGCAATGAAGAATTCACGAAGCGAGCGAAAGACCAAGAGAGACAAAGAAGAAGCTCGCATTAAGCAAGAGCGCTTGAGAGAGTCAACACACTTTGAGCAAGAGGGGAAGAAGCGGATGAAGCACGTCATCAGATGGAGGAAGAGTATGTTAACATGCTCATAATCCTGAGGAAGTTTAATAAGGTCACACTTAGTCATTAATAATATGTGTTCTTCAAGAAAAAAAACTTTTAGATATTTATGTATTTTGATATTTAAGTCTAATGAAATTGTTGTCTTCAAATGTGGTCGAAAGGCGTGATACTAAAACTGGCCCTCGAATGATGCGTTCCTAAACTAAAACGGGTCACCAAATGGTATGTCCCTAAACTAAACGGGTCACTAAATGGTGCGTCCTAAGCCAAAGGAGTCACCGAATGGTGCATCCCTAAAGTGGCCACCGAATGGAGCGTCCCTAAACCAAACGGGTCATCGAATAGTGCATTCCTAAAGTGACCATCGAATGGAGCATCTCTAAACTATAGAGGTGCAAACAGTAAGCCATTTTTTACTTGAAAGTTATATAAATACGTACCCATCAAGAAAGGCCCAATTAGGGTGTGTAGTTTAACTACAAAAAACCATAACACACATATACTGTCATTCTATAGAACCAAATTTGACTATGGAAGTTTTTGTTAAATTATTAAGATTTAATACTGGATCGTTAATAATAACTAAGTCCATTTAAATTCGACATAGAAATACATAGCAGAAAAAGTATAAATATAGGATATTGGGATATGAAAAGATCATCTTCTATTTGGACTAGCTAAGAGCGATAAAAAAACTTAACGGATAGAACAATTAGTAATTACATAACGTTAATAATAATAATTATTATTATTATCATCATTATTATTATTATTATTAGTAATATTAAAATATTAGTAATGTTAATAGTAATAATAATAATTTTAGCAGAATCAATTATTAATATTATCTAAGAAAAAATTCATAGGTAATTAAATATGGAACCAATTAATAATTATTTGGATTTGGATCCGTATGTAATTACCTACGAGTTTTTTCATAGGTAATAAATTCGTAGGTAAAATCTGTAAGTAATGCTAAATTTGCCTACGGATTAGAATCCATATAGAATCCATATGTAATTATCTACGGATATTTTCGTAAATAAAATTCGTAAGTAAAATTCGTAGATAAAATATGTATGAAATAAATCTATATATAAAATCCGTAAATAATACTAAATTTACCTACGAATAAAAATTCGTATGTTATATACGTAAATAAATCGAGAATTTCTTGTAGTGTCTATTCTTATAATATCAAGATGAAGCCTTTGAAAATTTCAAGATTTAGAAGCACCTAGTAGAGAGCCAAACTGTAAGATAGTAAAGAGATTCAAAAGTAATAATGATGTTACATTATCGTCAGAATTGTTTAACACCTTTTGCAAAATTGACAGTTACAAGCATTAGATCATAGCAAAACCTCCTTAGCAAAATGACTTAGTTAATAGATTTAATAAGATCATTGTAAAAAGAGTGAGATATGTGTTGCTTAGTAATGAAGTTTTAAAAGTGTTTTGGACTACTTTGTACTTGATCAACAATATTTATAATCAATATTTATATTAATAGTCTATTGATGTCAACTATAATAAACTATAATAAATATAAATAGATCAACCTTAATTTAAATAGATATAAATATTTAAATTAAATATATAGTTGATGAATATTTATTACAAATAATTAGATCGATATTGACTAAGATGACCCTCACTTAAATAAAAATAATTGTAAAATATAAATATTTTTAATATCCACACTAATTTTAATACATATGAAAAATAAATTAAATTAAAAACAATTATATCAATATTCATTTAATAAAAGTTAAAATAAATTAGATTAAATTTTATTAATTTTATATTAATCAAATAAATATAATATTAAAATTAAATAAAATTAATGCTAGTTAGAATCATTAATTTAATAAATATTTTGAATAACACACTAATTTTATTAATTTTTTATTATATCATTAAATTAAAGTCGATATAGCCTACTCTATTTGAGGTGATTTGATTAGGTAATTAACGTTATATTTTCATAACTAATTGTTAAATTATATAAATAAATTTAAGCCATATTTTGAAGCTCTATAAACAAACTTTGACAAAATTAGTTTTACAAAATTTCAGCTTCACGAATAGAAGAATATTGAGAGAAAAAGGTTAATAGATAACACACGAGATGGAGTTTTTGCTGGTGATGATCAAGAGTTTTCCTCGGTCCTAGTTTGTCTCCGGGGTGGCTTTATATAAGTCAAAAGCAAGGATAGAGGTAAGTCCATTTTAAAATTATTGTATTTTTATTGAAAAATTATCGTTAGGATTTTTAAAGATAGAGACTTTGTTTTATCCTGATTCATCGTTGTTGGGAAGGAGGAGAAACTCCTCTCGAAGAGTATTTATAGGAGTTTTAAGTCTGACCAAACTCTATTGAATATTAGTTTCATCATTAGTCTAAAGGACCTTTAGTGCTGATAAAAAAACAAAAGACCTTTAGTAAGTGAGAATACTAACATTCTCTGATGGAGTTAAAGACTCTAATTAATGTTTTTAAAAATATGTTATGGGTTATTATTTATTATTTTTTTATTCATCAAATATCAACGTTAATCTTATTTGGATGGTATATTGTCGTTTTTCCATATTTTATGTATTTTCCGTTCTTTTGACTGTGTGTCATGTGATTATTGTAGAAAATTTTTTTAAATTAATTTTGTTTTGGGATTAAAATCGATGTATTGTTGAAAATGAATGTCGTTTTAGGTTGGTCGTAGAATTGATGGAAGAACTTTCTTAATCCATTCTAAAATTAAATTTAATGCATCTTGGTCTTGGAAATATGAACTTGCATGCGTTGGGAACTTATTCTTAACGACATTGATAAGTTGGCAAAACCTTTTAACGACGCCATTATCAAAACTCTCTTCCTTTGAGTTTGATATTCTCATTATCAATATCCTTGTGCTCCTTCTTATTCCTTCCTTCTCCTCGCGTTTGAACTTGGACAGTATACACTTTAGAAGTATCTCTGCTGCAGAAAGTGACTGGATTTATGAGATTGTTAGTGAACAAAAAATTCTTGAGGCAATTAAACAATGAAAAAGCTCCAAAAGCCTTGCCCATATGGTTATAACTTCTATTTTATCAAAAATAACTGGGGTATAGTGAGGCCACACATACTTAGAATAGTGTTATGCTTTCAAGAGATGGGCCACATTCTGCATGGGTATAATGCGTCATTTATTACATTGGTGCCTAAGAGAAATAATCCGACCAATCTTAATGACTTCAGACCCATCTCATTGGTAGGTTGTGTGTATAAAGTGATTTTTAAGGTCTTGGCAAATAGAATTAAGAGGGTCTTACCATTAGTGATAGATAAGAGTCAGTTGGCATGTTTGAGTGGTAGGGGCTTGCTTGATAGTGTACTTGTAGCTAATGAGACTGTTGACTATCTTAAGAGAGGTAAACTAAGATGAGCATGTTTGAGTGGCAGGGGCTTGCTTGATAGTGTACTTGTAGCTAATGAGACTGTTGACTATCTTAAGAGAGGTAAACTAAGATGAGCGATAATAAAACTTGATTATGAGAAAGCATACGACTCTGTGGGTTGGGAGTTTCTTGGATATATGATGAGAAGATTAGGGTTTAGTACTAAATGGATTTTTTTGGATAAAATCCTACATAGAGTTTGCCACAGTTTCGGTTATGGTGAATGGAAGCCCAACCAAACAATTTAAACCTAGGATGGGGCTTAGATAAGGTGATCCTTTGGCACCATTCTTATTTATTATAGTGGCTGAGGGTCTGGCTGGCTTAGTAAGGACTGCATTGAGTAAGGGCATTTTAGAAGGGGTTAGGGTTGGACCCAGATGTGTTGAGATTAATTTGTTACAATTTGCTGATGATACTTTATTCTTTTGCCAACCTAAGATCAATAGCATTATCGCGATTAAAGCTGTTTTGAGATGTTTTGAGATTGTCTCTGGTCTCAAGGTAAATTTTCATAAAAGCTTCTTTGGATCTGTAGGGGTATATGTTGAAGATACGTCCATTTCTCTAAGTGTCTTAACTTTATGCAAATGGAAATCCCTTTTAGGTATTTAGGAATGCCTATTGGTGGTAACCAAAGATTAGTGTTGTTTTGGGACCCAATAGTAGCAAAAATTAAATCTAGATTGTCTAGGTGGAAGGGTAAGCTCCTCTCAATGGTTGGAAGAGTGTGTCTGAATAAGTTAGTGTTAAATGCTCTACCCCTTTTCTACCTATCTTTTTTTAAAGCCCCAAGTATTGTTTGTATACAGGTAATAAAACAAAATTCTCAATTTCTATGGGGGTGGGGATAAAAGGGGAGGAAAATAGCTTGGGTAGGTTGAAAGAAAATTTTCACTACAACAGATGTGGGTGTATTAGGTATTAAAAATATAAGGAAATTTAATGAAGTATTGTTGGCAAAATGGAAGTGGAGGTTAGGGACAGAGGAAAAGGGGGTCTAGAGGGAACTAGTTGAATCCAGGTATGGCTCTTGGCGTGATATGAATAAAATCAGTGCTGTAGGAAACCAATCTAACTGGTTTGATGATAATGTGAGATGAGAGATTAAAGGTGGGAAGAAGATTAGGTTTTGGGATGACAGGTGAATGGGTGAACAATCACTAAGAGACAAGTTCCCAAGATTGTATGCTATATCGTTGTGTAAAGATAATGTACTAGATGATTTGGGTAAGTGAGAAAGTGAAGCTTGTCATTGGAATCTAGAGTGGAGATGGGAGATGTTCACTTGGAAAAAAGAGAACTTACAATAGTTACTCGATCTTCTTCACAGTTCTCATTGGAAGGGGCACGATCCAAGTGGTGTAGATAGCTGGGTAAGGACTTAGGATAGTATGAAGGTAGGGTACCTAGTTATGAACAAGGATGAAAATCTATCTTGCATATGGATGGTCTGAATCAACTTTGAAAGCTAAAAGTGGAACCTACAACACAGATTTGTGCATGAAGAGCTTTGTTGAATAGATTACCTACAAGAGCAAATCTAATGAAAAGGAGAATGACACTTAGAAGCAACATGTGCCCGTTGTGTAATAAGCATACGAAATCTACCCATCACTTGCTCCTTTCATGTGAAATGACACAAAAAGTATGGGATACTTGCGACAAATGGTTAGGTATCTTATCTGTTAGACACTATTCCGTTATTAATCATTTTAGGAGTTTTTATAAGGTTGGTTGTAGTAAAAAAGCTAATGTTGTTTGAAAGGATATGTGAGTAGTTATTTGGAAGGATATGTGGGTAGCTATCATTCGGGACATTTGGCTCCACAGAAATAGGATTGTGTTTAAAAATGGCATTGTAGATTGCGAGGAAATTTGTTACCTTGTGCAAATTAAAGGATGGTCTTGGGCAAAGTATAGAAATCCAGGAATACATTTTTCAATCTCAGATTGGTATTTGAGTCCGGAATCATGTCTGACGTTTGAAATTACATAGTAGGCAATGAGGTGTGAAGAATAGAATATAGTGGGGACTGTAGGTCATTTGTAAGGACTGTATTCTATCTCTTGTAGGTTGGTGAGTCACAGTCTAAGGTTTAGCTGTTGTAATAGAGTGTTGCGGTTGATAGAGGAATGAGAAATTGTAAGGAGACCTGGAATATGTGTGTGAAAACAAAGGGAAACGTCTCTGTCATAGGACTAGTGGGCAAGTTTTTAGCAAATTCATTTTTCCCATACTTCCCAGACACTAATATTGTACGTGTCTAATGACATTGTAGTTGGAGGATGGTTCCTTGTTTTTGAATGTTGCAGGATGGTTCCTTGTTTTTGCATGTTGCTTAACTTTCTGGATGTATTCTTTTGTGAAAATATACTAGGTGTTTAGATATATATCACTTTTTAGTTGGTGTTTGTAAGACTTAATGTTTACATCTTTCAACTTATAATCTCTACTTGTAATAGGGTTGGAACATCCCTTAAATGTTCCTTTTAATTTATTTATTCATAGCTATTAAAAAAACAATTTCCACCACAACTTTAAGGTCTAATCCCTTACCGAGTGTTGTATCTTCAACCTTATTTCTATGGACACCAACCTGGATTGCAATGGAGAGTAACCTTATCTTCATGAAGAAGAATATGAGGTGCACCCACATATGTATGAGAAGCATACACTGTTACATTGACTTATCTGACATTCATCACGGGACAATTAATATCACTAATAATAATTTATCTAACAATAGTTGTCCTACCAAAAATCAAACTTGTGACTTTAATTTGGATATCAATTGTTGGATCTAGTATTTACCACTAGATAAAAAACAATAGCTTATGGTCAAAATACAACTCTTATTAATTAAGAGTCTAGCAACCCAAACACCATGATTTGATTATGACTTGACCTTTCTAGTCTCCACTATAAGATAATTGATATCACCCAAAAAAAAAACTTAATAAATATCAAGTGAGAAATAACTATACACACTATAAAAAAAAGTTAAATTATCTATGAAAATTACATACGGATGAAAATCCGTATGTATGTAAAATTTATATTACATACAAAATTTTATCTACGGATTTATATTCGTATGTAAAATCAACATTACATATGGAATTATCTACGGATTCAAATTCCTATATAAAATCAACATTACATACATATTTTTATATACGGATTTGCATCTAGGATATTACATACGGATTTAATCTGTATGTAAATTCATATGCAATATAATCTATACTAAAAATCAACATTACATACAAAATTAAATACGGATTTTTTTTCCAAGGTATTACATACGGATTTAATCCGTATGTAAATTCATATATAATATAATCCATATTAAAAATCAACAGTGTATGAAATTACATACGAATTTCTATCCAGACTTATTAAATAAAATTTATATTCGTATAAAAGTTCATATATAAATATTTATATTATTATTATATAGAAATTATAATTACAATAATAATAATAATAACAATAATTATAATAAGAATGCTAATAATCATATTATGATAATAATATTGCTCTGGTTTAGTAGTAAGTTCAGTTCTGGTGGTACATGTTAATAATATTGATAATGTTAATAAAACTAACTAAAATAATTCTAAAAAATAAATATGCTAAAAGTAAAAATAAGATATAAAGATAGTAATAAAATTGAAAAAAAAATGTAAATAATTTTTTTAAACAATATTCGTTACATACAAAATAAATCCGTATATAATTACCCACGAGCATATTACATACGGATTTTCATCTGTATGTAAATCCATATGTAAAATGATTATATACGGATTTTTGGCCATTACATACGGATTTTGCCCGTATGTAATTTCAATTTTTTTTGTAGTGACACTATATTCATCCATGAATAACTCTTATAATTTCAACTAAAAAATAATTTATATCAACATCAACTAAAAATCTCTAAATTACCCTAGTCCAAAAATAATCTCATTAGCGTCAACAAAATAATCTTACCTCATATTGCAAAAAAAAATAATCATTGTAAAACCATGATCAAACTTTGCTGGAGCAAACATTGATTAATTTTGATTGAGAAATTTCTTATTAACGTTGGTCAATAAATAATTATGACTTAGGTTCTAATCAAAATTGGTTGATAAAATCCTAAATTTCATCAATTGAAAATAATCTTTGCTTATATTAATAAAAGAAATGTGACACCGATTGATAAAATCTTGTTGATGTTGAAAAAAAAAAGCCTGACTAACATTAGTTGAAAAATAACATTATGACAACAACAACAAAAATAACTACAATTTACTTTAACCTAGAAGAAACATCCATTAACATCACTAAAGAAAATGTATAGCAAATGACGCCTTGACCTTGACCGAAGGATGTCTCAACTAGAATTAAGCCAGTGAAATCCCAACTCACATCAAGTTGAAGAGAGAATACGAAGAGAAGAGGCAAGAATTTGAGAGAGAAAAGATTATAAAAAATTTGAAATTTATACTTTTTACATTAAATTTGAAATTGTAGAATTCTAATGTACTTTTTACGTGAAATTTGAAATTGTAGAATTCTAAGAAATCAAATTATTCTCGTACATTCAAAACATTTTGTGCAGTAAAGACCCCAAATCACCTTGACACTAAAGTAATCTAGTCGACTAAGAAGCCGTGTATATTTTTTTCTTTTTAATAGTTAAGAATAAAATTAATATAACCATTTAAGAGATGTTCCAATCTTATTATAAAAAACAATGGGTAACATTATATTTTTTTATTGTATATGATTATCAAGATTATTTTTATATCCTTCTAATTATCTCATTATTTTATATTATTTTTATTTTATATATTAATGATATATTATTTTATATACTTATCTCATTATTTATTATTATTGTTATTATTTATCATTATTATTATAATTTAGGATTATTGTTAATATTATTAAAAATATTAATAAAATTACTACCAAACTACAAGTTAGGAGGAGTTGATCACATACTTTGAATGTTGGAGAAAGCCTTTTACCACTGCGCCAACAAACAATGTGATAATATTGTGATTGTTATTATTCTTATTATAATTATATTTATGATTATGATTGTAAATATTATTAATATTATTATTATTATGATCATTAATAATATTTTTATTATTCTTATTACTATGATTTTTATTAAAAACGATAATAATCATAATATTAACAATAATATAAATAATACCAATAATAATATTAATAATATTGATAAAAATAATATTAATAAGATTCATAATAACAATAATAAATTAATAAAATTTAAAATACTAATATTATTAATAATATTAATACGGGTAATAAAAATAACATTAATAATAATAATATTAGAATTAAGAATATTAATAATAACATTATTGATAATATTATTATTAACTATTATAATAATAATAATAATAATAATATCACAAATATTTTTAATATAACTGAAATAATATAAAAAATATTAATAATATTAAAACTATTTTTCATATAAATATAAATAATGTTGATGACAATATAGTAATATTAAAAATATTATTTATGTAAATATAAATAATATGAATAGAAGTATTAATAATATTCGATATATTAAAAAACATATAATAATAATGTTAATATAAATAATAATAATAATAATGTTATCAATAACATTAATAATATTTTTTGTATAAATATTAATAATATTAAAAACTTTAAAAATATTAAAAACAAAAATATAATACTGATAATAATAATAATTATAATTTTAATAATATTATAACTAACAATATTAGAAATAATAATAAAATCAATAATATTAACAATAATGTTAATAATAATAATATTATTATTATTAATAATACTAATGATAATAATAATAATACAAATTTAATAATAATAATAATAGTAATATAAGTGTTAAAAATACCAATATTATTTGTTATAATATTAATAATATCAATAAAAATATTAATATTATTAATAATATTCACCTTTACTAATGTTATTATTAATAAATCAATATGAACATCATTATTAATAAGAGATAATAGTAGTTTTATCCATAAATATAAGTTCCTAAGTATATCTCACGGACATAGGTCCGTAGGTATTACCCACGGACATAGGTCTGTAGATATTACCTATGGAAATAGTTCGTAGTTAATACGTATAAACCAATATCTGTGGGTAATACCTACGGATCTGTGTTCGTGGGTAATATCTATGAATCTATGTCCGTGGATAATACCTACAGACTTAAATCCGTGGGTAATATCTACAGATACAAATCCGTATGTAATAATCCGTGAATAATACTGAATTTACCTATGGATACAAATCCGTAAATTGAGTTTTTCTTGTAGTGCTACCTTAGTCTTCAGCTAACAAAAATTATTACCCAACAAAATACATTATCCAAACCATCCCGTGGCCTTACACTCAAGGAACTCAAAACACACAATGCAATGAAATTATATTCAGCATAAATGTATATAGAAATTGTGTGAATTTCTTTAAGCAATTTGATCCGCATTCTCCTCCATGACACAATTTTAGTTACTGCAACCAGTGTCCTGCTCAACAAAACAAACAATGCAAACCCAACACCGTTCCATAATTAGGAATTCAATAAACATTCAAGAGGGCATAAACACCAATCTGAATGTGAACAGTTAACCTTCTTATTACACCATCTGAGGGAAAAGTTCATAAAATGATTAACAACAATATGATGCCTAAAGATTCTATACCAATCCATGTATCACACTTGTCCCACACCTTTTATGCAATTGAACACTTGAATGAATACTTGAAGAAAACATACTGGACTATTTCTTCTTCAATATTGTATAATGGACACAAGGACGAAGGTAAAATTAAAAATAAGTCAAAATCAAAGTCTCATGAAGTAAGTGGTGTACCATGAAGTCAAAGTCTCACAATAATGAAAATGTTTGGTCAAATTGAGACCTTCTCGGATTACATGTAAAACAATGTTAAACATAATATTTTCATGATAACAAACATCTAAACAAATTACCATACTAAAACAATGCCCAAACGAAGATTAAGAGCCATATGGTCTATCCCAAAAGGCCTACATAGTTAAAAATTCACTAAGAATAGTATAAATAAACAATAACCCTATATTGACTAATATTATTTTAAATTTATTACTATTCTATTATTGTTACCAAAATACTGATTTCAGCATTGAAGTGTATTTACAAGGACACTACCCCTTTATATTTACTTGAGTCAAATTCTCAAGGATAACTAAAGACAGTTAGGATCAGGCAAACTAATTAAATATAAAAAATATATAATGTTATTTTAAGAAGGTTCTCTTAGCCTACTAAGAACATTTGACATCCACTCCACTATGGGGTAAGACTTTTCTAAAAGATCACATGATCTCAACATGCAACATGATAAGCAATGAAAGACAACCACACAAGAAAATTCAAGAAAACCACATAAACCATGCAATGTTAGTGTTAATATTGCAAAACATAGAAGAGATGAATGAATTGAGAGAAAAAATGCACAGATGAAGCAAAAACTAGAGGAAGTAGCACGATGCCTCCAAAAAGTTGACAAAAAAATTGGGGGTGGCACCACTAGCTCTCACTCCACTCCCTTTTCTAAGGTCTATGAAGGCGATAGTTACTCCATCTTCCAGAAACAATTCCAAACCTCTGTGTACACCTCTTTTGGGGTCTTAGGGTCTTGTTGACATTCTTTTGTTGATGAAATCATAAAGACAACCCTTTCATCTTGTTGAAAGACTTTCACTTTTAACAGGTACAATGCCACTTCAGACAGATGGACAGATGGACACATTGATGTTAACGTCACATATAAATAAGCTTATATACGATCGAAGACGTTGTCATATGCCAGGTGTTTTCGACGACCCTAAAAGGGGTTGCCGAAAGTTGGTTCACATGCCTCTTGCAATATACTGTTTCGATACACTAGTTAGAAATTTTGGGATGCAATTTGCTACTAGTTGATTGCATCACCCAACATTGATAACATTTCTTCAACATAAGACAAGAAAAACTAGAGTCACTCTGGGCCTTCATGAAACAAATTGGAAAAGTGGCTCTAAATATTTGAAACCTCAACTTAGATATGGCATTTTATTATATGGTGATGACTTTAAAAATGAGGCCCTTCTTAGACATCCTATGCAAAAACAAATGTTAACATGTACGATTTAAGGTGGAGGGCAACCAAGTTCACGTAGTTGAGAGCTAAAAGATTTTATAACCATATATAATTAGATCATCGTTTCAAAAGGTCAATAACGTTTCAAAAGGTCAATAGATATTCTCTATTGAAACACCTTCAAGTGTCTGAAGCTGTTTGAAGAAATCATTTTGACGGGATTGACAAATATGTGCTGTGAAGTTTTAGGGAAAACTTATCCAAAATCAATAATGTCTCCTGATCCTATTTGGTCATCATTAACCTCAACATATATGATATACATCACAAGGTGCTTAGTCCAATAGAAGGCAAACTTTTACTTATCACTGTGTCCTATATACGATTATTTACAGAAAAATAAGACATTATTACGTCTGAAGAAGGCACTGAGAATTCACTTAAATAACTCCTTGCAACAGGTAACACTTAAACAAGAAGACAAAATCATTACCTATAACACTTCACTTTTTATTTATTTGCATAAAAAAGCATTGAGCTAAAGTGAAACAACTTCCCAGCCATTAGATTGTTTCCAATCTAACCGTTACAGTCATAAATTGTTTCGTCTCCCAAACTTTATCATTGTATTAATAATGCATGACCCTCAAAGTCACATTTTAAACATTCTAGACTCTGTAGAGTTTTCTTACCTTGAGCTTGGGAGCCAATGTGCGGTGTCAGTCCGACAGGGTCTTTGCAAATAAATAATTTTTTCTTTAAAAGCCATTTTATTTTCAATTTACTCGAGCTCAAGGACAGTGAGATCACCTTGGTCTTGTAAACAATCAAGTTGATTATGAGCTTAAGCAACTTCTCCACAAAATAAGTGATGTACCACAAATTAAAGTCTCAGATTGCTGAGAAGTTCTCATCAAATAGACAGCCGTTTAAATTACATGCAAAATCCTAAACATAGCATTTTTCATGATAATAAACATTTAAACCAATTATCACACAAAGAATGCATAAACCAATATTAAAAGTCATACAAACCTATTCCCAAAGACCCATATGTAAAAATCCATTAAAAATAATATAAAAGAACAATAATTTGATGTATTTACAAACAAATGTTATTACTACTAAAATATTGACTTAATTTCAAAACGTCTACGTCTTCTTCGTAGACAAATCTTCCTTCTAGATTAATTCAAAAAGAATATGAAAAGACTTGTAAGATCTTGAAAATTAATTAAATATAAAAGAATATAAAGTGAGTTTATAAAGATGTTCTTGATACAGTAAGAACACATTTCAAGTTCTTTATAAAATAATTTTTTCCTGTCAAAATTTTGTATTAAAATACAGATTATGTATGATCTGGAATGTAGATGTCTTAGACAGTTAATTTGAAATATATCTGAATTATATGATTAGTAAGTGAAAAAATTAATTTTGAATGGTTTATAATTCATAAATATATTTTGAACTGTACTATTTAAATTTTTTCAATATCTTAAAATATTTTTTTTTTAATTTAGAAAATATATTTAATATTATCTAAAAATACATTTGAAATTACACAATAGACATTTAAACAAAATAACGTTATAAAATAAAATTTGGAGAATACAACACTTATTTTTTCTAACTTCTAAAATACGAAATAGAGAAATCAAATTTGAAATTTTTCCAACAAAATTGCATGAAGAGAAATTTTTTTACTTTTCTCCATATTCAGAGGTGTAGGAAGAAAAGATGAAGATGGAGGAATCAATTGACCTAACCTTTTTCATGTGTGTTTTTTAAGAAAAAGCCAAGTAAATTCTGAAGGTAGTCTTCGTGGCCCATACTTCGTGGCCTAATTCACTCTATAGTCGACACAGTGACTTATTGAAACAAAAGAATGATAAGCATCACAATTCACATTTTCAGTTCTGAGGTTTCTGAATAGTATCATTTTATGTATCATGGGATACTAATTACCATTTGTGTAACACGAACATTGGTATTGTTCATCGACTAATGAGTCAACTTAGCCCGTGTGGCAGCGATATGTGCTCTGCAAATTATGATTTTCTTGGAAGGTTGCAACGGTAAATATATAAATATAAATTTCATAAAAGAAAATGGTCAAATGTATTTCTTTTAAAGAAATACTAACAATTGTCTTCGCCTAATATTTGACTCTTCATTTTATAGGAACAAAAATATATATTCAAATCTTTAATCTTATGCTTATTGTTTAAAATTTTCACATGCCTTTTACCCACGGTTGCTTGATTGTATAAGCAAATATACTTGTGATTTTTATTTGATACAATATGTTTTATTTTTCTTTATTACTCACTTGCCTGATTTGTTTTCACTTTATGTTTTGTTGGAAAAGAGATGTAGTTGTAGAGGGTACAAGAAAAACAAGTTCGAAGAATGGACCCTTCCAAATTATTTGAGCCAGTAATTGATCTTTTGTGGGATAAGGGTATTAAGGAGGTGAGTTACATTTTCAGTTACAAGAAAAATCTCGATGGACTAAAAAGGAGAGTTAAGCATCTTGGAGATGTAAAAGAGAGGTTAGATCGTCAATGTGATCAAGCTAGAAGAAAGGGTGACATTGTTGAAGCTAGGGTTGAAGGGTGGTTTAAGGAAGTGGGTGAATTTGAGACTAGTTTCGAGAACTACCTGAAAAATGCAGGTCACAAGAAGACAGGGGGTTTCTATTATTTAATTCCTTACTATAGGCACAAACTGGGCAGACTAGCAAACAAGATGGAAATAGAGGCTTTGCAACTGGTTGACGATTCCTCCACGTTTGATGAAGTTTCCCATGCAGAAAAAGTAACATCTTTTGACCTCACTTCGTCTAATCCTCACTACATTGAATTTGATAGTAGAAAATCCATTATGAAAGACATAATGACAAAACTTGAAGATCCCACTGTGAGAATTATTGGACTCCATGGAGCACCAGGAGTGGGTAAGAGCACTTTAATGACAGAAATTTCTAAGAAAGCTCAACAGGGGTTGTTTAATAAGGTGGCTCAAATAGATGTAACAGCAAATCCCAATCCACTGAAAATTCAGGAAGAAATTGCACACGTGTTAGGATTGCCATTGGAAGGGGAAAGTGAAAATGTAAGAGCTGATTATCTGCGGAGGTGGTTAAAGATAGAAAATGTGAGTATCCTTATAATCTTGGATAATCTTTACGAAAGATTAGACTTGAATAGGTTAGGTATTCCAGTTGATGATGATTATAATTTAAGAAAGAAGAATGAGCGAAGCAGGTCAAGTGCCCGCAAAAAGGATCGTGTCTCAGATTCTAGCCGTGCAAATGGCACACAGGGTACTGACAACGAAGTGCCTAAAAGTGCAAATTTACATGGTGCTGATCGTGTCTCAGATCGTAGCCCCAAAATCGGCACAACAGGTACTGACGGAAAATTTCCTAAAAAAGAAAATTTTCTTGGTGCTTACAAGGGATGCAAAATTTTGCTTTCTTCACGTTATAAAAATGTATTTTCTGATGATGTTGAGTCAAATTTCAATTTAGAGGAATTAGATGGCAATGACGCCTTGATGTTGTTTGAGAAGGTGGTTGGAGAAGGCAATCAAATATTTATGCCTAAAGAAGAAATTCAGAACTACTGTGCAGGTTTACCCATGAGAATAATTACATTTGCAGCCAGAACCAAAAGCTGGAGTGAGTCAGTAAGCGAACCTACACTAGACAAATTTAAAAAACATGGTCTGGTGGAATGGAAAAAGTCTATGGAGATTTTTGATAAGAAAAAATATGACCTTCCAAAAAATGAGGAGCTCAAGTTCATTTGTTTGCTTTGTGCTCAAATGGGCCATCAACCGCTAGTTACAGACTTGGTGAAATGTTGTTTTGGATTGGGTATACTTGAAGGGGTATCCTCGCTTAGTGCAGCTCGACACAAAATAAACAAATCGATCGACGAGCTAAAAGACTCAGGCTTGGTGTCGTACAAAAGTCCTAATATTCATTTCAATATGTCTCGTATGGTTCGAGAAGATGTTTTAAGTAATGCACACAATGATCACAATGTTTTTGCTTTGAGGGATGGCAAACTAGATGATTGGCCCGAACTCAAAAAATGTACTTCTATTTCCATATGCAACAGTGATATTATTGATGGGCTTCCTCAAGTCATGAATTGTCCTCAACTTAAATTTTTGCAAATAGAAACTAATGATCCATCTTTGGAAATACCTGAGAGCTTTTTTAGTGGAATGAAAAATTTGAGAGTTTTAATATTGACTGGTTTTTGTCTATCAAGCTTACCAGATTCAATTGAATGCCTATTAAACCTCAGAATGCTTTGTTTGGAGCGGTGCACTTTAGATTGCAATTTATCTGTTGTAGGAAAGTTTAAAAAATTAAGAATTCTCAGTTTCTCTGGATCTCAACTTAAATATTTGCCAGCTGAGTTGGGATACTTGAATAAGTTACGACTTCTAGACATCAGCGTTTGTTTCGGATTGAGAATTATTCCACCTAATCTTATATCAAGTTTGACATGTTTGGAAGAGCTTTATATACAAAAAAGCTTGATCAAAATGTTGGTGGAAATAGAGACAGAAAAAGGTCAAAATTCATTTCTTTTTGAGCTAAAGAATTTGCATCATTTGAAAGTGGTGGACTTGAGCATCCCGTGTGTTTCAATTGTTCCCAATCACTTGTTCTTTGACAAGTTAAAAGATTACAAGATCAAGATTGGAGACTTTGAAATGTTTCCTAATGGAGAATTTAGGATGCCCAATATGCATGAAGAACTCAAATTTTTGGCATTGCAACTAGATGATGGGACCGACATTCACTCTCAGAAAGGCATAAAGTTGTTGTTTAAAACCGTACAAAGTTTGTTGTTGGGAAAGGTAGGTGTTCAAAATGTTGTTAAAGAGTTGAACGTAGATGGGTTTCCCGATCTGAAACACTTATCCATCATAAATAACACTGATGTCAAATATGTCAATTCAACAGAATTGTCTAATTGTGTGAATGTTTTTCCCAATTTGGAATCTCTATGCCTCTACAATCTGATGAACTTGAAGATGATATGTTATGGTCCAATCATAGTTACGTCATTTGCCAAATTAAAAACCATCAAGGTTGAGATGTGTTACCAATTGAAGAACCTCTTCTCCTTTTACATAACTAAAATTTCTACTAGTGCAGAAACAAGTGAGAATTCTGAATGTAATTCTGATGTGATTAAATTTCTTGCTAGTCTAGAAATGATTGAGGTTTGTGAATGTGGATCTTTAAAAGAGATCCTTCAAATACAAGTGGATTATGGTAAGGTTGAGTTTCCTAACTTACACACTTTGACACTCCAATCATTACCATTATTTACATGTTTTAAAGTGGAGAGGTCTTGCTGGCCAAATCTGACAGAGGCTCAAACTGCCAATAGGAGTCACACAGAAAATTCTACTGAAGAAGATGAGCATAGTGACAAGGAGCCTGCTCTTTTTGATGAACTAGTATGATATTAAGTACTTTTCATATAATTTTGAATAATTAGTTCATTTGTTGTAAATATATTTATCTGTGTATGTATTTTCAGGTTGAACTACCAAAGTTAGAGAACTTGAATTTATCCTCACTCAACATCAACAAGATATGGAGCGAGCAACACTCATCAAGTTTCTGTTTTCAAAACTTGATAAAATTAGTTGTGAAAGATTGCGATAAATTGACACATCTATGTTCATTACCTATGGCTAGCAGTTTGAAGAAGCTGAAAATCCTCGTCATAAGTGGGTGTCCGATTATGGAGAAGATTTTTGAGATTGAAGGAGTTAGTGTAAACAAGGTGTGTATTTGTATAAATAAGTAAAAGTTTGTAGTTGACAAATACCAAATTTATGGGTTCTTTTTTACATTCTACTTTGAGTATTTTTGTTTAGCTTCTACATTTAATAATTGTTTGCTTTCATTAAAATACAGGTCTGCATCTTCCCTAAGCTGGAGGAAATCCACCTTAGCGAAATGAAAAGGTTAACAGATGTGTGGCCAATTAAAGTGAGTGTCGATTCCTTTTCTAGTCTCATTTCTGTGAGCATTGAAGAATGCCATCAACTGGATAAGATTTTTCCGAGTCATATGGAAGGATGGTTTGAAAGTTTGATTAACTTGGAAGTTTTATACTGTGACTCTGTGAAAGAGATTTTTGAAATCAATGATTCTCAAGAAAGAGATGCATCTGGTGGAATAGAGACAAATCTACAGGTTATCCTTCTTAAATACCTCCCAAAGTTGAAGCAATTGTGGAGCAAAGATCCAAATGGAATTCTCAACTTCAAAAATTTGCTGACTATAGATGTATGTGAATGTGGTGAACTGAGGAATTTGTTTCCAGCTTCTATGATAAAAGATGTTTCAAAGCTTGAATGCATGTCAGCATGGAATTGTGAGAAGATGGTGGAAATTGTTGCCAGTAAAGATGTATTAGAAGCTAATGATGATTCACTAGAGTTTCCTGAACTGACATTTGTGAAATTATATGGGCTATCAAATATGAAGCAATTCTATAAGGGAAGATACCCATTAAAGTGCCCGAAGTTGGAGAAGTTGAGTATGGACAAGTGTGTCAAGCTTAAGACATTTTTTCAAGAAACAAGTGAAACAACAAATGAAGAAAAATTTGTTTTCTCAGCTAAAGCGGTAAGCAATATTCCATATCCCATTTTTGACAGACTTGAAAAAAAGGTTTAATGAAACTTTTATGATATGTTTGACAGAGAATAACAGAAATGAAAAAAAAAAAAAAAGGAAAGTAAGAAAA
>Ga0209489_103314_pt1 | contig 31586 bp, 20 predicted proteins | sample SiratrowhiteBW_FD_187527 | JGI IMG/M metagenome (GOLD analysis project Ga0209489, IMG submission 187527) | Root nodule microbial communities of legume samples collected from California, USA - Siratro white BW (SPAdes) (version 2) | ecosystem: Host-associated > Plants > Roots > Nodule | place...
AATATTATTATTATATTTAATATTATTTTTTAATTATTATTAATATTAATATTAATAATAATATTATTATTAATACTTTTATTAATATTAATATTAATGTTATTAGGAATAATAGTATTAGTATTATTAATATTACTTTGATATTATATTTATTAATATTATTATTATAATTAATATTAATATTAACATGATTAATAATATTATTAATATGATTACTATTATTAATGTTAAAGATAATAATATTATTATTTTAGTACTATTAATATTATACTTACTAATAGTGACAAAAATAATAATAACAAAGGTCATTATAAAAATAATAACAATGAGTATATGATTGTAAAGTTAATGTTGGTGTAGTGGTTATGACTTGTGTATATTCGAATCCTTCTCTCAACACTTTGGGATTAATAATATTATCAGTGTTATTTATAATAAAAATTGGTAATAATAGACGTATAATAATAATGCAAATAATAATAATAATATAAATATAATAATAATCGTAATAATAAATAATTTATTTTTAAAAATATTTTGTACTTACATACGAATTTTATCTGTATGTAATTACATACGAAAAAATCCGTATGTAATATCCCTATGTAAATTACCTACGACCATATTACATACGGATTTAGGTCTATTACATACGAATTTTTGCTGTAGAAAAATGCGATTTTTCTTGTAGTGAATGAGAGAGATTACTCACGTTCTCAATTCTTTGGTGCCCAACGCGACAAGCCCTTGGAGTTCTCCAATTCACACGCATTGAGCACGAGTTGTGGTGCGATAGACGCAATTTTGGAGTTATATTCTCGGGTTTGAGTGACGTTGGATGACACATACCTTGAGTCGGTGCGAGAGCAAAGTAGTATTTTGGTATACATATATATAATATGTTTTTACTTCTTTAATTGAATTATGTGATTTTTTTATTCCATTTAAAATTGTATGAGTTGTATTATGTGATGAATAGTTGTATATACATGATACAAAAATATACATAATGTATGATAAATTTGTTAAATTTGTTGGATGGTGAATAATGCATTGTGTGATGTTAAAATGTAAATAATTATGTAAGCATAGGTGACAAAATTTTACATGTTAGAGTGCTTTTAAGTTCTTTAAAATAACTCTTTTAGTAAATTTAATTTTGTAAATCCTGATATAGAACATAATAACTATCTTTTTTTTTTTAAGAATTTAATTAATATATATATATAATTTATTCTTAATTGTATATAGTGATCATTATTAGACTAAAACTATAAAATCTCTCTTCATTTATCATAAACAATCAGTTTAAAATCTGACATACATCATAACACACCTTTAATTATAACTTATACTATTCCAAATTATTTGTCATCCTATACATATATTTTATATCTTTGCTTTACAACTATTAAAAAGAATAATCTTTATATAATTTATAGTATCTGTGCTCAATATATAAAATTATATTTTTCTATCAAAATAACTTACTAAAGGTTAAAAAAATCTCTTTTGGTGCAAGTGATACATGTAAATAACAAGTTAAAACCACTTTATCTCTTACAAAAATCACCAAACCACCCAAATTAAAAATATATATTTTCTTTTTAGCAAACAACTCAAATACTCAAATTTATTCTTTATTGTTTATGTTCTAATCTATTTTCATTTATTTTCTCTAATATCTTTTCTTAAAAGATACAAGATGTAGTCATCTTAGAGTAAATAATTGATTTAGTATAAATATTGTTATATTTCATTTTTAATACATTAAAAAAATTAGTAAAAGATGTTAATTTTAATTAAAATTATTTAATTATTGAGTAACTGAACACATATTTTTCCTTTACTTTCTATTTTATCAATTTAAAATTCATAGTGATTTTCTTCAATGTTAATTAATATTATTTTTTAAAATAAATATATATATGATAATTACTAAAAATCAAAGCATGTTCAATTACTTTAATCATAATAAAATTAAAATTTTATATTAAAACTGTTTTTATCTTTTTGATTGTATTAAAAACAAAATATTTTAATACTTACGATACTAAATCAAATATTTTAATACTATTGTTATTTTATTAAATAATCAAATTTATATATTTTATTGGAATATTTAATTGTTGAAAGAGTCATAATGCCATTGTATAGAGGTGATCGTTAAAATATTTTTTCTCAATTTAAATTACTTTACAAATTATACATTGTTATTATAATAAAAAATTGTTTATTTAATTTTTTGTGTACACAAATTTCAATATGGTTAATCATTAACACGTAATTATATATAAAATAATTATATTTTGTAACATATGTCACGCTGTGCTGGAAAGCTGTGTTGTACTTTGGTCTTAGGTGTAAAGTAGACTAGACTTTTCCTATCACCACTACAATGAAATGCAGTGTTTCATCAGAACGCGACACGTGTGAAACCAAATATTTTATTCAACCCAATGCTCTTCATTCACTAGAAGAGTTCATATTAATAAAAAATATGATTAAGGCGTAATATATAATTAAGGATAAATGTTATTTTTATAAGTTTGAAAAATAATTTTGATGTAATAAGGAGTTAACCTAGAGCACCGTGAACCGAAAAAAGAACAGTGTTAAATGTTTGTTGGAGCGAAAGTAAGAAGAGAAGAGTGTGAAGACAACATGGGAAAAGTGAGTGAGAGGAGGGTGAATGTCTCACTTTGTTGGACAATATAATTATATAAATCACTAAAGCCTGTGCTTATGTCGTGAACCACCTTGGTGGACTGCCCCTGTTCCTGTCAGCTTTGTCTCTTCCTCCAACTTCTTTCTTTTCTTAAATTTAATTATATAATACTTTCATCAAATCTTATTAGGTTATAAAATGTTTTTTTTTTTAAATATCATCCAAATTCCAATCTCAATAATCTATAAGAAAAAAGAAAACAAATTTAAAATATGTTTTTACAATTTACACTGAAAGACATGATGTCAAAAGTGAATCTACTACAGTAATTTTTTTTTTCATTTTTAGTGACTTTGACGTGCAATTTAAGTGGAATGTGAATAATTAGTGGGACCAAACATACTCATCTCAACTACAACCCTAGTCCTCTGGGACAAGAACAGTTATGTTGTTTTAAAAATTTCTCATGGTTTTGGGAATCAAGTTTGGGAACATATTATTTAATTTAAACTACTTACCGATACCATCTCTGCTTAATTAAAAACAAAGTTAGTTTTTTTTAAGTTAAATAAAAAAATTAAAATATTAGTAATATGACTTTTAAGATGTTTTTTTTTATCTAATACTTTACTGTTGTGTTTCATTATATATGCTGATCATGTATTTGTTTTAAGAATATTGTTTAATTATTAATTAGCTATGAAGTACTGCGTAAATAAATTGATATTTGGTAAGAGGTTGTGTTAACTTGATGTTGGGTTGAATTTTTAGATATATAAATACATTAAATATTGAAAAAAGAGTTTGTGTTCGCAAAATAAACATAAAATCTTATAATATGATGTTGTTTTTTCATTATATTCATTCAAGTACTGAAAAAAAAAATTATATATATATATATATATATATATATATATATATATATAAAAAAAATAATTAAAAAAAAAAAAAATATATATATATATATATATATATATATATATATATATATAATAAAAACAAGTACATATTATTTATACATTTGAGCTGAATCAATCATGTCGTTTGGGTATATTTTTTTTTACACGAACCATATAATTTTATAAATTATGTTTTTTAAAAGTGGAATAAAATTAAGATAAATTGAAAAACATTTGGTTATAAAATCATAACCTCTTACAAAGATATTTAATAACAACCACCAAACTAAGGCCCATATTTAGTTTGTACACGAAAAATCTAACATAAATATAAGTGTAAGACGTATTATTAATTCAATAAGCATTGCATGCATTTAAAGAGGACACATACAGTCCTATCTTCAAGAAAGAAACACCAATTAATTTTAAAATTTTATAATATATTTAAATAATTTAATTAATATTTTTTAGATAAAAATAATTTATTATTCTTATATAGAAGGCTTTTATAAAAGGACCGAAGATATGAATGCATGGGATGCTACCACTTATAACAAAAAATTAGTGTTGCGTATCGATAATTTTTTTTTTTTGAAATAAGTTACATTTTATAATATATTATATCTGAATCTTATTATATATGGATATGTTATGGAAATATAAAATTAATCTTTATTGTTTGTGGACTTAATCATAAATTATATTTGTATATTCGAACTAGAAATATTTTCTAAAACCTATTTTAAATTTGAAGTGAAATAATTTAATTATATTAGATTTTTTTTTTCTTTTTAGTATAAATTTAGTCAAATAATTCGATCTGTAATAATTCAGTCGAGTATTACCATATTGATTCTAAGTTCTATTATTAAACATAATTTCTTTGCATATTTAATAAAAAAGTACTTTTAATATTTATATTGTATAATAATTAATGAGTTCAATTATATTTCTAGCTATCAAACTAATTACGTAATATATACAATTTACACTAAAATATAAAAAATACTTTGAAATTAGATTATATATCTATGACTAAACTATGATTATTGTAAACATAAAAATCGAATATATATATATATATATATATATATATATATATATATATATATATATATAAAAAAATATATATATATATATATATATATATATATATATATATATATGTATATATATAATCAAATATAGTTTGGCTACATTTAATTTCAATTTTACGAAAATTAGCCAAACATGATGATAAAGTAACAAACATGTAAAAATCATAGATGACTTACCTTATGTTTCTTTTTTTTTTTTTATGTAAAAATCCATAAAAGGTGGATTATTCATTATTCACTCAATCAATATACTTTGTTCAGTGAATTTATTATTCACTACTCCTTTGAAATTAAAGTTCAAGTTTCGCAGCAAATTCAACCCCTTCACAAATCAACTTCAAATATAAATTCATGTGCCGATCATATATATATTCATGTTCTTTACCCAATTTTTGATGAGCAAATTTAGTTTATTCAACGAATTTCCAATAACTGAGTTTCTCTTGCTTCACTTTAACTTACTTTGCAAAATTTTGTTGTGTATCATCATCAAAATTATTTAAAATTAATACTAAAATTTACTATTTTAATATTTAATCTATCTGTTCTCTATATAATTGGTATTTATTTGACATACAAACTAATAAAACAATATATTAAACGTAATGTAATTATAATTTTGAACTATAAACATTCAATAATTTATTTTTCTTAACTAAAACTGAACTTTTTAGGCTAGTGCAAGTCCTGCTAGGTAAATCCATATAAAAAAGAAATACCATTATTTCAACCTCATTATGACCCTACCTCAACTTTGCTGATACAAGATGTTGGCAATCAACCAACACTTACAATACAAGCAAATCCATTTCCAGATTTTATGAACTTTGAACCAAACCCTTTCAATTATACCCCTTTGATTACAGTTAGGTCAAATCTCGAGTGCACTCACTATTAACACAACGCAATTAATTAAAATTGAAAAAATATTTAATAATAACAAAATGTCTATAAAATTTATTTTAGTATTATTTTAAACTTATTAAATGTGATTAAAAACATTATGGTCACATACGAATTGTTTCACTTATGAATCAGGACGATGTCACTGCACTCGACACTCACCACTTCCATAATCTCAAAAAGTCGTTTTCTTAAACAAAAAGTAATGGGACAAATTTTCATATCTGAAAAGAAAAAAAAAACAGAATTAGTTTTATTTATTTTAACACAACCAAAAAAAAATACTTACACAAACCTAAACCTTAGCGGCAATAATTCAAAGTTCCAAACGAAGATCAAATAAGACCATTTTATATGTTAAAAACAAAACAAAAAACAAGAAAGGAAATTGAAGAACGAGGAACACAATCACATGTGGCACCGTTGGAGAAAAGAGAACATGGCACGATAATAAGCAATAACTGATCATAATACTTTTCTGTCTTATTCCAATAATATAGGACCCATTGCCCCTCACTCAAAGGCCAAACCATACAACTTTCAACTCAGATTAAAACCAAACATTGTATAGGTAAGTTTCATTGTTTGAATTCGACACATTATTATTCAAATTCAAAGGGTCAAAACAAATCCCTATAGTTCCTCCAATTCATCATGCGTAGGACCTTATGCTACAATTTCACCATTTCTAAATCTTATTCAATTGACCTTGCCCTTTCATTTAAATTTTCAAACCAAAAAGGACAAAGAGAAAACATGTTTCCCGTGCCTAATAAAACTATAAAAGCCGTGTTGTTTTCAGTTGTCAAATATAATGAAAAAAAAAAAACAACAAAATTTATGAAATTTTTCTAATCTTATAACTAAAATGCAATAGCAAACAAAACTATACTATATCTAAAACTTGTCCATTAAAATGTGCATGAGATTTATTTGCAATTACGAGATTATTCTGAATCGGTGAAGTACATCAGTTACAATCTCAACAAACAAGCTAGAAGGCTATATAACGATGACAAAATAGCTAGTGCATATAGCTCCTATGGACACAAACACAAACATATAAAAGAAACATGAATTGGAAATGTGGTTTGAACACTGTTTGATGTTGCTTTTGCTGATTAGGCAGTCGTTATTGATTGAAAATCATAGGGTCGTTGAACACAAGAAGCAGTGTCTTTTCAACTTTCACAAGCTCTGAGAGTTTAGGACTCCATTTATTTTGTTTAGGGTGTGTGAGAAAAGAAGAAGAATACAAAAGAAAGGTCAGAAAAGAAAGTGAGTGATTGCTAAACGCGAAGTTCCTTTAGTAGATTTTTTTTTTACAAAAGTGGGTATTTTTTTGGCACAGCTAATGAAAGTGTTGTTTATCAAGTGAGGAAAGGGATATAATTTTGTCCCCTTTAGCCACCACACGCTTCATTATGGCTGTTCAGTGCCATGATAAGAATCCAAAAGTTCTACTCATTTTACCATCTAAAATAAAATTATTTCTTATTTATTTATATTCAAATGTTTGCTAACATTATCAAAGATTCTAGATATCATGTAAACTTCCTCACTCCATTATTTTGCTCATAAAATATTATTTTTTCTGCTATATACGTATATAATGAATTAGATCACTAGTTTGTAATTATTTATTCTACTATATGCATATTAAAATTTTAAAAAAATTATCAAGTATGTTTTGTCTATGTAAAATAAACAGAATTTTCCAATTTTTTTCGTGTTCAATTATCCTATTTGTCATAAAGATAGTATTTTTTTTAATATACACAAAAGTGGCACAAATGAATAATATTTTAGGGACGAGTTTCTTTAGAAAATAAAAAAAGGTTTATCAATATAAATTATTATTAACTTATTTATAAACTAATTTAAAGAAATTCTCACATATAACTTATTCAATTTTTTAATTTTACATAAACTAATTTTAATTTATGTAGAATTTATTTTTTTATAGTTTATTCTTCTTTATACGAAACAAAAATTGTTCAAACATGTCTTTCGACTTTTTAAATATACGATAGACTTTGAATTGTTATACAAATAAAGCAATATACATGAAGTAGGTATTTTTATAACTTCTAAGGCACTTAGCTCTCTACTAAAAAAACATTACTTTATCTTTTGTTTATGAAGACAATAGGTAAACCGTGTTAGATACTTAGATATTACCATGTAAATTTTAAATCCAAAAAATCTTTCAACAATACAAATTTTGATTAACATGAAATAATAACAGTTAATGCAAACTTTGTCAACTTGAAGGTGAGAACATTCTTTTTGTATTATTAATTAATCACATTTAAGATGAATTTTATTGATTTCTTTTTTCTGTCAAAATCTTTATAATATATAGTAATGTATGACATCGACTAGGTTGTGTACTGGGAGAACCATTAGAACAATACTATGAGTTCGATGAAGAATAAAAGGTATATATTAATATAAGGTGAATTAGCATCGCATATTTGTCAAAGATAGCCCATTTTTTCATAAGAAAATTTTAGAGATTGAATTTCAAATATATCTTACTTCATTAATGCTTGTCACCCACATGTAGCTCACCTGATATAAAGTAATTTATAATTAATATTAACTATCTAAATATTTAAATATCTTAAAAAAATTATCATTTACAATAATCTTAGTCAGTTTAAACAAAAATTAATATTATCGCCACCCCTAGTAAATTGCAGTTTCTGTAATAGAAAATAGGAGTGGAGAATACTTTTGGCAGGAACGAGGAGAGAAGAAGATGAACCATAAGGGAAAACCCTTTTGTCTTGGAGCTAGGAAAGGACAGTAACAGTACCTCTGATCCCAGGTTCAAGTACGAAAAATATTACAGAACTATTTTTAGTTATAATATTTATATTATGTTATTCCCCTATTAATTCTCTTTAATAGTTTATAAGATAATATTAAGTATTTCAATATTTAAGATATCAAATATATGAATTTTCCATTTAATGTTTTTATGACATGTTATAAAGGTTTATAAAAAAGTTATAGGGAAAAGAGTAATACTTATTCTATTTAAACATTTATTTAGAAAACATCTGAATAAAAATATTTTGGTTAAAATATTAATTTATTATAGTTAAAAAAAAGAATTCATCTAATATCTATAGTTATGTTTTTTGAGCCATATGATTAAAATATATACCTTTTTAGTTCATAGCATACTATTTTTATCTTCTCTTAGTCTTTCGTAGAACTAAAAAGGAATAAAATTACACGCATAAGGATTACAAGTGCTAAAAAAAAATAGATTTTTAGAAATAAAAATGTATTTAAATATGAAATTAAAAGATTATTTTTTGTGAATATAAAATAGTTACCTCCATAAATGAGAATACTTTTTGTTAATTATTTGTAAAGTTACTAAATTTTTTTCACCATAATATAAATATGATATTAACAAAAGATTGAATAATAGCAAAATTATATTTTGTGAAATTTTGGAAGAGTTCTGTTTTCTAGAATTTCGTTGTAAGAAAACAGTTCAGTTGGAAATAGAAGTAGGTTCACATGATTGAACATTCAGCAATTTTGCGTAATCCGGAAATCAAACGATTTATGATAATTAATATGTTAATTATTTAAATACGAATTTATTCGATATAATTCATTAACCAGTAGTAAGTCAATGAATCCGTGAACCAATTACTCTTTGTGAGTATTGAAATATTTATAATTTTCTTGTCGTAAAAGTTAAAAGATATTATACTTTTTTTTTATATACTATCTTTGATGTTCGAATGATGCAAATGAAGTTTCCTTTTATATTTTTTCTATTAATGCATTCACTTTTCCTTACAATTTCGGTAATTTTATTTCTAACATTATTTTTTTTATCTTTGTGTAATTTTGTAATATCTTTTAACTTGTGAGCTAAGTGACTGAAATCCCTTTAATTATTGAGATCCAGTAGGCCAGTTTTAATGCAGAACATTGTTGATCAAACTAAATACCATACTAATGTGTATACTCTGAACTATGGATGAAAACCCATATATATATTTTTTATTCCAAATATTATTTTAAGAGAATGCATATTTTTTTAAAAAAATATTGATCATATAAACTTTTATTCTTTGATTTGAAGTTAGAAAACTCTTTGAAATTAACATGACACACATACCATGATTCTTGTTCTTGCTTACGACCACTGAACAGTGCAGTGTATAAGGCATCCACAGTTTTGTGAAGAGCGCGGGGCGCAAGATACTTTACAAATCTATATAATATTGTCTATTACTTCATTATGATGTGCTGGTATGCATGATATCAGCAACTTTTTTACAATATGATAAGATTCTGAAATTCAATGCTCGTAAATTATAATTATTCCCATCCATTAGTATTAATTATTAACAATTATGATATAATCAGCAGAAAATATTTATTCTCATCTAAACATGAAATCCTACAATACATGCGTATCTGTATGCCAATCATGACCACAGCCCTTCTCTAAATTTGAGGATATTATATTAAAAATCATGAACATGGACGTCATATATGGACAAGTCTTATAATAATAATAATAATATTAATTATTATTATTATTAAGATGAATATATAAAAAATGATATTAGATTAGATGAAGAATGAAGGTGAATATTTGTGGGCGGTGGTGGGGAAGTTGATGTCTTGGTGTGTTGGAAATTGGAAGCTAGGGAAGAGGAAAGAGAGAGTACGGTTAATTGATGTTGTTGGTTTTTTGTCCCTAAACAAACACAACTACTAGTGACTACAGCTACTACTACAACGTTACTATAATATATGTTCGATTAAATACATGTCTTATTATGCTTTCGGATTTGATTGAAAGTGGAATAGGCCAAACCTGACAACATTTCTGTTCAGACTTTGCCTTTCCTTTTCTTCCTCTGTTTGACACATACGCATTATTTCTAAGCTTCTTGAGTGAATATTCGTTTTTGGTGGCCCTCTCTCCCTTCTGCTATATATTCTACACTTTACTTATTCATGCGTTGGTAATAGCCACTTTAGTTAATGCCAAACACAATGCCTCTTAATCTGAGGAATAAGCTCAAGACTCTTTGTTCTTCTTCTGTTCATGCCTGGTCTTATGCTATTTTCTGGCGCTTTCATCCATGCAATTCCTTGTAAGCATTTTTTTTCCCTTCTCTTCTATGTGTTTGGATACTATACTAGGAAGCACAAACCTTTCACACTCCAAATTGTTCTTCTGTCACATCTTGGCAAAGGGTGCTTTCACATTTCACTGTTATTCGATCTTTCTCACCGTGGATTGCTTTGCATGTTTGAAATTCTAGTAGGTTGTTGACTGTGGAAGAAGGATACTATGAAGAGCATCTGGGAGAAGAGATTGCCAACATGCATCCACAGGTCCACTTGCTGGGTGAAGGGTATGCTCAGATTATTGTTGTGTTTGGTTTCACTTTTCCAAAATTGCATATTTTTCACGAAAGCAGTGAGTAAAAGTGGAGATTTGTTTCAATTGCAAAGCCTAAAACAAAGGGCTGATACAGTTTGCTTGTCCTATCCAGAATTGTAGGTGAAGCTGCTTTCACGGGCAAACACAGTTGGGTGCACTCAGATGGTCAAACTCATTGTTCGAATCTGTCTGGGCAAAATATTTGTGAGGTATTGCTTTCAACTGTTGAGTTTGTGCCATTTATTTCGATTCAGCTTTCGATTGCTCTTGTTTTTTGTCCATTTACCACTGAAGATTTGTCTTTCTTTTCGCAGGATGATTCTTGTTTGCATCAACAGTTTTCCTCTGGAATAAAGGTATTATAAAGGAAAAAAATGTATTTTTCAGTTGTAGTTTCAGATTTCATATTTTTCCTCTTCACCTCCCTTTCAACATTCTTCCAATCTAAAATATAATTATTTTTGCTAAAGTTACCACAATAACTCAAGGCTATGCTTGTTTGGTTATCTTTGTTCTTCAAAGCCATGAGCAATGTATATTGATAAACATTTCTGCTTTGTAGACTGTTGTGGTCATACCTGTCAAAGCATTAGGAGTGATACAGTTTGGATCCAGAAATAAGGTTAGTATCATGAAAGAACATGAATTTGTGATATCATGCATAAATGAATTTGTGCTGGCAAGTTTTATTATGATAAAACAAGAACATGGCGCACAATGTGTGCTGGTTTTAACACTAAATTTAAGAGATAGATGCCGATTTATCAGAAAGTTTTAAATGTCAATTTTATTTTAAATAGGAAGTATGCTCTTGATAGTAACATTTTTTGGCGATTGATAATTTAATAATTGATATTATATAGAAATTAATGTTTCAGCAACAGAGAACCTTAAATCTGCCCTTCTACACATTTGTGAGTCTTATAATTGTAATCAAAATTATGACATTTCACAATGTCAAAGCTTGACCTGATTGACAATATATGGTTGTTGAATTCCGGTTTATGAGGGTAGTTCTTTATCTGAAAGACTGAAAAGTAGAAGTTTATTCTCATGTTTCACCTGGAAGAGTATCTTAGCGTGACATCCAAATTTTGGACAAACAAAACCGTAGAATTGCATGCCGATATTGTTATGATAGAGTGTTACTCGTGTACAATGCTTTTACTCGTTTCACTCTACCCATTATGTTTTTGAGTGCAGAAATATTCTTGTGGAATATCATTTTCTTATTCTTATGTGAGCTTCCAGATTCGACATACTATTTAGCATTAGCCATTTCTTTGCTAAGTAATGTGCTACTTGACATGCCCAATTCACTATACTTGTTCTGTTGGTTCAGTATTTGTCTGCATAGTGTGTGCCTTCTCAATTTTTACTAGCTCACTTTATGTTATTTTCATCGTAGCTAATAGATAATTTGTGATCTTGAATATTTATCTACACTAGTTTGTATCTGAGTGCTAATGGATTGTAGCATAATACTTTCATTACTGCAGATTTTGGAGAGAGTGGAATTTTTGGAGCAAACACGAAGCATGCTCACAGAAATAGATGATGATACGGGTCTGTTTGACATGTCAGAAAATGCAGGTTTACCACTGCACTACGAAAATAATGAATTAAGTGGGATGTTGGCTTCCATTTCTTCTGCTTGTCCCAACGATCCCTTCCCTTCTCATTATAAAAACTATGAAGATGCAGTGTTTTCATTTCAAGGAGATTCTTCGTATCTTGGTGAGCAATTGAAAGGTACCATGGAAGCACAAGTTGTATTGTCAGAAAGGAATAGTACTGATGTACTTTTGAAGCCTAACTCTTCTACGGACAACTTAATTGCCAAAACCCCCTATCTTGGTGTATGTGATGGTGAATTATCTTCTTTTGATTTGTTGGAGCAACAATTGGTTTCGAGTGTAAGGGCACAAGATGTTGCAGATGCGTGCTTTATGAATGAAAATGCATTTGCTACCAGCAAAGTTCCAGTTCAAGGAAAATTACAAAATTCAGTGGATAACCAATATTCAAATCAGTCTAGTGTTGTGACAGACGTTGAATTTTCCTCTAGTTCATATGCATTGCATGGACACTCTGAGAACATAGAGCCAGTTGATATGTCAGAAGAAATTTTGAAGTTCAGCTCCATGGATGATCTTTGCCACTGGTTTGGTCCTTCTTCAGAGGATAGCATCTGCAAAGCAGGAATTACATTGGATAACACCTTTTCTGAATCAACAGAATTTAATCCCACTTCCTTTGATCTGGTAGGAAGTGGTTCTTTAAATGATGTTTTATTGACAGGCCTAGCTGGGTATAATTCAAACTCAGAAGGGAATGAAACATCTGTGGTTATGCATAACGCTGAAAAAGGTCCCTTGGATGTCATGGAAATTGATTTTAGCTATGACCAAGCCGATGAATGGTGGGGGAATATGCTTACACCAGTGGTGAGTGGTGTTACTGATACTGCCTTTTCTGAATGCATATCAGAGTTGAATTCTGATACACTGCCAGGCACCCGGAAGAGATTATTCTCACAGTTAGGAATTGATGAGCTTTTGAGGGGTGGAGCAAACTACAATCCCGTCACTAGTTCGGAGTTTGAGTGTGGATTATCACCCAATAAGAGGCAGACAGTAGAATCTTCATCTGTGAATGGAAGTACAAAACATTTAACCAACCTTCATAGATCAGGTTCTAGAGCAGACTTGATGCAGCCTCTTTGTGACTTAGGCAGCACAAACAATCTTCCAAGCAAGAAAGATACATTCTCAAAATTACAAGCACCCATTTGGATTGATGATAGCCATAGCATTAATGTTGGAAAGGCTGTTCCACAACACCCTCAAAAGCCAGAGGAACACGCAAAGCCCACCAATAAGAGGGCTAGGCCAGGGGAGAGTACTCGACCACGGCCAAAAGATCGTCAGCAAATCCAAGACTGTATCAAAGAGTTGAGAGGAATCATCCCCAATGGTGGAAAGGTAAATGAAGCTTTAACTCACCTATGCTAAGAATACATCTAATATTTTTGTTGTGCTGCAAACTATTTTGAAACTGACAAATGTTTTCTTGATTTGACAGTGTAGCATTGATTCTTTGTTAGACCGCACCATCAGATACATGCTTTTCTTACAAAGTGTCCTCAAGTATTCAGACAAGCTACGAGAACCAAATGAACCCAAGGTAACTGATCAAACCAATTTTCTAAAACATTTTATTTGATAAGAATTAAACATGTCAGAATCAGATATGATTGGCCTTGTTTGGATGTCTAGCTTATTGAGCAGGAAAATGAAGTGGTTCTAAAAGAAAGTGGTGTGGCTGATAGCAAAAACTGTGGCATTACATGGGCATATGAAGTGGGACACGAAACAATGCTATGCCCCGTTATAGTTGAGGACATGAGTCCACCAGGCCAAATGCTTATAGAGGTATGATAGAATTGAGAGTGTATGTTTTACATATCTATCCTTTGCCATTACCTATGCAGAGTTTAATTCATTGGCGTTGCTTTGTTGCAGATGCTTTGTGAGGTGCAGGGTATATTCCTTGAGATAATTGACATAATTCGGGGTTTTGGACTGAATATCTTGAAAGCCAAGATGGAAAGAAAGAAGAACAAACTATGGGCACGCTTTATTGTTGAGGTAGATCCAATATTTGATTGCAATATTAGAGTACAGATTACACCATTTAGATGCTGACATGTGAGGTTGCAGTTTTCTATCTCATTTGTAAGCTTTTATAAAAAAATTAACACTGCTTTACTTTGTGCAACAGGCAAAAAGACACGTGACAAGGATAGACGTGTTTTGGTCCCTTATCCATCTTCTACAACAAACAAGCACCTCAGGCATTGATTCTTCTAATAAGCACTTGGATGCTCTTCATGACAATAGCCTCAGGTCCTAGAAACAGGAATCGTGTCTGTACATAAATTGTAGATTAGGATACACATAACAAAAACTGTAGGTGATCAATTCTCAACTTAGTTCCCAAGGAAGAGGCTGTGCAGGTGATGAATTGAAATTATGTATAATGAAACTTCTGAGCATGCAAGAGGTGGTACAACTTCCTCCAAGACATGTTAGTGAAGAATATAATCCAATCAGTTTTAAACATTAATTCCTCCAGCGTTTACGCTGTTTAAGTTAATAATTATAATATTCAATAGAAGATTGTCTCGATAACTTGTTGAAATTGTTTACACGGTTGGTTCCTTGTTATTTTGTTTACTCTAGAGAGATTCAAAGCTTTACATTGTCGTAGTGGCAGCTTCTTGAATTAAGTAGGGAAATTCAAAGCTTTATCTTGTCAACTTTGTGTTTCTGAGGGCCAAAAGTTAGAGTGACCAACCATGTAAACAATTTCCCTAGGATGTTTTGTTAGATTCCTATGTGTCCATGAAGATGTTTAATAAAGTAGTTGGAACCTATCTCAATTAAGTGCCAAATATAATCAACTTCTACTGCGTATACCTAAAATGATTTCCTGGTGCGGTCCTACATATCAGGTAGTTGTTAGATTTATTTACTATTAGAGTATAATTACTATGTACTCTTAATATAAAAAAATTAGTGTTCATCAGTAATAAATTATAATTAAAAAAATTATTATATATGATAGTTGGTTGGACGATACAATAAAACTGTTTTACAGTGAGTTATTTTCCTTTACAAACACCTCTTGTCCTGCAGAAGTAGTTATAGAAAAATGTAAGACAAAAGATCACATAATTAATGATATGGTTCTTTAGGTAGTGGTTTCCTTTTACGAAAAAGCTAAACAATATGCAATGATGAGATGACGAATCATCCAAACATTCCAACACAAACATTGCAAATAGTTAACTAAAAGAGGCAGCATAGTACTGGTTAAGAGTAAAGATCAATAGAGTTGTAGAAAATGCTGACTCAATAAAGTTTTTTAAAGCTCCTTTGGATCGTTGGTTTGTCTTTTCAATTAGAATTTAGAATTAGAATGTGGATTAAGTGCTCTACAATGTTATGGCCCCACATGCATCTCAATAGGTCTGAAAGCCTTTGCTTAAAATGAAAGTTGTACTCATGACCTAATTCATTCACTGAACCTTCTTGTTAACTAGGGAATCTAAGGTATATCCCCAGATTGTGTTTCTGTTCCGCATTAGTTAACACAACTAAAGGACATCTATCTACTTTGACTTCATCACATCTTCAAATAATCCAATATATATATATATATATGTGTGTTTGTGTGTGTTGGGTTCTTTCAGGTGCACATACATATTAAAGAGTTAATGCATAATGTGAAGATTTGAATTTAATGAATCATAAGTCAACTTATACAAGATGTGACAGCATTCCCAACCTCAAACCTATAGGTTTGTAGATGTGTCAAGTATAAATGATTTCATTAATTGGTTTCCTTGTAGTAAATTGCATTTTTAGGCATAGAAGCTTGCTTGTTTGCAATACGTCTGCAGAAGTTAAACTGACAAAAGATTACAGTAATGGAAAATATGGTGTATATTTTAATAAGTCATTAATAGCTGTATCTTTGAGCCCTTTTGTTAAAAGAATTTAAAATTATAAATCTAACATGATGTGATATGTATGATTCCACATATATCCGGACGCATGCTTTGTACGAATCCTTAACTAAAGTAGGCTATGTTGCTGCAACTGACTTGATTAATTAAGAACAAATTAGGACATGAAGAGAATGGTGACACAAGCAAGATATATATATTTATATAAGCCTCTTTTGATAGTTGGATTGACTTTTCAAGAATAGTGCGCAAACACCATAAAGGAGTTAGATAAGGGCTCTCACATAGATACGACCAATATGGTGTCCCCATATATTGTAAATTCCACTAGCCTAATTGGCCGGAAAATTGTTTTAAGGTAGAAAGTCCTACTCATGACCTAATTCATTCCGTGTTGCTTCCTATAATTCCTAATTTTGTTATCCATATTTAGACAGCAGAAATGATCTGATAACCGTGCCACTGAGAATCAGGTGACGGTTGTGTGCGGTACAACAGGCAAGCAATGCTAGAGATGGTGGACCAACTCACTATGCTACTATGAGATTGCATATAAAAGGTGCTACCCCATATTCTGGTTTTAATTAGGTCAGATAAAGAAAAAAAACTTAGTGTGAACATTGGCCTAATATATTTGGAAGTGCATGCCTGTGTAAATTAGGGCTGGAAGTGACACGATATGTTTATGAGCTTTTTAATTCATATAAAAATAGTAAGGCTTGCATCCATATGTGCCAGATGTGCCAGACAGCACATAAAAGATGAACAAAAAATATCATTTATAGAATTTTGAATTTTGTTTTTGTGATCAAAATAATATCAAGAAAGAAAACTAACTATGTACATCTACAATCTTGTAGCTTTTTACTATTTGGTGTGCAAATATCCTTTGTTAAACAATACGTAGTTGCTAGCATAATTTGATTAGGTCAAATTAACTTTTTGTATAACAGCAATAATACTGAAATATGCAACATATTGCCCGTTTTAAATGTACGTAAAACAATTTCTTCTTTAATTTTTTTTATTGGTGTGGAGACATCGCGAGCAATTTGCACCAACTAGTTAGTTTTTTCATCTATAGAATTTATTAGAAAAGAAGAGGTTGATGTGAGTAAGTTAATGTAAAAATATATATATATATATATATATATATATATATATATATGTATGTATAAATATATGTGCTAGCTTATGCACATCTGATAAAGAATATTATTCAGTGCGTTTTTACGTACTGCTATAAAAAAATCACTTGATAGAATAATTTTCAAGAAACTGTAAACAAAGTATGAACATATGTAAAACGTATTCTGACAACTGAAGTTAGTGATTCTTTGATTAAAGTAACTACGTAAAAAAATGCTTAATTAGTCGTTGATTATATTAATTTTATGAGTGTCAGAAACACAGTTTTCTGACATAGGACCCATGACTTCTCAAGACAATATTATTGTATTTTGATGTAAGTAATGGCATATTAACTTTACTATTCACGATTAAATCTTTAACACTGACAGTATGAGCTAAAAACCCTTTAAGTTGAGATTGGTTAGGTCAAGTCCTGGCTATTTTTGTTTGCACTGATACAACTTGCATTAAGTTACGTGCTTTACGTTTTTTTGCTGGCACGTGCATAATATAAATACATTAAAACATTACCATCTATGCATATATTGTGCCCAACAATTTGAATTGGAACATTTTACTACTGAAAAAGATAGAACAATAGACTTGAGTGGGATAGTGTCAGTGTGCTTTTACACATCAGTTATGTCTTAAGAATAGAATATAAATTTACCGACTTAAAGAAAGTTAATGGACACAAGCCCTCCTTTTTTCACAGGAATTAAAAATATATTTTTTTGTGTTGATTAATTTATAAATATCCTCAAACTGAGGCATCCAACACATGTCCTCTTTTATAAATGCAAGGTTACTTCTCTAGCTCTAGCAAAGTTTTTGTGTGGCATAAGGCATTTGATTAAAGCCTTAGTCACTAATCTTGGTCCAAGAATATTTTCCAGAACCGCTTGCTAATTTAACAGATACACACAGTAGTCAAGAAGATGGCTTGTGGCAAGGAAGTGACAAAAGAAGTAGAATGGAGGATCAAGGTAGAAGAAGATGACACATTGAAGAGCAAGGTGGTTGGTTGCATGTGGGCAGTCACAGCAGGTTTGGCTTTGAAGCTGTGGAAGTTTGTGAAGAAAGCATGGGAGTTGGGTGTGAATGACCCAAGAAAGTTCATCCATTGCTTGAAAGTAGGGATTGCTCTTTCAGCAGTGTCGCTCTTCTACTATTGGAAGCCTTTGTATGATGGCGTTGGAGGAAATGCTATGTGGGCTGTCATGACTGTGGTTGTAGTGTTTGAATACACAGCCGGTAGGTAGAAATTTAACTGTAACATAACACTTCTTATGACATATTTCCCTTGTGATGTGTAACTAGTGACAATGAAATTGCAGGTGCAACAATATATAAAACTGTTAACCGAATGTGTGGAACCTCCCTTGCTGGATTTCTAGGCATTGGTGTACATTGGGTAGCTAGTAGAGCAGGAGAGCAAATGGAACCAATAATCATAGGAGTCTCTCTCTTTCTTTTAGGTATATTCATCAACAAAATAAAGTTTCATGTGCATACATACACAATCAATACACACACTTGATGGTTACTAACTAATTGGTGTGTGCTTGTTCAGCTTCGGCAGCAACATTCTCCAGATTCATCCCCACCATAAAGGCTCGTTTTGATTATGGGGCTATGATATTCATCCTCACTTTCTGCCTGGTGTCAATATCGGGTTATCGGGTTGATGAGTTGTTGGTTTTGGCACAATACAGAATGTTCACCATTATAATTGGCAGCACACTGTGCATAATTGTGAGCGTGATCATTCGCCCCGTCTGGGCTGGTTTGGAGCTCTTTGTTTTAGTCACGGGGAACCTCGACAAACTCGCCAACTCCTTACAATGTCAGTTTTCAATCTTCACTTGCATATTCCAATTATTCATGTTATTATTTTCTTCCACTTTAATTTCCCAGTCCCATGTATAATGTATATAATTGTGTTTCAGGTTGTGTGGCTCAGTACTTTGATGAAGCCCAGGATGAAGAAAGTGATAAGGTGTCTGATAAAAAGTTACTAGGCTACAAGTGTGTGCTAAGTTCCAAAGCAACAGAAGAATCCATGGTAAATTTTCAGTTTATTTTACGTAGATAGTGTTTACATACATGAACAAAAAGAGGTGCAAAGCTTAATGAATGAAAACAAAATCAAGATCAAAACTTTAACTTACCCTTGTATCTGTAGGCAAACTTGGCTAGATGGGAGCCTACCCATGGTCGCTTCAACTTTCGTCACCCATGGAGGCAATATGTTAAAATTGGAGCATCAATGCGTACTTGTGCTTCTTGCTTAGATGCTCTTATTGGATGCATAAACTCAGACAACAAGGTAATACCTAAATTTCTAATCAAATTATACATACACTAGCTACTTTTCTACAGCCACATAACTCTTTGCTAAGTAATGTCTTGAACTGTTCAATTTCAAATCTGCTTTTTCACATGTAATTGATGAGGTAACCATGTTAATTAACTCAGATTGCTATATGAGTATATATATATACTAATACAAAATTTGATGCATGTAAAAGTACGCAAAAATATGAGCTTGATCAGTTGTTTACTTAACTAATTTGAGCAGGCTTCGGATGAGATGAAGAAGAATATGAGAAGTATCTCCATGAAAGTGGGTGCCGACTGTGCGAGTGTCATAAGAGAGCTAGCAACTACGATCAGGAACATGACAAAATCCTCAAAACTTGATATTTTGGTTACAGAGATGAACAGTGCTGCACAAGAACTTCGAAGTTTATTGAGTTCTTATCCAAACTTGGTTAATGCGAAACGCAGTACACAAACAGAAACAGCTCCATCTGATATTCCTCTAGCTGCAAAAGTAGAAATCCCACTTATGCAAATTATTCAAGTTGTAACAGTGGCTTCTTTGCTTACTGAAATTGTGGCACGTGTGGAAGACATTGTGGAAGCTGTTGAAGAATTATCAGATTTAGCTAATTTCCAACCAGAAATGTGTGTCAAATCCAAACAACATTTACCGGACAGCAAAATCTGCCCAGGCCAACAGAATGATGAGGAAACCGACAGAACACTGCAAATGGTGTGAAGACACATGACACTGTTTCTTTGCACGTTCTTTGATCCATGAATATATATGAATAGTGTATATGAGATCAGAGACCCTAATCAACACGTGTAAATTTACCCTTTAAAATCCAAACCTATCCCCCTTGTAATTTTGTTTATGTTAATCATATACATGTGTTCTTAACAATTATGGACCTGGATTTGTACTATATTATTGTTTAATGAGCAATGTCACTTTTATAAGCATCGTAACAAATAGGAGGAGAGTGAATTATTCGATGTGTAGCGATGAGGCAAAATTTGAATGATTTATGAGAATTTTAAGCAATTAAAGTTATGTAATGTAAAACAAATATAAAAACTTTTGTACGACAAAGATTAATGCATGGAGAGTTAGTGAAGAGGGCTTAAATTCATCAAATTATGTCATAAGAAAAAACATAAACTAAAGTCAGAATGATACCATTATTCTCCACATTCTATCATTTGTGTTACCAATTTAAATTATAGAGTCCCTCAAATCGACTCTAAACCAACTCAAATGCATACATAACTAAAAAAAAAAAGCAGGTTATAATGTGGGTAAAAAATCTTCGCAAAAATACAAAAACCGATGTTTATGCGTTGGTTAAGCGGCGATTTTATAACAGATACTAAAATCTTAAAAGTATCCTGAAATTTGCGTTGACCAAAAATTGGATACAAAATGTGACGGCCAAACTGTCTCAAAGCCGTCACTATTATATAAGATTGCATCGGCTAAACTCACGTTTAGTGTGTGGGAGGTAGCGTTGGCTAAGCCCACACAAGCACATTAGCGTGGGCCAAGCCGTCACAAAAGGCGAAGACAATTGTGAGGATCAAGTCGTTGCTAACATGTTTGTATGGGTTAGGCCGACGAACGCTAGCCCAAACATGGTGTGGGCTAGGCCAACGCAATTATGAAATAGATGAAAAAAAATATAGAAAAATAAATCAACTAACCCAATCCTGAAAATAAAAAAAATTCCAACATTCATAAATATATATAAATGTAATTAGAATGAAATTTTAAAAGATATTTAAAGTTATAGTTGTAACCTACTACAATGTTTTAAAATATCAATATTTACAATCCAGTTCAACTAAAACTTAAAACAAAAAACATAAAAATTTAAAACGAAATATATCATAAGAAAAAGAGTCTTCTTCAAATCAAGTGTTGGAAAGAACTTATCATAAAAATGAAAATTATTTCAATAATAATTATTAAAAAATTAAAATTTAATATAAGTAAGAAAATATTTTATGGTAATGAAACTCACATATTGTGGGTGTGAAGGTCAGGAGAGGGGGTGGTGGTCATCGTCTTTGACATAATTGTGGTGGACCTGACTTGTACCAGTGGAAGCATCGCTACATTGTTGGTTCATCATCGCGGGAAGCTGCTCCTTTACCATTTTCAGGTCTCTTCCACCTGGTAAAGCTTTGTGTTTGTCGTAACATATTGTTCCGTTGCCGTCTTTGGACTCATAGATCTTCCTGATCTGCACTCGTCCTGAGGAGCCCAAGTCACTCTACTCTGTAAAATAGTTATAAACAAAAGTTAACACAATGTTAATGACAATTATTTCATTATAGCGTTATTTGATGTTTAAATTAAATTACCTTAAAGTCAGTCCACCATTTAAGCTGATCCTCCTCAGTCATGGAATCATAATGATACTAGGGTCCTCTGAATGATGACCTGATGCAATGCCCAATAGCCGCAATAGCATAATGATTTGGAGCCCAACTAAAAAACATACAAATAAACATTTTGTTAAGCATTTAATTTACAAAACATGAAATTAAATGTAAATATTATTACTTACCTTTTACCAAGAGACTGGATGATGACCCTTCCACTAGGATCACGTCGAACCTCATCAGGATGTATCTCATGATGAGAAGGAGCAACTGTGGCATGGTCACCATCGTCACCTAGTGGCTGCACTGAGGGACTAGCATAGGCAGAGCAACCAAGTGTGGGGTCAACTATAGGATCAGGGGTGACCTGTGTGAAGAGAGGAGTGAACTAAGCGAAGGGAGGAGGGGTGGGCTGCACGAATGGGGGAGTGGTGGGGTGGGGTGTCCAAACGAAGGAGGGGTGTGCTGTACAAAAGGAGGGATAGTAGAATGTACAAAAGAAAGAGGAGTGGATTGCATAAAGGGATTTGTGTTGGGGTGGAGTGGTGCAGTCCAACTTTGATGACTAGCCAGAACAGACAAGGAGGGGCTAGCTGGATAATATGGTGAGTTGTATCAGCGTATGATAGAGGTTGAGGTGTAAAATATGGTGGTGAAGTACCAGGAGGGTGAAGTGAAGATGGAATATATGTGTGGGGGCTGGATGACAGAATCGTTGAAAATGGAGTAGATGAGTGGGGGGACAAGGATGGAGTAGATGAGTGGGGGGACAAAGATGGGATAGATGAAGACGGGGACAAGGAATGTGATGTACCGTGAGGGCTTCCACCATTAGACCATGTTGATAGCCCGAAATAAGGAATAAGTCTGAGGTCTATAGGAAGTTGGCCATGCCTAGATGTGGAAGCTCCACGTCTAGGCTGGCCACGTCTAACAATAGAACCATCTCTACTTCTAGTCCTAACCATTTTCCCTGAAAAAAATTAATTAATGTAAAATCAATAAGTATGAAAATTTTAAATAGGGCAGGTAACTTAGTATATAAAGAATAGTATATGTTAGATGTTGTTGCACTCTTAATCTGGATGTTGTTCGTCACTGTTGTCATTTTGTTCATTAACTTCATCTAAGAAGTCAATATCTTCATATGTATCATCATCAACTGGTTCAATGGGGTCATCATCAAGTACTTCAAAAATGGTCGTGTCGGCTAGACCTTGTACCAGTTCAATTGTGAGAACTGGTAAGACAGTAGGCAGCTCATCAGCTTGATATGGCAATTCATCTTCGACGTTGTCAACTTGGACATAGACTCAGGGTTTTGTTGTTATTGCCACGCACCACCCATGAAGGTTTTTACATATGTTTGGGTAATTGACAAAATAAACTTGTCTTGCTTTTTGTGAAAGAATAAATGGATCATACAAAGCATATCTTCCATTTAACTTCACTTCAACGATATTATATTGTGAATGAAATATTGTCCCAACATTGATTGTAGGATTAAGCCATTCACAATAAAAAGGGGATCTTTTTACTGAGGCCAAGATAGTCAAATTCATAAATATGGTGAATTATGCCGTATAAGTCATCTTCACCTTCATCTGTGACACCTTTAACATACAATCCATTGTTTATTGTCTTTTTACCATGACTCCATGTGTTTTTATGAAACGTATAACCGTTAACAAAATATATATTCCATGATGTGGCATTTGAATTAGGTCCCCAAGCGAGGGCCTTCAAGTTTTGATCGGTTATGTCATTACTTTCGTCATGAACCTATGTGATAGTAATGTAATATAGTATTAGATTTATTTATGGGATAAAAACAATGACAATCATAAGTACATAAGTGCACTTACATATCGCTTGAACCATTTAGGAAAATTGTTGTGTATAAATGTCGATGCATCTTCAGCATTGATGGAGTTTACTTGTAAGAACAATCTTGAAAAATGTTACATAAAGCAATCAGTAAAGTTCATAAGCTATGACAGTTTACTTAAAATTTTGGTGGTTGAGTTAAACTTACTCGAGTATGGGTTTAACCTCATTGTAGTTAATGAGAATGTGAACATGGGCAGACTGATATTCTTTGTCTGTTAGCCAATGATCTTTGCTCGATCCACTTGGACGTCCACATCTGTTCAAAATTGACAATGTGTACTCCACTTCGTTATCTGAATCCTGTCGAGGATCATTTCTGAAAGTTGTATTGCCTAATAAACTAACACTTTTGAAATAATGAGAGCAGAAATATATAATTTCTCGATATAGATAGAATGTACATATTGATCCTTCAACACGTGCCAAATTACCCACTGATCTTTTTGCATCTCTCATTAACTTACGAGACAGACAAAATTATAAGACTTCGTTCAATGGTTGAAATTAAAATGACCAAAGAATCAAAAGAAGTTGGGGGAAATATTCTTTCCAATTTACATATGATGATTGGTATGTTTTCTTGCATTCTAACCACGTCCTCTGTTCTCAAAGTATTGGAACATAAGTCTTTAAAAAATCGACTTAATTCAGCAAGGGCACTCCATACAAAGTCTGGCAATGACCGAAAAGTAATCGGGAGTAAACATTTCATAAAAACGTGACAATCATGACTCTTTATGCCATGCATACTTTCTTTGTCAGGATTTGCACACCTTGCAATATTAGAAGCATAACCATTAGGCATCTTCAACTCACTAATCCACTTATAAATTGATTTGGCATCTTTCGATGAGAAGGTGTAGTTAGCCTCTGGCTTTGCTAACTTTCCATTATGTAACTGCACCAACTCCAAGTCTCCCTGAAGATACAACTCAACAACATCCAACCTTTCCTTTTCATTGTCTTTGGTTTTGCATTTAACATCCATCACAGTGTTGAACACATTATCAAAAAAATTATTCTCTATATGCATGACCCCAAGGTTGTGTCTTAAGAGATTATCCTTCAAATATAGGAGATCCCAAAATATAGATCTTTTAGTCCAATTGTGAAATTGTCCATACCCGGCCAAGTTGTCAAAGGTACCATCAGTTACTTTTGAAAAATCACTGAGAAATCCCCATAATTGGTATCCGTTCATGCGATAAGGTGGCTTATTCATTTCAACTTTGTTTTTGAGAAATCTCTTTTGACTCTTTCTGAAAGGATGATTTGTTGGCAAGAATTGTCGATGACAATCAAACCAAGAAGTTTTACCCCCATGTTTCAATTGGAATGCTTTAATGTCTTACATACAATATGGACAAGATAATTTGTCCTTAGTTCCCCACCTAGACAACATCCCATATGCTGAAAAATCATTTATCGTCCACATCAAGCATGCTCGTATTACAAAGTTCTCTTTAGTTGAGATGTCATATGTGAAGACACCTTCATTCCACAATAGTTGCAGGTTATCAATGAGCGGTTGTAAGTACACATCAATCTTCTTGGTTGGATTTGTCAGACCTGGTATTAGATAGGTTAGAAATATGTATGACTTTGTCATACACATTTCAGGGGGTAGGTTGTAAGGAGTCAGAAATACTGGCCAACAAGAATATGGGGATGCTGAAGCTTGCACATATGGTGTAAAACTATCAGAACATAAACCCAATCTAATATGTCGTGGGTCAGCTGCAAAATTGGGATATACATTATCAAAATGTTTCCAAGATTTCCCATCACTAGGATGTCATAATAAGTCATCATCATGTTTGTTCTCATGGTGTCATCTCATTTGCCTAGCTGAATCCATTGAAGCATACAATCTCTGTAATCTTGGAATGATTGGCAAATAGAATATTCTTTTAACTGACACCTTTTATATCTTTTGTTTTGGCCCTTGCCAAATATATATCTTGGAAGACCACAAAATTTGCACTAGTTAATTCACTATCATCTTTGTAATATAACTTGCAACCACCCTGACAACAATTAATCTTCACAGACTTCAATCTGAGACTTGAGACAACTTTTTTTGCCTCATAGTAGTTATTCGGGATCGAATTTTTTCTTGGAGCAATATCAATCAATAGTTGTATAAAATGATCTAAACATTTTTCTATTGTATGCCAATTGGTTCTAGAGGCCAAAAGCCTAATGGCTACCGATAGTCAGGATTCTGTTGCTCCATCGTAAACAGGTTCATTCGCAGATGCTAACATGTTATAAAACCTTTGCGCCTCTGCATTAGGGGGTTCTCCTCTATTCATCTCTTCACTTTGGACATTTTCATAATGAGTTGTTATGTCAGCTACCTGCATGTATGCATCATACACCATTTCGGTGACTGACCCAAAGTTGGCACCATAATTCATGTTTTCATAACTGGTGGATACATAACCTATACTATCATGAGTTGGTCAATCTTCTCCATGATAAACCCATACATGGTAGTTGGGTTGAAACCTATATTGTAGTAGATGAGCGCTCACATGAGAATGTTTAAGAATTTTTTGACAAATACATCTCACACATGGACGCTTTATCCCTCCATCCTTTATATATGAAGGTTGGTCTATTGCCGTTGATACAAATTCAAAAACTCCATCCATGAATTGTTGCTTTAATCTCTTTGAAGGATCAAGCATGTCATACATCCACAGTCGATCTATCTTCTACATGCTCATCATGAAATTGATATTACTAACAAATTGTATGCAATTGTTGTTGTCACAAAAATCAATCTTAAAATCACCAATGGAAATAACATAGGATGAGGCCAATGTTCGATACCATGGAAATTCATCCATGCTAATGTTAGTATAAATGAAAAACATAGTCGATATATTATCAAACTATGTTATCCGATTGTATGAAATTTATATTTAAAGTATAAATTTTATAAAAGAACAATTAAATGTATAAATTGTGTTTCCAATATTTTCTTCTTTATGAGCACAACACATGATATTATCATAAAGAGATTAAAAGCTCAGAATATGCAATAGAGACAAATGAGAAAGAAATGATAAATAGTGTCTTGAAAAAAATGTATCATCAACCGTACAATCCACAATAAAACCTTATTAATGTGTTTCATAATTTTAACTAAACTAAAAACTCATTAAACTTGAATTATTTTTTATAAATTAACTGAAAACTTATAACATCTTAATTAATATTGAGAAAATATAAGATCCTGATTCAAGTTGAGAAAACTAAGATAAGAGAATATAAAAAGGTATAAATTAGAAAGAATATATTTTATTATAACAAATTTCGATCGATGTTCATAATATTCTTGATAATGATCGGTGTTCATGTCAGTTTACACTCTTTCAAGCTTTATCAATTACGTAAACCATATTAGAATACATTAGAACAAAACTGTGTCAAAAAATTAAAATACAGAGCATGTGCATGAGAAATACAGAGTAGAAAAGAAGATGAAACATGGTTTTCCACACACACTATAAAGTATAATATTCAACAAATCAACACACTAATTTCATGTGTATGTACACAAGTTAGTTCAGCAAATATTCAGCAAACACATTTAGCAAAGATTATACACAACTACAACAAAATTGCTTACTTTAATTAGGATCCCAAGCGAAAGCAAGCTCGTCAATCACTCCCATCGCTGCTCCCACAAACCTTAAACCCCTAAATCTACGTTCAACACAAAAAAATTATTCAAACACACCTCAAATGAATCCTAAACCGAAAATCCAACCAAAATATAACACCCACAAACGCAGTTGCCGCAGTTGGAAAGGAAACGCAATGAGCTCACCTCCTTCGAACCTTCTTGCAGTTTCGCCGGTGCTAATCCTCCTTCGAACCAAATCCAATTGATAAAATCACAGTTTTAGAGCTTCAGAGCTTGTTGTGTTATGCTGTGTTTCGAAGCTTCAGAGTTATGCTCTAGTAATGTGGTAAACATTTGGCCATTCCAGTAATGTGGTAAACATTTGGCCGTTCCAGTAAAAGTTGGGCGTGGGCTTCTCTCAATATTTGGTAAAGTTAGTTTTCCGCATTCCAGTGAAAGTGAATCCCACCCAATTCTTTCTTTATAAAAAATTGAAATTGTCTAAAAGTTTTGATGTTAGCGTGTAGAAAGAAATTAAAACATATATCATGATTAATAAATTTTTTATATTACAATAAACAAAAATAATAAAATTAATGTATTATATAAAGTTTTATTATATTATAATAAAATAAAACAATGAAACTATAGTAATATATAAAAATAATTATTATAATTTTTTAATACAATTTTCTAAATATATACTCAAATGTCAAATAATTTGTTATTTAATTCATATGTTACACTGAAAATTTTCTTAGTATATTTAGTAAAGTTAACTATTTATGAATTATATTATTATATTATTAGTTAGTATTAACAGACATTAAATACAGTAATAACAAACAAAATAAATAAGTCTAAATTATTAAAAGTTATAATTATTTTCTTCTTATTATAATATATTATTAATATTCTTATTTAATATGTATGTAGTGTTTATAAATAAAATAAAAAAATGTTAAGAATATTAGAAAAAGAATTATTCAAATTTTACTAATTGAAAAAAAATGTTACAAGTTTAATGAGGTTTTTGTATAAGGGAAATTTTTTATTTTCAATTATTTGTTTGGCATGTTAATTTATTTATGAAAAATAATATGTTTAGGAAATATTGTTTATCGAAGAATTAACTTAACTGTGTTATTTAAATATAAAAAAATTACTTTGAATTGCTTCTATTAGTAATTAGGTACTATGACTTATTTTATAAAACATCAACATCTTATATGTCATTATAATTAACTATGTCATATAATAATCAAAATTACCTTTTATAATCAAACAAATTTACATAATCACATGTAATACACATAATATATAACATACATACAATCAATGAAGGACAACAATCATTTATCATTGTTGCATTTTCTTTATCATTGTTCTCACAATGCTAATGCAATTACTTTCAATTTTTTATAAATTAATTCATAGTCTAAAAAATTTTTGTATATTTTTAAATATTTTTTTTTCATAAATTTCTATCTACAAATTTAATTCACTTTAAAATAAAAAAAAAATGTATGAAATTGTTCACCTACTTCAGTGAATGTATATGTAGAAAACATTTTATTCACAATGAATCCAATCAAATTTTGAACTTTAAATATAGATTGTCAGTGTAACATCACCCAATTAAAATAAAAAAATAATTGTTTTTTTGCTGATATCTGCATGTTCATTCCTTTCTAACCCTACTAAGAATGAAGAGTGTGTTGTGATAGCTAATTAAGACACTTTTGCTAGTCTGCACCCATTTCAAATGAACTCTTATGTTGCTCTTCACCCATTTCAAGTGAAGAGTTATGCTTTCTTCATTGAGTTTCGTTTCAAATTCAATTAAATTAAAACTAAATTAAATTAATTAAGGCACTTTTTAACCATCTCTTCATCTTTCTCTTCTTACCAAATTCTAAACCTCAATCACATACCTAGAGTCATTAAAGCATTACTATAATACTTTTTTTTATTTCTCTTATTTATTTCTTTTTTGAAAAAATATTATAACATACATTTAGAAGAATGAGCAATGTTAGGTTGACACTGCTACGTGGCATACCTCCAGTTGACACCGCTGACGTGGGAAAAAATATGAATATTTTATGCCAGCGTGGAAAGTGGGACATTTTCAGAATTCTAGAAGCCCGTTTCTCACTCTGCAGCGCTCTCCCGCTTCTTCGTTCCCACTCTCAGTCGCACTCTCTCACTCTGCATCGCTCTTTGTTTCTTCGTCTCCCGCTTCTTCGTTCGTTCTCGTGTTCTCACTGTTGCTCTCAAACTCTCCCTTCTCGTGCTCTCACTGTCGCTCTCAACCTCTCCGTTCTCGTGCTCTCACTCTCGCTCTCTTCACTGTCTCTCTGTCGTCTGAGAAGGTTTCTCTGCGTATGAAGGTCTTCGCACTGTACAGGTCTCTGCGCTCTACGTCTTAGCAAAAGGTTGGTTTTTTATTTCGTTTATGTTTGAAAAACATGTAAAGGTTGCTGTTTTAAGTGATTGCTGATGCAAAAGGATGTTTTTTTTTTTTTGTTTGTGAAATGATTTGCGTGTAAAGTTTTGGTTTTTATTTGGTTTTTGATGGAAAATAAAGTCTTTTTGGTCGTTTAACTGTTCTATTCTGGATCTGAAAAGGTTTTTGCGTTTAGGGTTTGATTTCTGTTTGTTGTTGAAGTAAAGTTTGTTCTTTTATGTCATTTACGTGATCCTTCTTCGTTCTTGGTGGAGAAAAGAATATTTTTTGTAAGTTTTTAGGTTTCTATTGCTTGAATCTGTTTGTTTTGGCAACTGATGAACATGTTTGTGTTGAGTCGCCATAACATGAACTAAGGTATCCCGTCGTCAACACATGGGTAACTACAGATATTCTGTAAAACAAGCGATTGAGTTTACAGAGCATCAGTGGTTACCCATGTATTGACGACGGGACACCTTAGTTCATGTTATGGCGACTCAGGATCAGATGTGTGTTGAGTCACCAAAGCTTGCACTATGGTGTCCTCTCGTGAAAGGAGGGGTAACCGCTTATTACTGAAGTGGTAGAACCATTATTAATGCACACAGGCTAATTTGGTGTTTGAACATTCATGGCTGGAAAGGCAAAATATGTATTTAATTGTCGTTTTACACTTATGTTGTTGGTTGTTGGTGGTAAAAAATGGTTTTTATTGGTTCTTCATGATGTGTATGTTTCTTGTGTGTATGGTGTTGTGTGGTAACTAAAGTTTGTTGACTAAGGTGCGCTCTAAATAAAGAATGGGCAATAAGTGTTTGTGAGCTGACAAATTTTCATTGATTGGTTACCCATACTTTAACGAGTGGACACCTAATTACAAGTTTTGGCGATTGATGTAAAATTCTGTGTTTAGTCGTCAACATTTGCACTACGGTGTCCCCTCATTAAAGAAGGGATAACCATTGATTACTGCAGAGTTAGATTCGTTTTTAATGAACACATGTTAAATTGTTCAAATGGTCATATAACTTAACTTGGATGTTTTGCTTAGGTTATTAAGTGTTATTTACTACAATGGCTGGAAAGGGAAAAGCTGTTACGAACACAAATGTTGAATCTAATGTAAGTTACTTTATTGTGGTTTGTTTATTCATATGTTTGACATGTGATGATGGTAACACCATTGTTTTATACACAACGTGCAGATTAGACTCAGGCACAGGGTT
>Ga0209489_103315_pt1 | contig 31566 bp, 22 predicted proteins | sample SiratrowhiteBW_FD_187527 | JGI IMG/M metagenome (GOLD analysis project Ga0209489, IMG submission 187527) | Root nodule microbial communities of legume samples collected from California, USA - Siratro white BW (SPAdes) (version 2) | ecosystem: Host-associated > Plants > Roots > Nodule | place...
TTTTTTTTTCTATGTTGTTTTTTTTTCTTCTTTTTTTTCAGAAACGAAATGAACAAATGGATACAAAGATTTCAGAACAAGAAAACTAGTAAAACAGTAGAAGATATAACCTGACTGCCAGGAACGAAGCTCTGATTACCAAATGATGTGAACCCGGTTAGGAATAAACCCCATAACCCACAACAAAGAGTAGTTGAATGCCCCAAGATTCCTAAGTATTCAGATTTAGGAAGATCTACTCAGAACCCTTGTTTTGCGGAAAAGAAAACGCAGCAAAGATCCTAAAGTATGGTAAATGTCACAAGGATGATCAGCCCTTGATAAGTTGCAAGTCCAAATGAAGAACTCAAGATAGAAACTCTCACTTCTGAAATTTTCAGATTCAAATTCGTATTTCCCATTCAAAGTTGCTGTTTACATGTGTTTTCTTACTTAAGTAGACCTTTGAGCTTCTAAAAAGCTAACATAACTCTTCAACAGCCTAGAAGCCTCCAAATTTAATGTAATAACAGCTTTTTGGCACACTTATAGATGACTAATTATTACATCAGATGGGAAAACGAAAAACAAAATTTACTAAGCATATGACTACTCTAAGCCCTATGGAAAATTAATCAAAATACATCAAAATAAAAAATTTAAAATTCGTCCAGAAAATAATGTGTGACTCTTCATATTTTAACCTAAGCCCAAAATAGCCCATTTACAATTAAATCTGGTGATGCATTTTCTATGGGCCCTTCTCTTCAAATGATTTGCTTTTACTCCAAATCTCCTTAATTTAATTCCTTCATCAGCCCATATCAAATTAAGAATGTGATTAGATTTCAATTCAATCTTAGACTTTGTTTGCGCAGTCCAAATGTCTTGAATCAGCCCAATCAATGCCTCTTACAGTTTTTTGGCCCTTGACCTGATGATTGGTCCACTTGGAATTTGCAGAGCATCCTTTGAATTATTTATTTGTGCAGGTGCTTGAGGTTGGTTAAACTTCAGCTCTTGGTTCTCATCAAGAGGTGTCATTTTGTCTACCCATTACTAGCAATTAACGATTTCAGACTTGTCGGGTTTGGAACAAGGCCAATAAAAACCCTTAACCTTAGCTATTGCAAAACAGTGAAGTTATTTTTCATGTACATGTATTGCATCTTGACATTAACATGTTGTTTTTCTTAATTTATATTTTCCATTCTATGGCATATTGGTCACTATGCCTACGTATAAAAGTGTTACGAGTGAGGCTTCTAGGAAATTGAGTTGGATTTTCAAATATATATACAAAACTATTAATGAAGGCTGAATAAAAGTTATAAAAAGAATATCAAATATATTAATATTTAGTGTACTCCTTAAAGTCACTTTTTGTGTCTTTTGATCAATCTTGGTCCTCAAAGTTTCATTTATTTTTTGCCTGAGAATCATTGGTAACATTAAATTCTTAATATAGGCATAAAAAGTAGAAGTATACCTTTCCGGAATTTGTGAAATTAGAGAAGTGGTCTTCATGTACATTTTTCCCTGTCTTTCTCTCTACTAGTATAATGTTTTATGCATAATGTAACAAGAAGCACCAGTGGTCTAGTGGTAGAATAGTACCCTGCCACGGTACAGACCCGGGTTCGATTCCCGGCTGGTGCATTCGATGAAGGGTGCTGTGATGAACCATCTTGTAATTGAAGGGTCAATTACTCTCATCTTTCAAGATGAAAATATATCTTCTGAGCACTCTTTCTTTTTCTTTCCTCATAATGTGCTCAATTTTCTACAATAAACAAATGCTAAAAAGTTATAATTAAAAAAATATGGTATTGGCAACACAATTTATAAATTGCAAATTGGATGGTGTGATAAATTGAATGATTGAACTTTTGAAGTGGCCAACATTCTTTACAAATGGCATAAAGTATATTAAAACATTCGATTTCGATGGAACAAAGTATGATGTTACATGAGAGTGTAAATTACCAATTTAGTTTTGTATACTATGGATTAGATTTAGTTTGATCCTTTTTATTAAAAAAGTTTAGTTATGTTCTTTTATACTATAAAAGTATTACATAATTTATTTTATTAACAAAAACAATTTAAAATTAATTCCATAAATAATTTAAATGTATTAACAGCTAAAAATCACAAAAATAAAACGAAACTTATATTTAAAATGTTTTTATATATATATTTGAAGATTTTAACTATATCTATAAAAAGCCTCCTTTTTGGAATTCTTTAACCCTTCTTTTTCCCATCATAAAATTGTTGTATTCCATATTGATAATATAATTGTAAAAATAGTTTTTTTTTTTCTCTCTCCTTTACTGTATTTTAAATACCTTTAAATATGAAATCTCTTGAAAACGTTGGTGTGAAACAGCTGATTTATTAGTCATGTTTCTTTAAAAATGAAATAAAATTTATGATTCTATTGTACATTAAATATAAAAATTAGAATTTTAACTGTTTACTTTTTATTATTTTTTTAATATTTTGGAATTGATTTTTCACCCTTTTCAAATCAAAGACACTGAAATGGTGATAAAGTGATGTGAGTAATAAAAATTTAGTCAAATTAAGTTGTTGTTTTTTCCTTAAATATTTCGTTAAATATCAAATCTCCTTTTTGTTGTTTTGTATTTGAGGGTTATTTTATTATATGCGATATCAAAACGTATTAAATGAATTTTCCTTGTACTAAGCATGTATTAATTTGGTTGGTTTGTGAACAAGGCATTTTGTTGAGAGCATGTTAAAACATTTTTATCTTTTTTTTAATTTCATAGAGAAATTTCTTAAAAAAACATTAATAATTAAGGTAAGAGGAGTTAATTTAGTTGGTTTAATTTAAGTTCATTTAGAATTGTAAGTATAAGTAGGGAATAGGAGAATCTTAAAGATATGAAAAGTTGTTTGAAATGAGAAGTATCTTTTACTAATTATTTGAGTGAACTCTTCTGAATTTGTAAACTGGTTATATTGAATTTGAATTTAAGGTAATCAATTTATAATTGCACTAGTAAGGTTTGAATTAGAGATTGATAGTTTAAAAATGATACAACTTTGAATGACTTAATACGATATTGTAGTTTTAAACATAAAATATGAATAATTCATTTGAGTTTAAGATAATCTTTTTGAACTAGAAACCAGTTATTATGTAATGATATGTAAAATAAATATATAATAATATTTGTTTCTTGTTTCAAAATAAGTGAATTGATTTGATTTGACTTTGTAGTATTATGTGAAGTTTTAAACTTGTTAAACATGCTTGAATTTGAAATAGTTTTTTGATGAACCTTTTTAATGTTTTTGAGTTGTTATACAATTTCATTTTTTTATAGTTTTTAGTCAAATGAGATATTTTATACTCAAACGCAAATAAAGTTAAGATAATTATCTTTTCATTAAAAGATGTTTACTTAAATGAAAACTTCCTTATTTAAGAAAAAAGAGATAAAAAATAATTTTTTATTCGTGACATGATTTTTGCTTAAGAAAAATCATTTGTTATAGAAAAAATTTTATGATAAACTTTTATGTGTAATGAAGATTTTATATATTTTTAAATTATAATGTAGGTATATGTGTATATAGATAAATGCATAAATTTTGTCTATTGATGATAAATAGATATGGATTGTATGTATAAATTTAAATGATGAATTTGATTGAATTAGTATAGGTATAATGTTATTGAATTATATTGGTTTAATTACATACCAAAATATGATGTACTGACTTCATTTATATATATAAATATTAAATAAACAACATAATATTAAAATAATAAGCTGAGTTCAAGAGAGTGTGACCGAATTCAACTATCACAATTTTTTAAAAGAAAAATTAGAATAAAATTTTATTAGAGTAACTTTAGGATTAAATTGTTTTGACAAAATTTATCAAAACCACAAATATACCAAAACAATGTTAATTCACAAAAATAACAATAAAGAGAGAGAGAAAACACTCTTTCTTAAAACTACTTCCTATAAATATATATAAAAAATTAATATTCAAACTAACTTTTTCTTATATTAAACTTTTTACATTTTAAAATAACTAAAATTAAGATGCTGAAATATATGAACTTTCAGTTTAACTTAAAGAGATGAACTTCCATCATAAATTAAAACTCACAAAATCATTTTGTTAACACTTATAAAAATGCATGCGTTTCTATTGAGAAGTATAAAGAATTTGGAATGGAAGAAAGAAGAAAATCTTACCTTATAACACCTAATAATAAGGTTTTACACTTTCATATTTATAAGTTTGTCACGAAAATATATTAAATACAAAAATATATTAAATATGAAAAAGGGAGAATAAGTTTTTGAAAGGAGAGAAACTATAAAAGGAGTTTTTGAAGAATAAAAGTATCTATTTCAATTTTTAATGCTGAACTTTTATTGACTAAGTTCACCCGTTAGTTATTAATTATCTCATTCTTCTAACTTTAAAATGTTATCAACCCACTTAATCTAAAGCAAACCTAAATCTTAAGGTCATTTTTTCTTTAATATATATAACTCTCATATAAATATATATAATATATAATCAAATAAATTAAAACTTCAAATTTACTTATAGATTGTTTCACGGATTTATATTAACAAAAAAATTCTTACAAAATTTACTCTCTTTATTGATGACTTTTAAAATTCTCTTCTAATAATTTATCAATAAAAAATCATATTTATAATATTTAATAGGTCAAATAAAAAATTAATACTTCATAAATACTGTAAAATATCTTATAAAAAATTATTACCGATTTCTTCACACCAACAACTTGTATTAAGGACAATAAACAAATGTTATTTATTAATGTTATTATAATTTCAGATTTCTTTGATACTGTTACATGTTTAGAAATAAATTTACAAAATCCAAGCGATCTAATCCAATTCAAATCACTATTAGAACCGATTTGCTAAGTTTTTAAGAAATTAATTTTTAAGATTCTAAAAAGTTACTTAAATTTAATGACTTCATAAAAAAGTATTGGTTAATTTGTATTTTCATGCTATTGTAAGAAAATATTTTAAAATGTAATCACAATTACAATTTTGGGAAGCTATTTAAATTAATTTTTAAAGTTGTATAATTTCAGAAACATAAATTGAAAACATACCCAAAAAAAATGAAAGTATTTTTTTTAATACTTCTTATATAAAAAGCCTTAATTAAATAAGCTTTGAAACCGGATTTTTTGTCATATTTAAAAGTTGTCCTATAGTTATTTTTTCTTCGAGCCACTTTTTTATTTATAAAAAATAATGTTATTTTAAATAATTTTCTTTAAAAATGATTTTAACTCTATTTCTTCCCTAAAAGAAAAAAACTATCTAAAGTTAATACATCACCCATATGAAAATTAGTTCATATAAAAATAGTAATGAAAACACATGCAGTTGCACGTGTTTACATTTCTTTTTACAGTAATAACACTTTATCTTTGTATTTGGTTCGGTGCTGACACACAAAAAAACACAACCTGCGAAAGAACACAACACAATTTCACTCTGTTACGCCAAAACTCTGAACCTTCTCAAACTAAAATCACACTTCATCTTCTTCACTAACGGTAACGGTGAGCCCCTTCTTCTTCTTCTTCTTCTTTCTTTTTATCAGCCCTAACTCAATTCAACCCTTCAATATCTAAATGCATAAAATTTTATATGTAGGACTTAGGAAAAACTTTACACTGAATTAAAGTTCTATATGTCTTTCAATAACCCCAGATGAAAAAAATTAAAGCTTTCATTTGTTGATTCTTTGTTATTATTGCATAATGTGTGGTGCCATGTTCATGTGAATGAGCAAGCACTGGGACTTACTTTCATAGATCACTGTCAAGGCACTTTTTTTTTTTTCTGTTTGTGAACTAACTCAGATTCTGATACCCCTTAACAAGAACCCCACTTTTAGGCCTCCTTAAAAAAGTGTGGCACCTTGTTCCTGTAAGGGAACAAACAATGGAACTTACTTTCAAGAATCCCACTTTGTTTCCTTGTGTGAAACACTCATTACTTGTTTCCTTGTGTGAAACCCATCAATTGGAACACCTCCCCTTTCTCTCTTGGAAGGTGCCAGTCTTGTTCAAGTTGAATCAGATCCTGGCCCAGATGATTCTGACTGGCTTCACTGTTGAAGACTAAGTTTATATGATTCTCCATGACAAAAATTCCTACATGATGCCCACAAGAATCTAATGATGTCATGTAAATCTTGGAGAATACTTATATAGGTTGGAGTATTGAACTCCTATACCCTACTGGAAGAAAAAGTTAAAGAAATTTTGAGTACTTGTTTATAAAACTCTTGGCTCTCGTACTTATATGGATTTTGATCACACTTGCATTTGAAAGCATGTGATCTTGTATAATCAATATACTGCATCAACAAAGCAGAAGGAATATTTTTCTAAATCCAATCGCTAATACTTCTTGTTTGTGCATGTTGGTTTCATATATATTGCTTCAAGACATGATTCATATCTATTTACTCATTTTTCCTTCCCTGTATTGTTCATTTTTTAGTGTATGTTCCTGCTGCTACATGTTACTTTTATTTAATGTTAATGTCAATAACTAAATAGATAATATGTTTGATTTTAATGAGTAACGGAGAAAGAATAAAAGAAAAACATTCTGATCAAGATTGAGATTGAATAGATTGTTTGATATATGCCAGTGGTTTGAGTTACATGTCTGTGTTTGCTGGGTTTAGGGTTTTAGCTTGAAAGAGGTTTGATCTAGGAAAAAGTTTTCTGTTTTTGTTTGCTTTCACTTTTAATTGCATAAATGTCACCATGTTTTCACTTTGTTTCCCATGTTCAAAAGTTTGTACAAGTAACATGAAATATTAAAAAGTTGCTCTTTTATCTCCTATAGAAACTATTGAGAACAAAAATAACGTGATAATGTGTTATATTTTTCACTGAAAATGTAATAGAAAATATTTTCTAAAGCTGAATGGTCCCTTGATTTACCGCGTTTCTGTATACTGGATGTGTATAGTGTCATTAACACTAATACACTCTGAAGTAGGAATTGACTTTTGCAAATCTCTGTTTACTTCTCTTAAATAAAAAGTCCATTGGTATGTAATGAATAAAATTGTCATAAATATTTGGCCTCTAAATATATATATTAATTGTTTTGTTTGTTTGATACAGAGATGTCGACTATATTACGTAGAGGCATCCGTAGCATGCCAACACTAAATGCAGCAAAAGTATCTGCTGCTATGCTAGAGAAAGGCCAAAATCGTGTCATAGATGCTTCACTTACACTTATTCGAGAAAGAGCAAAGCTAAAGGCATGTCATATTTATTTTTATCCTTCTTTCCAGAATTTGTGTTTGTTTAGTGTTGTTTTTTTTTTGTACCACAATTTTATATTTTCTTTCAGTGATTTTGAGCTGTGTATGAAAGTAATGTAATCTAGGAGTTCTCTTTTTCTCCAGGGAGAACTTGTGCGTGCTTTGGGAGGCGCTAAAGCAACTTCAACTCTTCTTGGAGTTCCTTTGGGACATAATTCATCATTCCTTCAAGGACCTGCATTTGCACCTCCTCGCATTAGGGAGGCCATTTGGTGTGGTAGCACAAACTCAACAACTGAGGAAGGTATAGTCCTATGGTTTTCTTTCGATAGTAGAAATCTTTGGTAGTGTTTTTGGTTTTAGCACAGGTTAAAGTTTGCTTTGTAAACTCATTCAAATGGTTTTTTGTTATTGCATCAATTTATCTTTGTATAAGATTCAAGAAACTAAACTCATCCAATTGGAAATTTGAAATTAAGGATGATATTCTTTTTGTTGTTACAACTTCTGGAATTTTATGTTGTTCGGATTTCAGTTACCTTCCTTCTCTTGTGGTTGTGTTCTCCTACGATAGCATGGAGTTCTCCAATGATGCCTGCTCACCTGTATCTAGTTATTCTTTGTCTGTGAATCTACAGTGTTCATGGAAATAACTTATTTCATGGGATATAGATCACTTGAAATGTTACTTCACAGTGCCCTCATTATTATTCGGGTAGATTATGATAATATGTAGCTTATAATAGGATGATTCTGATTATGTAGGCAAGGAGTTACAAGATGCAAGGGTTCTAACTGATGTTGGTGATGTCCCAATTCAAGAAATTCGAGATTGTGGGGTAGATGATCACAGATTAATGAATGTAATTGTGGAATCTGTAAAGTTAGTGATGGATGAGGTAAAGTTTCAATTTTGAGAGCTTATGCTGTTACATTATTTGGAATTATTAAACCACATGTCCCACAACATGGAGTATGTGTCATTTCTTCATTTTTGGTTTATATTTCCTCATTATTTTCAGTTCATAATGATTTACATTCGATAAAGTTTGCAAAAAAGTGACAAAATGAAAAACTATTATATTATTTTTTATTGGTAGCTTGATTGCATCTTCCCCCACTATGTAAGTAATGGTTTTTTATGTTTCATATTCTCACTATCATAATTTTTTTATATTCTCATATCTGATAACTTTCTGTTTGAACTTCGTATTGCCTAACTCTCATAGTGCCTATTACAGGATCCATTACGCCCCTTAGTTTTAGGTGGTGATCACTCAATATCATTTCCAGTTATTCGAGCTGTCTCTGAGAAGCTTGGAGGACCTGTTGATGTTCTTCATCTTGATGCACATCCTGATAACTATGATGCCTTTGAAGGAAACATTTATTCACACGCTTCTTCTTTTGCTCGAGTCATGGAGGGTGACTACGTTCGGCGACTTTTGCAGGCAATTCTTTCATGTTTGCAGATTTATGTTTGTTTCTAACATAAATGGTTTAATTTATTAAGGCATTCCGATAACTTTCATCTCATTTAGCATTCATATTCTATTAATTTATGCACTTTGGCTGATTATTTTTTGTAAAATAGGTGGGATTTTGATGTTAAATGTAACTTGATCAGGAATCAAGATGTAATCATCAGGAACCATTGAAAGAAGACAACCAATATAGGCTTAGGACATATGGATGATGTGGTTAATCCTTCACGTATCTGATTTCACAGATGAAGGAATTCAATCCCCTTTGTTATGATTCCTTTTTGCGCAGTTATGATCTATTATTGATTATCTGAAAGTGTGTAATTTGACCAAAAAGTAAATAGAACTTTGTTAGTTGAATTCCTTAGAACCTTTTACAAAGCAAACATGTTTTTTTGAAATTAGTTTATTATATTCAACCATGCTATCAAAATGATTTAGTCTCTTGGGGTGAATTTATCTGATAAATGATGGGCAAGAACAGATGGCATGATCTCTTTAGCTTTGGTTCTTTGACTTATATCTTAGTCTGCACATTTTGTTGTTAATTTGTTTCGGTAGTTAAGTTGATGCAATTTTTTCCGTTTTATATAATATCTGATATTATTTTTCTTCCTTGTGATGATAGTGCATATTTCATTCTTCATCTATGTTGTGCATGATATATTAGTATTCTTCATGCTGCTTTCAACTCCTTAATCTATTTCAGGTTGGTATAAGATCTATAACAGCTGAAGGGCGTGCACAAGCCAAAAAATTTGGAGTTGAGCAATATGAAATGCGAACATTTTCAAGAGATCGCCAATTCTTAGAAAATCTGGTCTTTCTATCCCCCTTTACCTCTTTTATATAACACAAACATACCTACACATTATTTCATGTCACTCTCCTTCTATCAAGCATGACTTATAAACCTTAAGTATTATATCCATGTTGACTACCTGGTTGATGTCAAGGCATAGTCATACATGTTGGAATGTTTTCACTAATCAATTGATATTTCCTTAACTTTGTCACCTTTAGGAAACATTTGGGAAGTAAGCAGTTTTTTAGTGATACCTTTCCACCTGAATCAAATTGTGTTCTGCAATTGAGGAAGGGTGAGGGTATCTGTTGACATTGTCTCTGAAATGTTTGAATATATAAGAAATTTCAATCATTTTACATGGATGAACAACTTTTCATTTGATGATAATATTAATAACAATTATAACTATCACTGAAGAGTTGGTTTTTCTGCATTTCTGTATCCTATGTATGCTTCCAATTTACAAGGTCTCTATGCATTTGTTTCGGCAAGCAAAAATATTGTGTCTGATGGAATTTAATATCATCTTTGGTTTTGAGATTTGGTGCTTTTGTGATGCGTAAACTTGGGGTTTTGCTTTTGCAGAAACTAGGGGAAGGTGTTAAAGGTGTGTATATCTCAATAGATGTGGATTGTCTAGATCCAGCCTTTGCTCCAGGAGTGTCTCACATAGAACCAGGAGGCCTTTCTTTCCGTGATGTTCTCAACATCCTGCACAATCTTCAAGGTGATGTTGTTGCTGGAGATGTTGTCGAATTAAACCCTCAACGCGATACTGTCGATGGAATGACTGCCATGGTAGCTGCTAAGCTGGTCAGAGAACTGGCTGCAAAGATTTCTAAGTGATCATATCCAGCCTTCTCATCTTCACTTCAACCCTCTCATTACCTAAAATGCACCTGGAGGCTGAATGGACAACTTTTCAGAGTGATATCTAAAACTTTTCAGAGTGGCATCTAATTTTACTAGTTTTATTTCAAGCATTCATAGAACATGGTCAATGATTCAAAGGTTTTGAAGGACTGGTTTTCTGTTTAGTTGTAGTTGGACTGTTGGTTTTCTTAATAGGACACTCAAAGAATGGCACCCTTTTGAATATTATCTTGAGATTCTTAACAAGTGTGGTGGAAAAGAACTTTCTTTCTCTAAAAAAGGAGTGAGTAGTTTCACCACATCAATAGTTGCTTTATCTATAGGGAATGAAGAAAATGAGTCTTCATTCATGAATAAGTGTAATTCTTGATGAAAAAGGGTATATGCATTTACTTTTCAATGTTAGTGATGGTTTTTAAGAGTCATACTCTTGGCGCACTTTCAATAGGTATTTCATCAATCAAGTGAGGAAATTCAAACAATGAGGGAGATATTGATTTTGATTTTCACTTTCCGTTCTCAACTTTTGATATTGAAGAACAAGGAAGTGAAGGATAAGAAAAGGGAGTACGAAGGATATGATTCAAGGATTCTTCAAAGTTTTCTACATGGTACTATGTTGTGTTATCTTATTTATTTATAACCTGTAAATTTAACAACATACCTTTTCTTTGTTGCATTGGTAAAATGGAGTGCAAGAGTAAAGTCACTAATAATATGTGAGTTTTAAAGAACATAATTCTAAACTCCAGCTATGTTGAGTGATTTTGAATAGTTTGGGTTCATAGTTTAACAAGCCTTGAGTAGCTATTTCGCAGTCCAATGAAGCTATTAAAGATATAATTAAAGATATGGCTATTACTTTTTGACCCCTATAATTTCTTCTTATATCTATGTGAGATGTGGAAAAAGTCTAGATTGCACCAGAAGAACAATGAAGTGGTTGTAGTTAAAGTAGTAAGGAAATTTGTTTTTACGTATTGTTATTGTTTTGTTTTAATAAGATGTATGTTAGTTTTTTTTTTTTTTTTTTTTAAACGGTAATTTTGTAAAGACTCTTTATATAGAGTTGCTTTATAGCAGCTTTATATCAGAAAAAAAAAGTTTTTCCTTTTCATGCTAATCTTTTATCCTATGCAAACTTTTCATCTATCCAAAATACAATAGGATATAGTTACATCTACTTATGCAAACTTTTTATCTTCCATGTACAGTTGGTATAGCTGTATATACCTATGCAAACTTTTCATTTTCCATGCATGGTAGGGTGTAGTTGTAGTTATGAAATTGTTTTTCTTGTTCCAATGAAAACAAAGCACGCTTGTCAGTCACAATAACCCATATACCATTTATTATGGTATCAGAGTGGGTAAGTGTCGCTCTGCTTCCGCTAAGCAACACATTATCAGAGTTTGTTTCCTCTTCCTTCTAGTTGTTAGCCTTTATATCTTCTTGTTCTTTCTTTTCATTTTTACAAAAGATAAAGTTTCTAAAGCTTTTGTTTCCTCTTCCTTCTAGTTGTTAGCCTTTATATCTTCTTGTTCTTTCTTTTCATTTTTACAAAAGATAAAGTTTCTAAAGCTTCTTTCGTGCCATTCTTGATTCTCCAAACATGAGTTCTTTAAGGGCAGAAACACAACAGAATACAAAGTCACCGTCAAGTCCATACTACCTTCACCCTGGGGAGAACCCTGGCATGGTCCTCATCGGTCTGCAACTCAATGGAAACAATTACCATTCATGACAAAGAGCCATGAAACGTGCTCTTCTCTCAAAAAATAAATGGAAGTTTATGGATGGAAGCATTGAAGCACCAACAAAGACGAATCTTCTATATGAGGCATGGGAAAGATGCAATGTCATGGTTATTGCGTGGATTACTCGTTCAATGTCAAACTAGATTGCTCAGAGTGTCATTTACATTGATAATGCAAAGCAGTTGTGGGAAGATTTGCAAGAAAGATATTCTAAAGGAGATCATTTTAGGGTCTCAGATATTCTACAAGAAATACATTCTATTAAACAAGGGGAAATAAGTATTTCAGAATTCTTTACTGATTAAAAGTTCTCTGGGAAGAATTGGAATCCTTGAGACCAACACCAAATTGCACCTGCGAAAAATCGTGTACGTGTGACCTCATGAAGAACGTCATAAAACACAGGGAGTCAGAATGTTATATGCTTCTTGAAGGGGCTTAATGATGTTTACAATATGGTTAAAACTCAAATACTCATCATGGAACCATTGCCAACTGTTAACCGTGTTTTTTCTTTGGTTTTATAGCATGAAGACAACTTACGGGAGGAATTATCTTTGACAGCAAAAGCACTGTCAACACTGCTAATGTTCAAGGCTACTGGAAACAAACAAGAAAGAATAATACTCAAAATAACTGGAAAGTGCAAGGAAGAAGAAGAACATGCAATCCAAACTTTGGAAAACAATGCACATACTGCAACAAAATGAATCACACAGCTGAAGAGTGTTACCCTAAACATGGTTACCCACTTTGGTATAAGAATAAGGCTGATCATGTTTCTAACAATATAATTTCTGGCAGCAATCTTGAATGCAAAGACAACAAGAATGAGGAACACACACATTCAACAACATTTAACAGAAAATCAAAGAGTCATGCAGTTCACGCAAGAACAAATGGAACAAATATGGAAAATTGTTCAAGACTCAAAGATTGGCTCTGCACATAGAGTAAATAACTTTGTTGGTGAGTCTATTATGTTAGCCTTTGAAAAAGGTAAATGCACTAAAAATTCGTGGATACTCGATATTGGTGCAACAGATCATGTTACATGCACTACACAACATTTTTCCAGTTTTCATAAGATTAAACCTATACGTGTTCAACTTCCAAACTTGTCATATGTAACTACTAACTATTCTGGCACTGTTACTTTCTCTGATAATTTTTTCTTAACAAATGTTTTTTATATTCCAGATTTTAATTTTAATCTCATCTCTGTACAACACATGATATCATCTTTGAACTGTATTGTAATTTTTTCTCATGAGTTTTGTCAGATACAAGATATCAAGTCACAGAGAATGATTGGGAAAACTGATTTACAGAATGGTCTTTACTTCTTGTAGGCTAGCAGTAACGACTCTGTTGTCAATGTTTTTTGATTCTAGACATGTTAATAATTGTAATATTGATGTGTGGCATAATAGACTTGGACACTTGTGGCATAATAAGTACATTTGTAGTAGATTTCTCTATATCCACTTTAATAAAATCAATGTTTGTGAATCATGTTATCTTGCTAAGCAACACATGCTTCCTTTTACTAATAACAATCATGTTTCTGAACATATTTTTGACCTTATTCACATTGACATATGGAGACCTATTAATGTTCCTTCTATACGCGGTCACATGTTCTTCCTTACCATTGTAGATGATTTTAGTAGATATACTGGAGTGCATTTAATGCAAAACAAAGCTGAAGCTAGAAGTGCTTTATTGAAATTTATTGTTTTAGTGCAGAATCAGTTTAATGCTAAAATAAAAGTTATAAGATCCTATAATGGACAAGAATTTATGTGGAGTGATTTGTATAAAAAATGGAAATTATACATCAAACTAGTTGTGTAAAAACTTCACAACAAAATGCCATTGTTGAGAGAAAGCATCAACATATCATTAATGTCATTTGAAGTTTGTTATTTCATTCTAATGTTCCCAATATTTTTTGGTCTTATGCTCTTATACATGTTGTTTATATTATAAATAGAATTCCTTCTATTGTTATAAAAAAGAATACCCCGTATGAACTTCTTCATAAGAAAATACTTGATTTGAATTATCTTAAAACTTTTGGAAGTCTCTGTTTCATTTACACTCTTGAAAGAGATAGGTCTAAGTTGGACCTTAGAGCCAAAAAATGTGTTTTTCTAGGTTACAGAGAGGGCACAAAAGGTTATGTCACTCTCGATATCAAGACCAGAGAGATTGCCATATCTAGAAATGTTGTTTTTTATGAAAACATGTTCCCCTACAAAGAAAAACAAAATCCTGATTTCAATAACCAAGAGCAGATTAATTTTTATACTTTATTTGAAGAACCGGTCAAACAAAATGTTGCAGATAATAATATACATAATGAGCAAGCTACGAGCACCACTGTTGATGACATAAGAAAATCTACCAAAACTAGAAAAACCTCTACTTTTCTTAATGATTATCATCATAATATTGTTGGTGTAATTGATACTGGAAAAATAAAATATCCTATCTGATGTTGTTAACTACAAAAAATTGTCTCAAAATTATCTTCAATATAGTCTTGCTTTATTTGCCAACTGTGAACCAGGAGTTATGATGAAGCACATAAAATCCTGAATGGTGTGAAGCTATGGCAAAGGAAATTGAAGCACTTGAACGTAACAATACCTGGATTGTTACTGATTTACCTCGCAATAAGAAACCCATTGAATGCAAATGGGTGTACAAGATCAAACACAAAGCTGATGGAAGTTTGGAACGCTATATAGCCCGCCTCGTGGCCAAAGGATATAATCAACTTGAAGGAATATACCACTTTGGAACCTTTTCTCCAGTTGCCAAGCTCACCACTATACGAACCCTTCTTGCAGTTGTTGCTAAAAAAGACTGGTTCTTGAAACAACTGGATGTGGATAAAGCCTTCCTGCATGGTGATTTGGATGAAGAAGTATATATGGTGATGCCTCCAGGAATGAAAACTCATAAAGAAAATCAAGTGTGCAAGCGAATCGTTGTACGGACTAAAGCAATCTAGTAGACAGTGGTTTGCGAAGCTCTCTTCTTCCTTACAAAGCATAGGATTTATGTAGTCCAGTGCAGATCACTCTCTCTTTGTTAAAGGTAACGAATCAAAAATCACTACATTACTTGTTTATGTTGTTGAAATAATACTTGTAGGAAATTCATCTTATGAGATACAAGAAATCACTAAGTATCTTGACCGAACGTTCAGAGTTAAAGACTTAGAAGACTTAAAATATTTTTTGGGTTTGGAAGTAGCTAGATCACGAAAAGGGATTCACATTTGTCAAAGAAAATACGCATTAGATGTTCTCTCAGATACTGGTTTGCTTGCTTCTAAACCTGCTGCTACTCTCATGATCAAAGACACAAAAGGTTTCTTTGAAACAGAAGTTGAACCATATGACATTGTCTCATATCAAAGGATTATTGGAAAACTTTTGTATTTAACCAACATAAGACCAGACATCAGCTATGTTGTTCAGTTTCTCAGCCAATTCACTAAGTCACAAACAATTCATCACTACAAGGCTACTCAGCATATCATCAGATACATCAAGCAAGCTCCTGCGCAAGGAATTTTCTTCTCAAGAGACTCTACTTCACAAATCAAAGGCTTTGCAGACTCAGATTGGACAGCATATCAGAACATAAAACGCTCCACAATAGGTTATTGCATATTTTTAGGATAATCTCTTATAAGTTGGAGATCAAAGAAACAAAGTACCGTTTCAAGATCATCTGAAGTGAAGTAATGTGCCTTAGCTGTTGCTGCTTGTGAGATACAATGGCTCACATATCTACTGAAAGATCTTAAACTGGATGATACCTGCAATTTTATTTTGCGATAATCAATCAGCTAGATACATTGCCTCGAATCCAATCTTCCATGAACGAACCAAACATATAGAAATTGATTGCCACATCGTACGGGAGAAACTGCAAGCGAATATTTTTCATCTTCTACCCATAACTTCTTATCAACAACTTACAGATGTGTTACTAAGCCCCTTGAACCAAAACCCTTCAATGATAATATAAATAAGCTGAGTATCATGAACATCCATGATCCAGCTTAAGGGGGGCTGTTCAGGAAATCTGTTTTTACGTATTGTTATTGTTATGTTTTAATAAGATGTATGTTAGTTTTTTTTTAAACGGTAACTTTTGTAGAGACTCTTTAAATAGAGCTGCTTTATTGTAACTTTATACCAGAAAAAAAAAAAAGTTTCTCTTTTCATGCTAATCTTTTGTCCCATGCAAATTTTTCGTCTATCCAAGACACAGTAGGGTATAGCTACATCTAGCTATGCAAACTTTTCGCCTTCCAGGTACAGTTGGGTATAGCTGTATCTACCCATGCAAACTTTCTATTTTTCATGCTTGGTAGGGTGTAGCTGTACTTATGAAATTGTTTTTCTTGTTCCAATGAAAACAAAGCACGCTTGTCAGTCACAGTAACCCATATACCATCTATTTGTAACAACTGACGCAAAAAGAGCTAGTGTAGATGCAAGTGTTTAAGACTGTCATAAGTTGCTGAGCAATGATTGCTCATCGTTCTAATGGTATGAGAATGAGGCAAAAATACTTCCTGCATCCCATTTTTTTAACCTACACCCATCAATTTCATAAAATACCAAAAATACGTTGTTCCATTTTAAATTCATAAAGTGGTGTTTTCCAAAATATTTCTAGAATGTATATTTATGCTTTGGAAAATATTTTTCTGAACGTAAAATTTATGTTTTCAAAAATTCAAAAAACTATTTTTAGAAAACGTATTTCAGAATATAAAATTTATGTTATGAAAAAATACTTTTCGTAGCTTATTTCTAGAAAATATTTTCGGAACATAAATTCATATTTTGGAAAATATTTTCGAGAAGCTATTCAATTATGAACATAGAGGGTATTTTAGTTATTTTGTGCCAGTGAAATGGTGTAGGTAAAAAATGATGGGATATAGGAAGTTTTCGTTTGGTAATGAAATTGTAATTTCGTAATAGAAATGGGGTGTGTGGAATGAGTTCCAGAAAGGGAATTCCGGAATACAAATGTATTTCGAAAAAGGCATTTTATAATACAAAAATTATATTTTGGAATGATCATTACTTAATACAAAGATTGAATTTTGATATCGGCTTTCCGAAAAGCAAAATTTGTATTATGGAAAAGTCATTCTGGAATACAATTTTTTTATTACGGATTGCGCATTCCGTAATGAAAATTTTTTGCACCCTCTCACATTGCGTTACGGAATCCCTTTTTCATATTTTTTTCAGAATGAAGTTTTCGGATTGCAAAAGAAAACTCACGAGTGTCGTCGACGTAGCTCAACCGTGACAACGTTCTGTAGCTCACCACCATCGTCCAATTCACCTGCAACCACACCCAACCTTCCACACCAAATTTCTAAATCAAAACAATCTCACCTTTCACAAATTTTCAAACCAAAGAGAAAAATGCACAAATGAAATACACAAACGAAAATGGCAAAGAACAACCCTCCTTGTCACCCAACCACGATCGTCGACATTCACCATGTTTTCGAGAACAACAATCGCATATCCTCCTAAATCACTTCTCTTTTCATTCAAAGACAAAAGGATAATTTTGTCTTTTCATAATCGTGATCGAGTATAAATAAGATATTTTTGCTAACTTGACCTAATAGATCGAACTTAATCTAATCTAATTTTACTCTAGCTAACTTGACTTTTAGGTGTATCTTGTTAAACTTATTTAACATAACATGATTTTAACTTATCTAATTGATCTCATATAACGTTTCATAATTTAAAGATTCATGTTAATTTAGATTTCCAAAATCCTGAAAATTATTCAATTAAAATCTAATTAAATGAGTTGAATTTAAAATTCAATTTTTTTATTAAAAGTAAACTCATTAAAATAATTTTAAAATTATTATAAATTTAGATAATTATAAATTAGATTTGAAAATATAAACTTTTTCCCTACCCGTAATGACAATCTAAATCTAAAAATCTCTCTATATAGACAACACATCACCAAATTCATCATCTAGTCAAAAGGATATTAGGTGTACTCAGGATAACTTCAACCTTTTGGCAGCTACAATAAAAACTTTAAAAATCAAAGGTTTAAACATTTAAAGACTATTTTAAATTACTGCTATATACTTATGAGAGTACATTAGAACATCACATAATGCACAAAGAAAACCCTAACTTTCAACCAATTCATTTCAACAACATGAAAATTAAAAACATATACTTCATTAGTTAAAACAAATTTGTTTTATAAATATCTATGACATTCATATCATATACAAATGTTTTACTAAACTTCTTAAACTTAAAATCTAGGATTTAAGTTTTAAATTTTATAAATAAAAATTGAAATTTTCTATGTGCATTGAAGTATAAATAAAAATACAAAATTATATTGATATTAAAAATTAGGTGGCATGACATTATAAAATCTAACCAAAATAAAATAAACCATTTGAAATTATTTAGGAGATTATTTATCTCTTAAATTTGTAAAGCCACGTGTCAAATGGAGATTGGGTGAACGTTTGTGCTTCTTTCAGGAACAACTCTGTTCTCTTCGTTCTTTCTTTCTTTCTTCGTTTTCTCTGCAAAAATGCTTCTCTCTCTCTTTACAATGGCGTCTCCATCAACACTTTCGCGTATAAAGCTCTTACCAAAGCCACCTTCGCTTTTCTCCGCACTCACCACTCTCCGTAGAAACCAACTTCCACTCAAATCGTCGTTTAGTGCATCTTCCCGCGCAACCTCCTCCGCTTCAAAACGCCACGCCGATGTCGTCGTTTTGGGCATCGAAACTAGCTGCGACGACACTGCCGCTGCTGTCGTATGTAATCTGCGTTTGCCTTTTGTCAATTATTTTCCTGCGACGGTTTGGTTTGTCGTTTACTGGTTTGTGTGTGTGGTATAGGTGAGAAGTGACGGTGAGATTCTGAGCCAAGTGGTGTCATCTCAGGTACGGTGTCGTGTAATTGTATTATATTTGCTGAATTCCGTTTCGTGCTGTGTTAGTCCTGTGTAAGAGTATGTGAATATTGGTGAAGTTGATGCTGGAATTTGTTCTACGTACTCTTTTGCTCGAGTGGGGAGTGTTAATGGTGGATTAGTGTGAATTTGGATTGGCTTATTTAAAGGAAAAATAAATGAGTAGTTCTTTCTCTTTAGCAGGTTCTTGAATAGAGTTTTTGAAATGATATGAACAATTATTGCATGGAAAATGAATTGAAGAGAGTATGCACAAGTTGTAATTGGTTTTATATGTTTTTTGGTGTCTTCTTTTCTCTTCTTCAACTACAATTTGTGTGTGTGTGTGCCTTTGTGATTTTGTCTCTTGTCAAAAGTTAGTTCAAATATCTTAAATTTTTGTATATTATTTTAAAATAGAAAAATTTCCCCTAAAGAAATCTCAAACTTGGTTTGTGATTGATGGAATTTTCTTTTGGTGCGGTGAGATTGCACTAAACATTTTCGTTATGCTTTCTGCTTGTATTGGAAATTGTGCTCTAATGCATTTTCAATGCTGCTTCAGCTCAAGTATCTGATAGGTGGGTGGGAGTGTTATTTGATGTGCTAATGCTATGCCTAACCCAGGCCAGAAGAAAAACTTAGAAAAGGGATATTCTAGGGAAGCATACCAGGATATAATAATGACCTAGTGGAAAGAAACCACATAAGAATATTGCAGAGGTAGTTTTCATTGTTGTCTAAAGCAAAATTAAGAACTAAGTTTGGTTGAATTGATTTTGCTACTTCTCGAAAGCTTATTGATCATTGTGAGATGTATGCACAGAGGTTGTTGGTCTGCTGTGTCTGCACGTTCTGGCTAATGATTTAACACCAACGGTCTTAGTACCATGTTTTGATGAAGCACTTGATTTCATTGAACATGAAAATACTTATGTAGTATTCTCTATTGGATGCTTTTAGAAATGTTGTTATCATGTGGTTTTCACTTGTTTCTTCATGATCTCAATAATGTTAAATGTTTGATCAATTTGTATTTGAATCGAAGAGTATAGAATTTAATCTTGTAAAATCTTTACAATGGTTGTAATGTACAAAACTGGTATTTCAAACATCTGATGTAATCTATTACTGTTCTACTATATGTGCTCATTAGAAAAGAATATCACCTTATATCTTCTATAAAATAAAAAGTTTAAATAAAGAAAATAATTAGATTTCTTTAGAATGAATTTATCCTTACATCCAAGATTAGGGTGGTAATGATTCCTGTTACCAAAAGGTGCTTCTTTCCCTTTTTCCTAGAAAGGTTTATTCCTATCAGTGACGTGATTTTCTATTTATTCTTTGTTCTTTCTAACTATGTCACTTTTCCAAATTAAGGCAGATCTGCTTGCAAAATACGGAGGCGTTGCTCCAAAAATGGCAGAAGAAGCTCACTCACAAGCTATAGACCAGGTAGATAATTCCTGTCCTGTTCTTAATATATCACAGCAGCTAGAACACATAGGGCACACTATTTATGTCCTGAGTATTTCCACACTCTAATTTTGGAACCTTTCCATAAAGTGACTGTGCACACAGGCCCCTTGTAGTCCACTTGTGTAAGTTTTACTCATTTATGCACATTTATAAATATTGCATTGCATATTATATTAGGCTTCAATGCTGTACATCTTCCTAGTGATTGCCTAGGTTGCTGGTGGAATTCCTTCAAACATAACCCTGGTGGAATGTAAGTAACTTCTGACTTACTTTGGGTGCTCTAGAATGATGTTTGGAGAGTGCCACCAGGTTTTCAAATAGATTCCTAACATTGCTTCTTATTCATTGTTCCCTCTCTTTCCCTTTCTATATGATTATTGACATGGGCATAACCTCTTGATAGGTTGTGCAAGAAGCCCTTGATAAGGCTTATATGACCGAGAAAGATCTCACTGCTGTTGCCGTTACTATTGGTCCTGGCTTGGGTCTCTGCCTTCGTGGTAATGCATGATCTTAAGAAACTTTAAGAATATAATTGCAAAAATTAGACAGAAGTTCAGCGAGTAAAATTCGAGTGAGAATACTCATCATCGAGATACTTAATAGTTATATTTAGAAGAATAAATACATTTTACATTTACAAGAATGAGAATAAAAAAATACTACTTCTTATGACTCTAATCTTGCCAATAATAAATTAACTTCTGTGATTACCAACGACACATGATATTATGTAATTTCACCATCAGCAAGATAATGCCTGTTAAAAGGTATGGAAATTAAATTTGAAGACATTAATGTATATGTAGCCCGGTGATGTTATTTAACTAAACTTATCTGGTTGAAAATTAAAATATCAATTCAAGTTGTATCTTTCTGATTCTCCAACTTAGCTTCTTATGCTATAAAACCACTATTTAGTAGATAAAAGCACCACCAAGAGTATTTGCATGAAAATTGACCGTAAGTTTGTGTCCCCCTTCACCAATTATCTTGTAGACAGTACGTAACTATTGGCAGTGTTTCATTTTGTAAATTGGGCAACGGTATCTCAAAATACAACGAAATCATTAAGCTCAGTCTCAGATATTAAAAATTGAATGTTCAAACTGTAGGCATGATACACGAATGTCTGTTTCCGACTTCAAGTAATCATTAGAAGGCATATCTCAGTCATAATCATCCATAACTTCATTTTATTTTCTTATCATTCATATGCTTTAGAAGAATTCTTAATATTCATTATATACTCCTCAGTATTTGTCTTGAACAATGCAGTGGGGGTTCAGAAAGCCCGGAGAATTGCTGGTGGATTTAATTTACCAATTATTGGCATACATCACATGGAGGCTCATGCTCTGGTGGCCAGGTAAAGCTATAGTTCTCTAATGAATATGCAATCTTCTGCCTAATAGATGGATGCTGAGGCATACTATTAATATTTGAAATGGTTATTTAGGGTCGGTTGTTTCCTGTTTTTAATAACAGAGAAACAAGAAAAACTTGTTTGATAATAGTTCATTTAGAAAAGAAATTCAAAAATAATATCTCTATTTTTGTTCTGGAATCAGAAAATCAAAACATCTCTTCAAGTTGTTTTTGTTTTCTATTACGAGTGTTTTTTCTTATACTTTCATATCTCCTTCACTCTCTTCTATTTTCTGAAAATCAGTTTTATATATAACTTAGATTTTAAAACTAAAGAACCAAAAACACAATCCAACACACCTTTAGTTTCTGTATGTTTTTATGTTTCTACGATTTCTTTTAGTGTTCCATGGGAAATTACACTTTTTGTTGAGTCATGCATATTTTTTTGTTTCAGGTTAATTGAGAAAGATTTACAGTTTCCCTTCGTGGCCCTACTTATTTCAGGTAATACTACTGTTTTTGGGTTTTTAGTATTCTAGAGTTTTGCTTACTCAATTCTGTCTATTTTTCTCCCTTGGACTGTGGAATCATTGTTTCTGGTTATTGTTCATGTTTCATGGAATTTAGAATCTATGGCATGAGAGCATAGGTAATAAGGGTCCATGTGGTATAAATAAATTAGGCTGGGGAAATTTTCAGTGGTTGAGATTTGAACATGAGCAGTTTGCAGGTTTATACTTCATTTTTTTTGCTATGATGATGAATACCTTCAGTCAAGCCTTGCCAGGAAAATTTGATGACGTGCATAAGATGTGACCAACATATTTTGGCAAGGAAATGCTATTGATGTATATGTGCTTTAGACATCCCATGACCATGGATATTTGTGATGTATGTTAGATATTTATGGAAGCATATCATGCACTTGTGTGTATATATGGTAGAATCAATTAGGAATATCTTAGGAACTACGTAGGGAGTATGTATCTTATACTTAGGATTGAAACATTCTATTCATACCAGAACCAATATGTAGAGATATTGTGTGGATTGTGAAGACACAATTTACCCCTAATTATATTGTTGAATTCCAATTATTCCAAAATCTCCTTGTCCTTAACTTTTAATACAGAGGAACATGTTTTCCACCTGTATTCTTCATTCTTTTTAATCATTTTTAAATAACTCCGTTAGATATACTTGTTAGTAAATAACTACAGTTAGATAATTTTATTGTTTTCTGTCCTCAGTGTTTAGAGCTTTTAACCATAATAGATTCTGTTATTGAGTCAGTTGCTGTGATAGAGTCTCACATCTGTACAGTTGCAATTTTGATATACACCATTGTTTATAAATGTTAGTGTATGACCCTTTCTATCATATAGTTAATCACTTATATTGGAAATCTCACATCAACTACAGATATGGTCAAAATTATAATATATAATTAGGTGCAAATTTCACATTACAAGCCATTTTATGAGGTTGAGTGAGGTTTAAATTCCACTTTGTACAATGATATCAAAACTTATCATAGTGAGGTTTGTTGGGCCTATGGTTCAGTCTGTTATCGAGTTGCTATCGGACCATTCATAAATAAATATCACGCACGTCTGAGATGTTTAATCTTTGGCGTGAGCGGGGTATATTAGAGATCTCATATTGACTTAAAATATGACCAAATTATAGTATATAAGTGGATGTAAGCTAGTTTTTGTAAGGTTAAATTACACTTAAAACACATTGATGGTATTAAAGCCTATCTTAACGAAGTTTGTTGGGCCATCGTGACATCCATTATTGGGCTTCCCTCTATTCTCTCACCTGATATATTAATCCTTGGCATGAAGGGATGTGTTGCAGACTTCACATCAACTAGAAATACAACCAAATTATAATATAAGTGGATGCAAATCTAGCTTTACCGAACCCGTTTTGTGAAGTTAATTGAATCTTAAAGTCTACCTTATAAGAAGTTACAATCTGTTGTATTCTATTAGAGTAGTTTGTTATTGCCATTATTATCAAGAAGTTAAAATTTAGACAGTTATAGCAACCTGACAGTGACAACTGTAACAAAATACTAGAAATACAACGATAAGGATGACTGCAACTGACTAACTATCTGATGAAGGGGGCTATACACTCAATAAACATGTAAACTCATCTCTGTGGTTATCGGAGAATGGAACACATAAATTCTCATAACCCATGCTCTTCATCTCTCTCTTTTTCTATGCTCGCTTCTATTCTCTCTTTCCCACACTTTCCAACATTTTCATGTGTGCTTTGTTCTTACACTCCCATTTCATATATGCTTTGTTTCTTACACTCACATTGTGAGAAATGTCATTTATGTGGGTGATTCTTGTGGTTTAGTTTCTGAATAGTCCAGTTGCAAAACTGTGATTTTATAAAGCCACTGCTGACAGTATATTCTTTAGTTATTACACTACGCTAATGTGAGATATATTTATAGGGGGGCACAATTTACTCATTCTTGCACGTGATCTTGGACAATACATACAACTTGGAACTACAATAGATGATGCTATTGGTGAGGCATATGACAAAACAGCAAAATGGCTTGGACTAGATTTGAGGAGGAGTGGTGGTCCTGCTATTGAGAAGCTTGCTATGGAGGGAAATGCTGAATCAGTCAAGTTCTCTGTAAGTTAGCTGCACAGTCTTATATTCCTCTACCCTCCCCTAGCTTGTGATCATTGCCTTAGGTTGAATATCTATCTTTTCTGACATTGCTTTGGCAGATGTCCTGCTTCTAGTGGAGATTTAAGTTTATTACTTTGTCATTCTAGATTCCAATGAAGCAGCACAAAGATTGCAATTTCTCCTATGCTGGTCTTAAAACCCAAGTACGGCTGGCAATTGAGTCCAAAAAGATGTAAGTAAATATTTTAAGTTGTTTGTTCATAGATTTGTTATTTTTGAAGTAAATACATGGAACAATTCTGTAACTTGATGGACTGTTTATCCCATATGTTATCACATTCTTTGATTACCACATTCTGTTTAGTGTTATCTTTTATTTTTCTCACTGTCAGATAATTGCTAATACTATATTATTGTAGATGTAGCATTCACCTACAGGATAACTAAATGATTAATCTTTCATATTGCAATGCATAACGCAAGAAGTATTTTTGTGATGCGTTGGTAGAATTAAATTATGTAGACATCTTTTTATTTTAATTTTTTCCTACTCACGAGTATATGAATATGGACAATTGGCAGTGATGCCAAAATTCCAATCTCTTCGGCGAGTAAGGAAGATAGACTGTCACGGGCTGATATTGCTGCTTCTTTTCAGGTTTGTTATACTTTCGTGCAGTTTGTAGATTGCCAGTGTATCCTTTCAAGCCTAGTTAATATTAAAATTTCCTCATCTTTTTTCATTAACCTTTAACCCATTTTTTAGCATGTGCCATATAGCTATTATCTATTTCATTGTCTACATGTTAAGCAGCGAACTGCTGTGTTACATCTTGAAGAAAGGTGTGAACGAGCAATACAGTGGGCATTGAAGATGGAGCCTTCTATAAGACACTTGGTAGTTTGGAATCTAAATGTTGTTGGGTCCAATAACATCAATGTTCCTTTCTGTTGAAAAATCTAAATGCCATTTCTTGTCTTTTTTGTTGTAGGTTGTCTCTGGTGGTGTTGCATCAAACCAATATGTCCGAGCCCGGCTTGATATGGTTGTGAAAAAGAATGGCCTGCAACTTTTATGCCCTCCTCCTCGGCTCTGTACTGATAATGGTAGTAATTTATTCTTAATTTTGCTTTTATTTGTTAAAGCTAAGTATATCAATACTGTGGTTCATTTTAAATTTAACTGTCCGAGTCAAAATAAGCAAGGGTTGTATTAGACAACCGAATAAAAAATTGGCCATGTTAGAATAGTATAAAGAGAGTAACTGAGAAAAACAAAACTATTATGCTATCATGCAAAGAAATCAGTGTAGCTCTTTAGCTTGATCTCACAAGGAGGTGATCATGGTCGCCTTGTAAAAATAATGGGACACGATTCAAGTGTGACCATGGTCACAGAATTGGTCATAACATCAAATGCTATTGTACTCTGCATTGTTGACCCCAAAAACAACTAAAGTGGTGAACTGTTCTCCCATCGATTCTCCTGCATAGTTTGTTGCTGCAGAATATGCTTCCGCTTACAACATGCCATTGACAATCTTTAATGATTTCCTATAATGGTATGGGGACCGCCAAGCCCCTTGTTCCATTGCTTCTGTGTTACACACCCGAATAATTCTTTTGTTGACATCTTTTACTCTTTGGGCCCTAGATCCTTTATTTTAGGACCATCGACTACATATTTGGTAATAAATCTTTTTTTTCCTTCTCTTTCTACTTCTGGTTATTTACCTTTTGTCTTCATGGCAAATGGTTCTTAAACACAGTTTTCAGGTGTTGATATTGTCCATCCTCTTCACCCCTCTTGCTATTTATAATTCTTTACATCCTTGGGGCTCCCTTTAATCTATTGTCCATCAGAAAACTTTCAAGGTCTCCTAATTGTGTCACTTCTCTTACTAAAGTTCTATTTCCTTGTGGAACTGGAGGAGGGAACGAACAATTGGCTTTGAATGTGAGTCTCATGGCCTTTATCGGTTGATCAGGCCTTCTTTTGTTGGCTCAACGGTAGCATCCCCACTCCCAATTCATGCTCAGTTAGGAAATCGAAGTCTTGTTTAATTGAAACAATCAAACGCTAGTCTTTCCAAGTTAGAATCTGCCTTGTGAGACATGTCCAAGATAGTCAAAATCAACATCTTACTCAAGATCGAAATGGGAAGTATGGATCGTAAATTAGGAGATCATAAAACGGATCATAAGATCCTAGAAAATTTATGAAGTTCTGATCATATCTATGTGCATATTAAAGCAACACAAATAATTATGTATCAATTCAAGATGGCAAACAAAAAACAATATAATAAACATATGAAACAGTAAGCCAATACATGTAATTTAATTGCATGGTAAACACCCCATCCTAGTTACGAAACAATAACTCCTTCCTAATTACAAAACAATAAACCAATAGTTTCATCATATTTTCAAATTGGAATTCTATTCTAGTTACAAAACAATAATCCATCCAAAGCAAATAATTCTGCAAGTTACAATCATAATCTTCATAGAGACCTTCAACTCCATTTCCAATTCCATCTCCTTCGCCATTCAAATCTGGAATGTCCAAATCATGTTGAGGTATAGTTTCATCTCACTTAACTTGGATTGGAACCAAGTTTTCATCAAAATCCAAGTTGTACATCCAGTCCTAATGCTCTATTATGCTTATGCTTATCTTCCATAATCCACTCATCATCTAATGAACAATCACCGATATTAATTTGAATTGGATTTCTTGTTTGCTTCTTTTTAGTTAATTTTGAATTAGCCATAACAAAAACATAATTTGTTGTGCTTTTCTTCAGCCTATTCCTTCTTGGTATGAACCTAAACAAATGCAAAGGCAAATATGATAAGCAAGTAATTAACTTGTAATTCTATTCTAGAGATATATTATAATTAATATTAACTTACCATATCAAAGCAAGTAGTAGATATAGTGTTTTTATTCAATAGTTTGGTATGACTCGAAGTGATGCTATCCATTTTCTTTTTTCAATTATCACTCACCTGCGGGTTGTATCTATCTGGTTGTTTAATTGATGACATTATTATCATGGGTAATGATCATCTTGTTATTGCAAAAGTGAAGCAACATCTCTTTAAACATTTTCAAACAAAGGATCTTAACAAACTAAAATATTTATTGGGAATAAAGGTAGAATAAAAATGGGATCATCATATCCCAAAGGAAGTATGCAATAGATATTTTGGAAGACACAAGAATGTCAAATTCCAAGACATTTGACATCCCAATGAATTCCACTGTCAAACTCCTGCCAAATTTTGGGGAGTCTTTTCTAGATCCTGAAAGGTATAGATGATTGATACAAATGTTGAAATACCTTATTGGCACTTGTTTGGATATCTCTTCCGTATTCAGTGTAGTAAATTAACTTGTCAACTCCATGTAAGAAACATTGGAACACAAGTGACTCGAACTGTTTGATACAACAAAGGAGTTCCAAGAAATGTTCTTTTGTATGAGGAAAAAGGACACACTCGAGTTGTGGGGCATTCTTGTGTAAACTGGGTGGGCTCCCCATTTATAGAATGTTCACCTCTAGTTTTTATATATCTGGACTCTACATCTATCCTTGGGCGCTTGGATAGACTGCAAAATAGCCAAGTGGTATCACATTTTCTTCTGGACACTCGTGGATGAAAGAAGTTTGTCCATGGGAATAAGATTGGTTGATTGAAATATTTGAAGGCTAACAATTGAATTTACGGAAGTAGTCAACTATATTATCAGGAGTAGTTTACTCAATGTGCCATCTAGCAACGAAGTGGGTTGGAGGAAAAGGCTAAAGTATTGGACGCTTTAAAATGTAAGTAATTCAATCCAAGCACGTAAAGGAGAATTGGTGAAAACAATATAGAAATATTCGTTCTGAAAATTAAATACAAGAAAAAAGTGGACTTAAAATGTAGTATAAAATAGCAATTAAGGGATCAAACTGTATCATATTATTTAAAAATCATATTTCCGTTTAGGGGAAACAGGTACCAATCAAACTTGCACTAATCCATGTGGAATGGGATTGACAAACTGTATAGTTGAAATCTAGTGCCGGTCCTTTCCCCACATTCGGTCTCCTTGATGCGCTTCACGAAGATATAGAAAAAACTCCAGTTCTCATTTGTAATATTTCAATTCTCTCCTTTGTAGATATTTTGGCAATCCAAAATTAGTTGTTGCATGAATTTTCATTTTGTTTATCTATCTTTTTTTTTTATCTAATGTTTAAAAAAGCAGATTAGGACTAATTCTAATTCAATACGGACAAGTTTGTTTATGTTTCATGAAAGCTATTAGCTTGCTTTTTGAACTGAATAGGTGTAATGATTGCTTGGACTGGTATTGAGCATTTCCGCATGGGAAGATATGACCCTCCTCCGCCTGCCGAAGAACCTGAAGACTTTGTGGTGTGTTTTCCTGAACATTGAAAAATATATATATTGATTAAAGCACTTTTATATCAGTTGAATTTGCTTTCCTATTATGATTCTCTGGATGGATTTGGATAATAATTTATTAGCTTAAATATGTCTCTAGTTTTTGTAAAATGAGTGAGTTTTGATCTTGGTCCTACACATCCCTGAAAAATTTAAAATAATTGTTTTTAGTCCTTATAAAATTTATGAATTTTGATTTTAATCTTTGGAAACTGTTTTTCTTTGTTTATGTCCTTCCAAAAATTGAAATCACTAATTTTGATCTCTAAAATCAATTTTAGTAATAGATAAATAACGTTGTAGGCATCTTAAAAGTTTTTTTAAAGTTACTTGCTGACATTCTATCACATTTGTAGACACTGCCTAGAATGATTACTTGACACATAAGCACTTAACAAGTGTCATGTAATAACTAAGGATAAGAAAACAATGATTTTTAATTTTAGAGAGACTAAAACCAAAAAAGAAATTTTACAGCTTCCAAAATCGAAGTACACTCATCCTACAAGGACTAAACATATTTAAGAAAACCATTTTTCTACACGTAGTTAATATGCTGTTGCTTATGTGTTGAATGAAAAGTGGATTGAGTATTCTTAGTGGTGTTTATTAATGTTGTGATCTAATGTGAGTAAATAAAACTTTTAAGATATATAAAATATATATTATTTGTCTATTCTAACCAAAATTAGTGATTTCAAATTTTAGAAAGTAAAAAATAAGAAAATTATTTTACAGGTAATAAAGCCAAAATTCATACATTTTACAAGGACTAAGTATAATTATTTCAAATTTTACAATAATGAAAAATAAAGAAAAAATTTGTAGGGGCCAAAACAAAAAATTGCTTATTTTATAGTACTCAAAACATATTTGAACTTTGAAAAAAGATATATGGTCGACACTTTTTTATACCATCAAGATGAGTTATAATTTAAACCAAGTCTAAACAAATGTTATATCCATTTGTGGGTGACTCTTGTTATGAACTCATTTGGGAAATACTGTTAAGATGATTTTAACCTCTTATGATTATTTTCTATATCCATATCTAATCCATTGTTTGCGTGATTGTGCTTTGGGTTTTTCACTTATCACAATTGTGTGATTTTATTCCTTTGCATTTGTATCAATTAAAGTCTCTAGGGTATTCTACATGTGAAATTTTAGTTATGCGATCCATTCATCACAACTTTACGAGTTTAGTCATTTTCTCAATTGGAATCTGCTTACATCGCATTAATTTATGACATGTATGGGGGATTAATATTTCACAATTAGGGAATCCAATTGGAACCTGAGGGGCACCAATAGCAATTGAAACCTGGAAAACTAAAATTACACAATTATAATGGCCCGATGATCAAAAGTGCAATTAAGCCTTTCATTTTTAACCTATTAGGCAAATGTATCAGGCCACAGGATGTAACATTCTTGTAATTGATGCTGTTGTTGATGTTACTGTCAGTAATGTAAAATTCACACGAATTTAGTGCAACACTGGACCTTTTCTTCTCTCAATTTGAGTTAACCTGTGCTACGTGCCATGCTTGTGCTTCACTAGTCTCTAAAATTTGTTAAACTATGATTTATTTCAGTATGACATACGTCCAAGGTGGCCGCTGGGAGAAGAATACGCTGAAGGAAAAAGTGAAGCACGTTCCTTAAGAACAGCCCGAATTCATCCATCTCTTACATCTATAATTCAAGCATCATTGCAACAGTGACTCTGCTTGAACTTCCATGTTGCTTCAGCCCCTGTATGAAGAAGCTCTGCAGGACAAGCCTCGCTCTGGACTTATCTGTGATTGCCCTAATGACATCCGTGGCCGAATTTTCAATATTACGTGAAAAAAAAAGTGTCCACTTTGTTGCTTTGTTGTGGAGACTGGTCATAGGCATCGAGCAGTCTCTCGAGAAATTCCAGCAAAGCAATCACTGCGATGGTAGAAGTGGAAATAGGAGTGAGGAACAGACAAAAATTTGTAAACAAAATTTTACAACTTAGAGTAAAAAAACGGCAAGGAAATCCTGCATTTAAGTCTTGTGCTTTAGGCAATCTGTAAATCTGATAGCACAAATGTATTATTTATTTCATCCACCAGGTGGTGGAGCTAGCCTACTTCTCCATAATCTCTAGATATATATGCTTAGGTTTTCATCTTTCACATCCACATTTTCCATTCTTTAATCTCTCACCATGCATGTCAAAACTGTTGCTGGTATAACTTGTGTAATTCTTGACATACTCCACCATTTGTATATTTTGGAAGTTTGGCTTCATAGCATTCTTTCACATTCTATTTATCATGTTATATATA
>Ga0209489_103317_pt1 | contig 31549 bp, 20 predicted proteins | sample SiratrowhiteBW_FD_187527 | JGI IMG/M metagenome (GOLD analysis project Ga0209489, IMG submission 187527) | Root nodule microbial communities of legume samples collected from California, USA - Siratro white BW (SPAdes) (version 2) | ecosystem: Host-associated > Plants > Roots > Nodule | place...
TATATATATATATATATATTTTTTAATTTTTTATTATTATATATAATTATTATCTTTTCAGTACAACTAAATATAATTTTTATTTGTTATTTTATCAATATTATATATTTATAATTACAAATTTATATTTTACTTCAAATTCAATTCTAATATATCTTGCTTGATATACTAACTAATTTTCATGTAATAAATAGTGTATTATTAATTTTTAAATTCTTTTAATTATTATAGATGCCATGAATCCTTACTTATTAATGATATAATTAAATTTAAGATTAAAGAATTACCAATATCTTTTTTTAATTTTATTAATTGTATTAATTGTTTATATTTATACGGAAGATTAGACATACTAAGCAATATCTTATTCAAACAGAAGGGAGCATTGTCTAACTATTTATAAATAAACCCATATTCCTAACTAAATAAATTAAATAAATGAATCACAGTTAATTAGATATGAATATTTTATTATGAAGCCTGGATCATTAAAAAATCATTTTGAGATGTTTAGAGAGTCTGATGTTGTAGACTACTTAGCTGGAACAAAATCATTGCTTTTGACAGATTCGAATGTTTTTGTCATTTTATATGTATCAGACCATCTATTTTCTATTATATTATAACTTTTTCTTTTTTATCAAAGGTCAACTATTTCACATGATTTTTTTTTTAATTTATGTATGGTTTATGAAAGTTAATTAAAATTATGATTAAGATAGTTAAAATCCAGATTTTAAGTAGGATTGTAAAAAGTTTATAAGATTGTAAACAGTTAATCCTAAATTTTATATTTTTAATATATATATATATATATATATATATATATATATTAACATTTTTATCAAAAAATAAATGAGTTATAGAGTCGGAGAGAAGTGAAAGAAAATCTTACAAGTGTATGCTTTAATGATTTTAGGCCTGTCACTGAGATTTTAGAATTTGTGAAGAAGAGAAAGAGATGATTAAAAGTATCTAATTAAATTAATTTAGTTTTATTTTAATTAAATTTGAAAAGAAACCCAATATTTGCCTTAATTCAATTATTTAATTTTATTTATTTTAATTGAATTTGAAATGAAATTAAGAAGTAGGAGTGCATTAATAAATGATAAATATTATTATGTGACAATCATAAGTCTGCTAGAGTAGAGAGAATGTAAATGATTCTCACATAATAATTATATAATTTATTATGAATGTTCATAAACTTTTCAGTATAACAACCTAAGATATTCTTCATTTGAAATGACTGTAAAGTATCAAGTATCAGAAGAGACACAATCCACCATTTCCACCAACTTCTAGAAATAGAATTATACTCTGACAAAAAACAGTTTTTCATGTGCTTTATGTTTTTTTTCTTTGACAAAAGTAGGCTGAATGTATCTTATGTCATCCTCTGATAAAGGGTGAAAGAATAATCATTACATAAATATTTAATGTTGAATAGAATATTCATTACATAAACATTTAATGTTGAATGCACCTTATATCTTCTCACTGACAGAAGAGAGGTCATCATTATATAAAATACTCTTATATGTATATATAAGAACTAACTTTAAGTACCTTTTGCAGGTACCTTCATATTCACCATAGTCATCTGAGATTGGAGATCAGAGACTAATGAGCTGTTGAGTTGATATCTAGAAAGAATTGTTATTAACCTCTAGGTCCTATAAGAACAAGAATAAAAGTGCACTTCAAGATGTGGATAAGGTTCATTTAAGCTCAAATTAATACTTGTATTCAAAGAGTTTAAGAACTTCTTAAAAGTGTATCTTTTATAGATGAGGTCTTGATATTTACAGACAACCATACGCACTATTCACAATCACTAGTAGAAAAAGGGCATTTATTGTCGGTTCCCACAGGCCTTTATCGTCGGGTCTCGAACCGACGTTGATCCAGGAGACGTTGAAAATGACGTCGGTTAAACAACTAACGTCACGTTGTCAACGACCACGTTGGTTATTTGATTAAAACCGACGTTGTATTGTCACACCACCACGTCAGTTGTATGGCTAAAACCGATGTGGTGTTGTAATTTAAAAAAAAAATAAAAAAATTATAGGTTAATAAATCTCTAATTGATACAAGAAAACAATACAGAAAATTTTAGAATTTTATAATAAGTATAGATATGTGAAATCAAATATTACAATATAAAAAAATGGATGAAAAATAACAAAAAAATAGAAAAGAAACCCTAAACGATGGAGTTTTGAAATTTTCGTAGGCCCAACCGCCTTCGGTAGTTGGCCAAGGGCTTCGTTACCCCATTTCGAACAACTTTCATTTTTGGAGCATCTAAATCCGAGCTCTTTATCAAAAGTTATGGCCATTTGAAGTTTTTCGTTCAAAATTTTTTGAAACCCTAAATCTATGATACAAACATCCACATAAAGCATTCCAAGCATACAAAGATAAGGAAACATACCTCTTGTAGACAGTGAGAGCAAAACCAGTAAACGGAAGTCGACCAAAACACTTGCAAAACCATCAAACCAAACAAATACTCCATAAAACATCTAAACCAGTGAAATGAAGCTTACAACGCAATGCCTACCTCAAACAAAGCTTCAACAAGAATGACACCATTCAAAGCAACCAACCAACTCTAATGAAGGAGGAAACCACAAATGGAGGTGAAGGAAGCAAGAATGGAGGTCGAAAATGACGAACAAAGGCTCGGAACAGTGACGGAAGAGGGTGCGCAGTGGGAGAAAGAATAAAAAGTGAAAGAAAAAACACGCATCGGAAGATTAAAGAAGGAGTATAACGTCGGTTGGGAGAGGCCAACCGACGTCATTAAAACCCTAAATTTTCTCAATTCACCTCAAATTTGTTTACTGCACGCATGACGTCGTTTACCGGGCTAAACCGACGTCATGCATCCTCCACATAACGTCGGTTGGCCTCTTTCAACCGATGACCGCCAAAAAAAAAAGTTAAAATTTAAAATTTTAATTTTTACAGTATTTTTTAGGACGGTTGTAAGTGGTAACCGACGCTATGTATGCATACCGACGTCGGTTTTTTAAAAACCGACATCATAATGTTCATTTATTTACAAAAATGCCACTGCATTTTAGGCAACATTGATTTTTGGTTTAACGGACACTGTATTGACGACGTAGAAGCCCTTTTTTTGTACTAGTGAATGAGTCTGTATTATCACAACCTTCTAGATTAATTTTGGCAGTAGATGAATTTTAGAATATTACTTACTATTAATCATGGTTAGACTTGTTAACCATTTTTAAGTACCTAACAAGTACTTGAACATGTACATCAAATCATTGAATTACTGTAATCAATGATAAAAAAACTTACTTAATATAATAATAAAAAAATAAATTGAATCGAATAGTAAGAGAACAAATTGAAACTCTTTCAATTTGTGGGACCAAATTAAAACACAAATTTTGATAAGAGAACAAAATTTTATTTAGAATTAAGGAATTTAAGAGGAACTCAACTTGTGTTATAAAATTGAAGTTCATATAATATTTGTCACAATTGGATCACGACGGGGCGATCACAAACTTATTTTTAAAAAATGTTTAAAATGATAATAGAGTCGCCACTATAACTTATTATGGGGAAACTATAGAAAAACCAAAAAAAATTAACTATAGAAAAACCAAAAAAAAAAAATGGCTACGAACCAGATTCAAGATTCGGAAGTCGGTTATGTGTGGGAAAGGTATTAGCACCCCACAACACCCGTCCTAAGACGGTACCTTTTAATTAAATGAATAGAAATAAGTGTGGCTTTACAAAATGTTATTTTTTCCCTAAAAATAGTAATTACAGCAAATAAGAATAAATATATATTTAAAAAATGCAGTTTAAGAATAAAAAATAAACAAACAAAATAATAAACGGGACAAATTTTTATTTTTTTATTTTTTTGAATTCGACAAGGATTCACCTTGGTCTTAAGTATTTCCAAAGAAAAATTAGAGATCACGTAGTTCTAATTTTAAAAATTGATTGACGATGTTTGACATTTTTTTTATTTTTCAAAATTTCATTATTCTTATTTTTTTTTAAGAAAAAGTTTATATTTGTTTATTGTTAAAATTTTATTAAAATGGTTAATTAAATGTTTTTATTTATTTTTGAAAATGTTATATATATTTTTTAATTATTTTTAAAAAATTATTTTAAATCTAATATTTTATTTTTAAAAGTTTATGTTTATAAGAAAGGGCTTTTTTTTATTCTTTTCCTAACTTACTTTTATTTTGTTATTAAAAAAAAAACATATACAACATAAAAACAGGAAGATTAATAAAAAATAAACAATAAAACCTAATACTAGCAGAAATGATTAAGATTAATAAAAAATAAACAATGAAACCTAATATCCAAAATAAACAATGAAACCTAATACCCTACGCAGTCGAAAGGATTAAGATTAATAAAAAATAAACAATGAAACCTAATACCCTATGCAGTCGCAGAAAGGATTAAAATCGGATGCTTGAGTTACTTTATTTCTGGAATGATTATTTTGGTTTTGTTCTTTACTGTGGCTATTTGGTTTCGTGAGGGATAGTGGTTGTTGATGTTAGGCTTTTTAAATTGGGAACAGAGGCTTATTTGCCTTAGGGTCTGTTTATGGATTTGTTGATTGGGTGGATTTCTATCCCTGAATAGTTTATGTTTTGGTACAAGGTTTGGAAATTTTTGAATTGGAGACTTCGACTATCCTATATTCGATCATGAGTTATAGAATTGGGATTATTAATTTTCTGGAATTGAATTTGCTATTGATTCTGGACCAGCTTTTGATTAACTAGTCCTATTTTTTTTTTTTCGGAAAGGGTGTTTGGTGTCTGTTTGGTGTTCTTTTGAGTGAGTCTTTGGATTTACTGAGGTCTGAAGTGGGTTTTGAGTTTAGGGATTTTGATTCTGGTTTGGGGTTTTGTGTTTGTTTTCTGTCTCTGGATAATGATATCTAATGTTACTATATTTTTCTTATTAGGATTTATTGACCGTGCTAGCAGCAGTCAGATCTGCCAGATGAATAAAGATAATATCAGGATCGATGTGGTAACATATCAAACACATATATGATCATGCCAATAGCAGCAATCATCTAGCAGGTATAATAATTTATTGTGATCATTAAAATTAATTTAACAATATTTGCAAACTAATTACTTAATGATACTGATGCAGTGCACAGGTTAAACAAAACACAATAAATATAGATGAAAACATATAACAGAGCAGAATCTGGATAAAATTAAAGAAAAAAAAAAGAGCAGAACCATGACCGAATTAAAGGAAGAACACTAACCCGTTAAAGACTCCCAAGTTCTTCGTAATTTTCTGTTAATCCCTTCATCTCCCTCCATAACACTCTCAATCATAATTCTTAATTAAGAATCAATTATTCCCTTTTCTTTGTATTAACTCCCTTTGGTTTAAGAGTGTATGGTTACATTCAGGAAGAGAAGACAAAGGGCAATAAGAAAAATGAATAGTCAGAAGCCCCTGAATGTATGAATGTAGAGAGGTTATGAGAGTTAAATGTCAAAAACATGATTACTAGTTAAATGTCAAAAGTATGATTGCTAGTTAAATGTCAAAAGCATGATTGCTAGTTAAATGTGAAAGCATGATTACTAAATGTAAGCATGATTACTAAATGTGATAAGTGTGAGAAGGTGAAAATTTAATTATGAGAAATAAAATTTGTCAGGCACTAATTAAAGAATTAAAAGGTACTAAAACAATGTATTTATGTAAACTTTAGGGCTTACGTGGCAAGCACAATTAATAGATAAAGGAGATGTAAACAGTAACTCTTTTTTTTTTATTTCTAATAACCTCTTAGTAAATTAGGTTTCAGAAAACATCATTTTATTCAATTGGGTTTACTTAATTTTTCTATTCAATTTATTTTACAAAAGAGCTAACACTTTTTTTTTTATTTTATCATTTTTTACAAATTTTATTTTATCTTATTTTTATTATTATTTAATCAAACTTTTCTTATAAAGTCAAATTCTTTTTATTATTTATTCTAAATGGCAAAGAAACTAAATAACACATGTTAAAAAGTTTTAATTTCTTATTTTTATTCTTTTATTTTTTTTTCTTTTTTTTATATTTGTAAAGAAAAATTATTTATCCAAACAAAATTAGATGTTGACAATATTATTTGTTGAAAAAAAAGACATCAGCAGCATAGAAGAAGACAGATCATGTAAACAACATGTGAATAAAAAGGAAAATACAGATTATCCTTTAAAAGATTATTATAGTGAAAAAAAGTTTAATCCTTCTTCTTGAGATATATATGACAGTTCATTATTAAGACTAAGAACTATAAATTTAGATCATATAGTATCATACATGAATTATTAAAAATAAAGTGAGTAGTCTTAAAAGTTTAATTTAAGAAATGAAGAAGAACAAAAATATAAAAAGATAATTGGCGTCGCCCGGACTCGAACCGGAGACCTTCAGTGTGTTAGACTGACGTGATAACCAACTACACCACGACACCATTTTGTTCTTATAAAGCAATGAATAAATTTGTTGCTGGAATTATAATGTACTAGTAAGTTGGTTTCAGAAAGCAAAAGTTTGATAAAAATGACCCGAAAGTTAAAAAATGTCATCCACACGTAAAATGGTATGTGCTCCTGACAATCATGTATAATGAGATGGTTTATATAAATAAAAATTTCGAAGTATGTAAATAAGCTTTTAATCGAGAGTTAAGGAATATCAATGATTTCAAATTTTACCTTTTATTCCAATATATGTTTGCATAACATTTTTAAGATCAATTATTTACGTATGATTTTTTTTCTTTTATAGTTGGACATTTATATTATAATTTTATTTTTAAAATATGTTTCAGTTGGTTAAGAGAGGATGATGTTTATAAATTATCATTCTGGACGGTTAACTAATATAAAAATTTTAGATGTATTAAAGAAGTCTATCAATCGAGAACTAAAGAATACGAGTGACATAGAATTTTCTCAATTATATCTGAGAGACTATGTTAATGTTACATTTTTATCTTGTAGCATGTCTCTCATATCTTGATATGACTCTTTAAAAGAGTATACGATCTAGATCAGCTGAAAAAGGAGATGTAGTTCTTCAAGATAGAACTAAAATTGATGCAAATGAAGAACTTATGAAAGTCATACTTGCAGCAATGAACAATTCAATATATGAACAAGTAAAAAAAATAAACTAAATGAATTTGAAATGTAAAGATGGGACGAGGAAGAAGATGACTGAGCATGTCACCTTTAAGATTAGAAATCTTCAAAGATGAGTAAAGGATTGAGAAGACTTTTCAAGATAAGAATTAAATAAAAGAGTAGAGACACAACTCAAGAACTTACACAATTTCTCAAAAAAATCCTATTCGTTCAACTTGATTTTGTAAAAGAAAAAGGACTCCTATTTATAGTGTTTATGGATGTCCTAATGGTTACAAGTTTAACAAAAGACAAAGTTAACTATGTTAACTATGTTTAAGTGTAACTAATATTATAGAAGGGTGAAAGGTGGTTTGGAAGGTGTATGCATGAGCAAGTGACTGTTTTTGAAGATTCATAAAGGTGCATGGGGTAGTTTGGATGCAATGATGGAAGTTGCATTTAATTAAAAGGTATAATGATGGTAGTTGAATTAGAAGATGTAATAATGAGAGTTGTTGGAAATTACATTTAATTAGAAGGTGTAATAATGAGAGTTGTTGAAAGTTACATTTAATTAGAAGGTGTAATAACGAGAGTTGTTGAAAGTTGTGCATTTAATTAGAATGTATAATAATGAATGTTATTGGAAGTTGCATTTAATTAAAAGGTGTAATAATGAGAGTTGTATTCAATTAGAATGTATAATGATACTTCTTTATCATGTTTTCTTTAATTATTCTTCATGTCATGTCTTATCTCCTTTTTTCTCAACTCATATCAGGAATAACCACATTCATCTCCACTAATCTCTTAGATAATTTCAATACTAGTACTATAGGTAGGTATAAACACTTCATAAAATTTTTATATTAGATTGAAATTTTTATACTATATATTGTTTAGGATTTCTCACAATCATCTAGATTAATCTATATCACAATTTCTATTATCATATATGATAAAATATGACTACACTAAACTTAAATTCACATTATTAAACATAATCACTACTCGAATGTAAAAAATTAAACTAATTCATTTTAATATATTATGAATTTAATTTAAACTAATTCGTTTTAGTGTGTTATGAACTTAATTTAACCTTCTTTTCGTATTTGTTTTATTTAAAAGTCTTGTAAAACTGATACACTCATCTAATATCATATTTTCCATTTAGAATTGATATTTGTTTGATAGTTTTACTCCAAATTATGTTACCACTATACTTGTTGTATTATAATTTCTCTTATACACCTTAAATTGTAGTTGTAATAACGATGCTCCTAATCCAAATGTTTACAAAAATTCACCTACTAAAAAAAATCATATATTCCTCTTATGTCTTATAATTCACATCCACTTATTTCTTCATTTCTTCTTTTATCACTTCTACTTCATCTTTTATCACTTCTACTTCTGGTACATTTTTCACATATTCCACACAATCACATATTCCTCCCATACTTTGTATTAAATAGTTTTTTAACCTTCAATAAGTTTTAAATGATAAGAAATTATGATATATTTTGTGATGGTTTTTAATCGTCAAATTATGATACTTATATAAAATAAAAGTGAATTTTATTATAATTTTTAACAAAAAAAAAATACTAAATGAAGATAAGGATAAAAATATATTTTGTGGTGATTTAGTAATTTTTTTCTAAAAACTTACTGGCGTCTAAAATATATTTGTCAAAAACACTTTTCACGTATGTAAATTTGATAATTATTTTAATGATCAGAAATTTCATTTGCAGTAATTTTTAAACTTTACAATTCACAAGTTAATTGGATTAGACTGAATTGCATATATTAAAAGTTAATTGTTGGATACTCAGAGACTATTTTAAGAATGGGCAATTATGTATCAGAAAACGTGTATGAACTAAGAAATTATTATCTATTATGATTTTGTTCTTAGAAATTATAAAATTGATTTAATTTACAATGTGAAATATGTGTTAAAGTATATCTATGAATTTTATATGGGATATAATGGTTGATGTTGAAGTTTGAACTCAAATATTATAATATTTGTACAATATTCTTTGAAAAGAATTTGAAAATCAATACCATTCAAACCCAAATAAGACTGTAACATAAATTAGATTTATTGAATATTATTTTTTAAGAAAAGTGGATGATTAAAAAAATCAAATTGAAGTTATTGGATTCAACAACTTTTTTTTTTTCTTCATAACTAATCCAATCAACAAAAGCTCACAATTATTTATTGATAGAATTAACGTAAAATCTAATATTAATTACCATTAGCTCAATGTAAATGAATTTGAATGTTAGTTATGAAAGTAAAAGTACTAAATATCTTAATAAATAAATATATATATATAGATAGATAGATATACAACAAATGAGAAAGTTTGAAAACAGAACGGTGTCGTGGTGTAGTTGGTTATCACGTCAGTCTAACACACTGAAGGTCTCCGGTTCGAGTCCGGGCGACGCCAATTTTTTGGTTTTTTTCCTTTTGTTTTCTTTATTTAAATGTTTTGGAAATAAGAAAAAAATTAGAATATTAACTGTTACAAAGTGACTATTATCAAAGAATCTACAATTTTGACCAACAAAAAAAGAAATCGATTAGATGAAATGTGAAATAGAAAAATATCCACTTAAATCTCATGTCCTCCCTCCCGCTAAAGAACATGTGTAAAATTGTCGAAGTCAGAAATGTAATGGGCTTCGCCAACATTACTCTTCATTCTACATTCTTAATGTTGCAATTAACACCAAATTGTGAAATTTATTTGATGACTTCTTAATCTGTGGGAGTAATTTTTTATTAAAACACATTTTTCCTTGAGACAAAATACTTTTTTGGAGTGAAATAAAGTTATTAAAGATTATATTTTAGTATTTCAAACATTTAACCTGATTATAATTAAGGACTTGAACCCAAAGTATGCAGTGAAAAGTGATTAATAGATTAAAATAAGATTAAAAAATATTTCATTATTATTATTATTATTATTATTATTATTATTATTATTATTATTATTATTATTATTATTATTATTATTATTATTATTCACAAAGGTGTAACATTTTGATGATGTAATGTTAGCTTTGAGGTCTTCTTAGATCATATTTACAAAGATTATTTGTTTTTTATAATAGTTTTATAATTTTAGAAACAATTATTATTTTAGTTAGCCAACTTCACTATCTAATTTGATTAAGATTTAGTTGAATCATATTGTATATAAGAAATAATAAACTCAACCACATTCAATTTAGTTGGGTTTGAAATTGTCTCAAACCTAAATTTATATTAGATTTTGATAAATTGTCTTACATACAAGCCAAAGATAACAATTTAAAAAATTATATAATTCTTTTCGTAGATTAGTTTATTTATAGGTTAATTTTAGTTTTTGGATAAATTATTTTTTTAATTTTTCTTCTTATTTTTATAAGGATATGTATAGAAAATTTTGTCCAAACATAATCTTAAATCATTTTTAAAATACTAAGAGAAATGATACCAACATATATTTCTAACACATTTTCTTTTGACTGAAATGTATTAGAAATCTAAAAATTGTTTGGTTTCATTGAAAAAAATTGATGTATCTCACATATGCTTTTGTAATTTATAACAAATTTTTAATCATAAAAGAAAGTGTGCTGGAAAGAGCATTGCCAGCACTCTTAAAACAAGTAGTATTCACCACCACCAACAATTAACCTGATGCATTGTAAATAAGAAAAAACTTGACTCATCCAATTAGCATAAGTGAAATCTGATAGATCAAAATCATACAATTCCTATAACCAAGGCATCAGAAATATGCATTTTGAACGTAGAAACCAAATTACAACCTCGTTCTAACACAAAAATATTGTTGTCAGTTATTATGTTTGAAGAGTTTTGTATTGTACTGGTTGCAAGCATTTCTCTACAAAAATTTAGAGGGCGAACATTGTCAATGACAAATATTCCAACACTGTCGTACAAACAAAAAAGATCAATGATTTTTCGGAAAACAAACGCATTGCCTCACTCCATATGGGCTGTTATTCTTATTATTTCCACAACACGCTGCATAGTTTCATTCCAAAGAACACTTCTGCTCGAATGCTTGCTGCTCTTTGCGACACAAGTCAAATTCATTTGTATGGTAGTACATGCAGCCAACATAATCACTCATCTCCTTTGTGCACTTTTGATGCAGATCTTTCAAACTGCAGAAAAAGAATTCGATCACCATCACCATGAGATGTGAAACGATCATAAAATAAATACTTTCATGCAACGTAACAATTGACAAGACAGTTCAGAAATCCAAGTTCAACAACTAAAACAGCCTCTAGAAGCAAAGAGCCAGATCCATACATTTCTAAGTTTGATAATTCACCTTTGAAACGTGTTACGTATTTTATTACTGTTATTACTATCCCGTCAAAAATGTATGGCATTCCCAAGTTAACAGATGTAGAAATTTTAAAAACTACCAAAGCATTAATTATGAACAAAATTGCTAGATCCATGAATTTGATGATAAAAGGGTGTACAATCAGCAATAATGATGGACCTACGTAATTATTTGATATGGAAACGACCACAAGACACTTTCATGTATGTAAAAATGACAATCATCCATGTTCTAATACTAATTCATGGTAAGGCTACTTCCCATTCCATCTTATATACTCTCCTTACTAAATCTTCTATAGGTCTTCTTTACACAAGTCCAAATCACCTAAGGATAGACCCAACTATTTTCTCTGGAATATGTTCTATACAAACTTTCTCTGCAATGCTTTACTCCTAATCTTATCTTGTCTAATGCATCCTCCACTTGTTTCAAGTGCACACTGGTGCTGGTGATGACATCACAGTATAGTATCTTCACTCATCCACAGCAGCACTCTCATCTTTACTATTTAATTTTATTCTTATCATGAGAAGAGAGAAACCAATAGTTTTTGAACTTAAGTACATTTTTCACCCAGCAGAATGGAGTTATCTATATTCAAGAGTATTACAGAGCTAATCAATGCCAAAAGAAATTACTAGAGAACAATTAAGATGCTACTGCTACCTAAGATGCATTGAGAACCTAGCTATACCAGCTTGCCAAGCATCTAGGCTACTTGGAACATAAACTTTAAAGAAGCTCCCAAATCCTAAAATATTCCTATTTCCAACACTCATGTTAGCCTTTCCTGCAAAATTTCTTAACACTCAATTCCAAGATTTCATACAGCATGGCAAGACAAATCTTATACCTGTGCTAAAATTCTCCCTTGAGCTTGAGCAGGACCTTTTGATAGAATTTTGACAGTTCCAATAGGGTATGCAATGAGAAAGAAAATGGCCAACATTTTGACATACGTCAGTTAGATTCAAGGACAGCTTTTTGGCTACAGCGAGGAAGGTTCCATTTACCCATCACACAAGCATGCAATTCATTCTGTAAAAATCCCTCACATAATAAAAGTTTACTTATCTAGCATTTCAAAGGACTATATATTCAATCCGAAAGCCTTACTCAGTTATCGTGCAACCAGCAACTCCAACAAGTAGTCCAAATTATACAACAACACAAATCAGAAATCAGGTGACAAACGTAAACATCGAGGGCTCTTCCTAAAGCCACACAATGGATAAACTTAACTAAATCTCATAACACCAGCTTACAAATTAAGGTTGATCCTCGCTCATGTACTATAATTTGGGCACATACATACATATACATTATATATACATATGTATATATATCTCCATATTGGATTTCTAACGCATCTCCCATGTCACAAAAGTCCAATCCTATTCGAAGTTCTATCGTAGAGTAAATGTAGGGAATGGATAACATAAATAACAAAATAAAATTGATTCTCAGCATCACAAAGTGCTCATACAACCCAGAATTAAATAGGATTAAGAAATGAGTCACCATTTCAAAATCTGAAAAATCAAGAAAACCTATTCCGATTTTTGTAACCTACCAAACAGGGAGAGAGAAGAAAAACTCACAGTCCAAGGACACAGCGGGTAACGTCGCGACCCTTGTCAAGGCACTTCTCAGGGTTGGGATCCTTCTTCTTGCACTTGATAAAATCCAAGTTCTCGGAGTGGCACCGGATCCCAATGTGCTTCGATGATGCCATCAACACCGACGACGATGGGATAGGGTTTCCCGAGCCATCTACAGCGCTCGCCATGTGCACTTCAATCCTTCTTAACCACAACAACAAAGCGAAGGGAAATTCGATCACTGTTCTTCCGTTAGTTTCCTGAGAAAATGAAACAAAATTACTCCGAAAATGGGGAAAGGGAAAATGGAGAACGGAGAGATATTTACGAAAGTGCCCTCATCAGTGGTTGTTTGGAGGCTGAGAAGTGGACAAGATTAGAAGGGGTGCTCTCGTAATTTGGTTGAGATAAGCTCCAATTTAGTTTTAACATGTGTTAATTTCATAGTAACCTTGTATTTCTACTTGTAAGCCATAAGATGTTATTGTTATAAAGATCCTTAAAAGAATAAAATGCATAACTTGAATGTCACAATTTTTGTTATAATAATAATTAAACAAATACAAAATTCAAATTTGATAATTGAGTAATGCTGTTTGAGAAATCAAAATTAAATCACGTCTATTACATATATAAAACAAAACATATTATATATTTATATATATATATATATATATATATATATATATATATATATCAAAATTCTTCATCTCAAACTCAATTTATACAATAAATACATGCTTTATTTAAATCATATTAAACTAATAGATTAATTTAAATTAATAATTTTAAATTTAACTCAAAATATAGAACTCCTGTATACCTTCCCACACAAAATATAAAACTAAAACAAGATTTTATCGTATGAATTCAACAAATCTCATTAAATTTAACTTTAATAGTATTTTTAATAATGAAATTTAAATTTAAGTTAACTTTCTGAATGAAATTTAAATTTATTCCAACCTATTTGTACTGATGAGAAATCTCCACACAAGATGAATTGAAAGCTAAAATTTTACAAGAGAATGATTCCTTGCCTATTTTGTTCATGCCCTTGTTTTAGTTCTACTGCTCACTGATTGTTTCGACAAGAAGCATAAGACATGCCTTTATATTATTACTCTTGTTCAAAGCACAAACTTCATTTGCTAGAGTTCAATGAATGTTTTTTCATCTTAATTAGCCAAGTTTCAACTTAGAAAACAACTTCAAATCAAAAGTTTAAAAATATGATTGATGTCCCAACACGAACTTGTTGGACTTCAACAATAATAATTTGTTTTAGAGAAAAAAAAAATATACATTGTTGATTGTTTTATTTTGGTGTGCTAGTTGTTTGACTGCTTCGTGTTTTACTTGCCTACTTCAGTTGGCAGGAATCACCAAGGCATCAGAAATATGCATTTTGAACATAGAAACCAAATTACAACCATGTTGCGAAAGTAAGGATTCTTTTCAGTTCTGTTTGAAGAGGTTTTGTTTTGTCCTGCATGCACGCAATTCTGTAGAAAAATTTAGGGTAAAAGAACATTGTCAATGATAATATTACAAACAGAAAGGTTCAATGATTTTTGGAAAACAGAAGCATTCGCTCACTCCAAATGGGCTGTTATTATTTTCGACAACACAGTGCATAGTTTCATTCCAAGGAACATTTTTGCTCGAATGCTTGCTGCTCTTTGCGACACAAGTCAAATTCATTTGTATGGTAGTACATGCAGCCAACATAATCATTCATCTCCTGTGTGCACTTTTGATGCAGATCTTTCAAACTGCAGAAAAAGCATTTGATCACCATCACCCATAAATCTTGAAGGGAGAAAAACCATGATATGTGACATAATGCATCAGTCAATGATAAAAGACCATGATAGAAGGGAGTCATTATACTGAAAGCTTTCAGATATAACACATCAAATAAATCACAAAATTATGTGCATCTCAAAATATTACAGTATAGTTACTCGGTGGACATACAATTTGCTTTTCTTTTTATGTACAAAGTGGTATATATAGGTATAACTGTCACTATAGTAGTATATCTGTCTCTTAAACTCCCAACTTAACTCTAAGTTAGTTAGGTTTATTACAGGTTAGTTAGAGCTCTTTTATATTCTGTTAGGTTTAGTTAGCTAGTTAGATTTATGTACTTGACAGTACTCTCTTACTCCGGGAATTACAAGTTCCTTTTCACAGGAAACCTAAAATTTTTCACATTCTCTCTCAACCTTAATACAAAACGAATATCTAACAGATAGAAGCAAATAATATAAATCAGTTTACCTTTGTGAAGAAAAATACTATTACGAATAAATTATATTTGTCACTGAAAAATGCATTAAGCAGTAATAACAATGAAAGGTTTCATCTCCAAAAAACAACCTCCAAAAGACAAAGTCATCAAATAGAATTTTCAACAATGTGTATGTAGCCTTCAATATCTGTAAACAAGGAAAATACAACAGCAAGCAGCAGGTGGGAACTGATAATAAACTTTGAAACATGTTTTGCATATTTTATTATTGTTATTACTATCCCCTAAAATATATTGCATTCCCAAGTTAACATATAATCTAATTTTAAGAACTAACAAAAGATTAGTTATGAACAAAATTGTAAGATCCATGGGTTGATGATAAAATGGTGTAAAATAAGCACTTTGCATGCTCAAATGATTATTTGATCTGGAAACGACCAAAGGGACTTTATGTAATGTAACAATTAACAAGACAGTCCAGACATACAAGTTATAATAGTAATACAGCATCTTGAAGCAAAGAGCCACATCCATTTGTTTAACTATAATATCAACTGAAATATCACCATTCAACATTTCCATTTATCAAGTACACAGAAAATTGGAGGGCAGGGGTAGATGACATTTTTCTATGGCCAAAAGCAAACATATATGCAAATCATCATGAAATACAATTTATAGATATTCAGTATTCTAATTAAATTAGAAACATGTCAAAATCTATATGTTGTAGATTGGTCATTATCACTCAACAAAGAACTGGAAGAAATTTCACACAACAACTGCAGACAACATTCCACAAACAACAGTGCAAGAGGAAAAAAAATTGAGATACGCTTGAGGACTCAATTTGCCCAAGCTTTTCTGACTAGGTGGGTTGGTTACATGAATCAAATGATCCCATAATGTCCCATAGTGACTCATGTCCGTAGACAGACAAAGTAACAAACCACCTCTAATCAATGCTTTTGCGGTAGTTTTTCCTCCCCTTTAGTGGCAAGGTTACTTTCCATCTGATCTACTCTCTTTGCTAAAGCTTCTAAATGTCTTCTTTACATAAATCCAAACCCTAACGTTAGATCCAACTATTTTCTCTACAATATGTTCCATACAAACTTTCTCTCATGCTTTCACTCCTAATCTTATCTTGTCCAATGCATCATCCAATATGTCACTCATCAACGGCAGTATTCTCATCTTTACTACATTAAGTTTATTCTCATCACGAGAAAAGAGAAATAAATATTTTCTGAACATAAGTTTGTTTTCCACCCAGCAGAACGGACTCATTTCTATTCTTCAAGTGCATTACATAGGTAACTAGTGCCAAACAATTTACTACAGTAGGCCACTTGGAAAATAAACTTTAAAGAAGCTCTCATCTCCCAAAATATTCCTATTCCCAACAATTATGTTAGCCTCTTATTGCGACATAGCCTAACAGTCAATTCTGATATTCCACATATCATATCTCATACTAGTTGTAAAACTTTCCTTCAGCTTGAGCATTACCCTTTTGACAGTTCCAATACGGTTAATAATAGAAATGACAAAGAAGAGAGCCGAAAATTTTTGACAAAATTCGGTAAGATTCAAGGTTAACTTTTGGATTAAATTATTCATAGTGTTCCGACATTAAGTCCATGAAATCGTTAGGTTAATTATCGCATATGAGGTATTGTCTATTTTAAAATTCTAAACTTCGTCTCAGTTTTATCTTTAAAAGATGACATTTTAAAAAAGGACTTTAAGGATTAAGCGAGGAAGGTAAAACAGAATCAAGAAATCACTGACCACTTCAAAATCTGAAAAATCAACAGAACCTATCCCAATTTTTCTAACCTACCAAACAGGGATAAAAAAAATCAGCACAGAGAAGAAAAACTCACAGGCCAAGGACACAACGGGTAACGTCACGACCTTTGTCGAGACACTTTTCAGGGTTAGGATCCTTCTTCTTGCACTTCAGAAACTCCAAATTCTCAGAGTGGCACCGAATCCCAATGTGCTTCGACGATGCCATCAACACCGACGACGATGGGATAGGGTTTCCCGAGGCATCTACAGCGCTCGCCATTTGCAGTTCAATCCTTGTTAGCCACAACAAAGAAGGAGAAGCGCAATTCGATCAGTGTGTTCTGTAATTTTCCCGAGAAAATGAAAGAAATTTACTCGGAAAATGAAGAGTGGAAGAGATTTTTTTACGAAATTGCCCTGATCCTTGGTTGCTGGGAGGACGCGAAGAGCACATGACCGTAAGGGGTATTTGCGTAATTTGGTTCAGGATAACAAAGCTTCGATTTAGCGTTAGTATAATAGAAATTCTAAACTAGTTTATTTTAAAGCCTCTTTAATTTTGAGTAAGTTAATAGACAAAATTTGGAACATTTTTTTTATTTATGTAAAGAAGAAAATAAGTTTTGTTAATGATTAATTTATGTTGAAAATTCTAACTCACCACTCAATACACGTATGAAGCAAGTTTTAAAACTAAGGTTTAGATAACGTTATTAACTTATAAAATTGTCGGTGAATAAACTTTTATTGTTATGTTATAAATTATTTTGATGATCAATTTGATTTTTATTTGATAAATTTATGATTTCCTTGCATATGTTAATTATTTTGTAGATTTTTTTATGAGCTAGTAGTTGATAGGGTTTTAATATTGTTTATATGTTAATTATTTTTAACTAATGTCTTGTATATATATCTTAACAAAATAAAATATTAATTATTGATAAAGAATATGGAAAATTAAAGGGAGATTGTTATAATTTAAGATAAAGATAATGTTTTGGTGAGTTTAGAGGATTTTTATGAAAAGGGCAACCCAATTACACAATTTAAGTTTAATCGAAACAAAATTAAGTTCAAGTATCTAGAAAATTGTTACCAATTAGTTTCAAAAAAGTGTATTATTTGATAATATAAGCTTGGGTGGTGGGTAATATTTTCATTTGGGATGTTAGAATATATTATAAACTTGATTTTCAGAATTGTGATAATATATATTTGGATCATTAAGCAAATCTTTTGTTATTTGTACGTGAATATGTCCATTCAATAAAGTAAGAGGAATATTTATGTTTTTATTATTTGGAAGAAGTCTTTCCTTGAAGAAAAATCAACAAACTTTTCAAGAAGAAATCAACAATCACACGCAGAAACCTTCAATACCCATAATCACAAATGTAAGAGACAATTTTTTTTGTTAATTGCTAGACAATGCAGAGGATGATTTGACTTATTTATTGCAATATGAAACACAATGGTAGGTAATATCTCAAAAACTTTTTTTTAAACTTATGAAGGACATTATGAATTATTGGTCATATCCTTTGGGTTATGCATTGCCTTTACCTCATTTAAGTGAACAATTCCAACCTTATTTAAGAAAATTTGTTAGTCTTCTTTGATGATACTTTGGTCTCCAATAAATCTCTAGAGAAACATAATTCACATGATTTCCAATGTTTGATTTCTAATAAATTCCTTCTCAACAAGTCCAAGTGTGTTTGGTTAGAAGTCTATTAACCACTTTTGGACACATTATCTCAAGGCATGGTATGCCACCAAATCCAAAGAAAATCAAGGTGATGCAATGTTCACTAATACTTTCTTCATTGAAGCAACTTTGTGGTTTACTTGGGTTGATTCGGTTTTACGACAAGTTTATACGTCATTATATTTTTATTGTTGTTTCTTTAGCAAATCTCAAAAAAGATGTTTTTACTTGGTTTAACAGAGCTGAACTTTGCTTTCGATGAACTGAAGACAGTTACGTCCCAAGCTCCTATGTTAGCTTTTCCAAAATTTTTAAGAGGACTTTTTTCAAAGTGCAGAAAGGTTATCCCATTTGTTATTTTAGTAAAAAAATTTGTAATAGTATCTTATAAGCTTTGACTTGTGTTAGAGAATTACATGTTATTACTGTAATAATCTAAAAATGAAGGACTTATTTCTTTTATTCATACAGATCAAAGAAGTTTTCGCGAACTCATGACCTAAGAAGCATGACAAATCTTTAAACAACAGTATTATTTGTCCACGTTGATAGGATTTTTGTAAGAGATTGTGTATAAGTTTGCAAATTGTGTTGTAGATGCCTTAAGTCAAATGCAGGAAGATTGTCTTTAGTTTTTGGTTTGGGGCTTACAGTACCTAGATGTGATCTAGTGACAAAAATACAAGCTGAATATTCTTCTAATCCTACCTTAATAGACCTATATCAAGTTGTTTTACATTACCCTACACAACATCATGAGTTCCAAATCATTTAAGGTGTTTTATTTTACAGTAATAAAATTTTTATTGTAAAACACTCCTCTAAAACAAGTGTTGCTCAATGAATTTCATTTCACACATATGGTGCTAGGATGGACCAGACTTATGGTAAGCTCCATGAAAACTTCATTATTGGATGTTATATTTTAACAAAAATTATTACAATTCATTTATATCTTATAATTTATTTTCTATATTATAATTCTGATATTATGATGTTGAATCATTATATATATTTTTTAAGTGTATAGTTTAAGTAAAATATTTATTTTTCTTAATAAATGTTTTAAATTTTCCCGGTTAAACTAATTATAATTTAGGATAAAAATAAAAACAAAAACCATTAAAACTAACAATACTGCTAAAATTTTAAAAGGAAAGTTATATTTATAGATTGAGATATGTTTAAATTAAAATTTGGTTTATTGAGTCTTAAGTGCATTGTTAATTTATATATTTTTAATTAAATTTTTATTAAAAGATTTTTGTTATAATGAGCATTTAAAAAAGTTATGTTTTTTAATTAAGTGATTAATATTTAATTTTGTAACCAATATCTTATATCATCTTTTCATAATAAAAAATAATAAATAACGATATAATTAAAATTTAATTCTCTACGATGTAAAAAAATTGAGTATTAAATAGAATAAAAATTAATTTTTAATAAAGATTCTATTGAAAATATCAAATTGTATGAGGAATTTAAAACTTAAGTATGTTGATTTTTATTTTTTATTACAAGTAGTTAACGATAATGCAAGGTCACGATTATATTAATTAAAATATATAAAAAGGATATTAAAAATATAATTTTTTAATAAAGGTTTAATTAAAAATAGTCAATTTTATTAGAAATTCAAAACTTAATTAAGTCTAAAATATTTCAACTGTTTATATATATATATATATATATATATATATATATATATATATATATATTTTATATTTTTTTTGTATAGTGAAAGAATTACTGTTTGAAATTTTGAAGTTAATATCTTGTATTTATTTAACTGTTAATAATTCATTATGTCTTGCTATCCATAATTTTCTGAATGAAGCTTTAAAGAGAAATTTTACATCTAAATCTGGAAGACTTTAATGTGTTGTTACAATGATACAAGTCTGATTGTATTGAGAGTATTTCACCAGTTCTTCTTTTTAATCTTGAAACTATCATGTTGGTTCATTGATATAAATTTTGTCTAGTGACTATTTTAATACCTCTGAGAATATGCTTCTGAATTCACCACAAAACCATGACTAAAGCAGGAACCTTAATTTTCAGTGTTTTTAATTAAGTTGATGCAAAAGTGTTAACACTTGAGACAAACATGGTAAGAAAGTGTAAAAGTGTGGAGTGTTTGTGAGAGTTCATAAGTGGCAATTGTACAAGTGTTGGTGAATTGAAGGTGTGGATGTGTATTTTGCTTTTCATTAATTAAGTTTTTTGCAAACAAGAATCATAACATGGTACAAAAGGGGGCAGAATCAAAGCCAATATGGCTTGCTGGGAAAGTGAAATAGTTTTCCCTCTACTTCTTTCAAATTTGTTCTTCTTGTTTGCAGTAGAATAGAGGAAAGCCATTGAAATGCTCTTTTCTTTCTCTGCTTCAAAGATTGGTCTGTTAGAAAATAAATAAATTATAAGGAAACATTTTCGCCTGTTTCTAAGAAAGATTCTTTCAGAATATCATGCCATTGGTAGCTCATTATGATCTTGAGTTGCACCAAATAAATGTTAAAATCGCTTTTCTGAATGAGGATTTAGAAGAGGATGTTTACATGGACCAACCAGTAGAGTTCATTGAAGAAGGAAAGGAGCACATGGTCTGTAAACTTAAGAGGTCAATATATGGACTTAAACAGGCTTCCAGACAATGGTATCTTAAGTTCAATGATACTATTACGTCCTTTGGATTTAAGGAAAACATTGTTGATCGATGTATATATCTGAAGGTTAGTGGGAGAAAGTTATATTTCGGATTCTGTATGTTGATGATATCTTGCTTGCAACTAATGATCTTGGTCTGTTAAGTGAGATTAAGAAGTTTCTCTCTAATAACTTTGAAAGGAAAGATATGGGTGAGGCATACTATGTGATAGGAATAGAAATATTCCGTGATAGATAGGATTGTAAGGTTTGTCTCAGAAAGCATATATTAATAAAGTTTTTGAGAGGTTCATAATGGATAAATATTCAACATCTCCCGTTCCAATAAAAAAAATGAAACAAATTTAGTCTTATGCAATGTCCAAAGAATGATTTAGAACGGAAACAGATAGAGAATATTTCTTATGTATCTATTGTTGGGAGTTTGATGTATGCTGAAACATGTATGAGGCTAGATATTAGCTTTGTAGTTGGTATGCTTGGTCAATACCAAAGTAATACAGGATTGAATATTGGAAAGTTATAAAGAAAGTCTTAAGATATTTGTAAGGAACAAATAATCACATGCTTAAATGAGATATGATCATCTTGAGGTGATTGAATATACAGATTCAAATTATTTATAGTTGTATAGATAAAAGAAAGTTTACATTCAGTTATGTGTATCTTTAGCCAGAGGAATGATTTCATGGAAAAGTGAGAAGCAGCTAGTCATTCCTGCATCCACATGAAAGCTGAATTTGTGGCATGCTTTGAGGTCACATTTCAGGCTAATTGGCTATGGAATATTATTTCAGGACTTGGGGTTGTTAACATTATTGCCAAGTCGCTGAAAACTTATTGTGATAATTTCGTAGCAGTCTTGTTTTCTAAAAATGACAAGTATTCCAAAGGTGCAAAACTTATGGAATTGAAATACTTTGTCGTTAAAGAAAAAGTTCAGAAACATAAGAGTGTCAATAGAACATGTCAGCACCGATCTTATGCTTGTTGACCCTTTAAGAAAAGGGTTATCGCCTAAATTATGTAATGACCATGTAAAGAATATGGGCATTATGTGTACTAGTGAATTTTGAATGATGAATGTTATTATTAATGGCTATTTGACACTCTGAGCTCATTATTGTGCAAGTTTCTGAAATTCATGTTTTCTAGCTTATGAATGTGCATGCAAATTATGATTATGATATAGAAAACAGATTATGTTATTGATGATGAAAGATGACATTATGTTTGAACCCATTATGGACTTCTCATTATGAGGTCATATTAAGGAGAAGGCGATACAGTAGTACATGGAAGGAAATGTGTCGATTAAATGACATGTAACCGCCATGACTCTTATTATTCCTATATCTTTAAGTATGACGAATGATGGAACCAATTTATTGAAAGTCCTTTAATGCGTATTATGATTTATGTAATTTATTAAATCATGAAGTATTATGGTATCACAACAGTCAAGTGGGAGAATGTTAGAAAATAAATAAATTATTTTCATAATATGACTCATGTGAAATATCATTATGGGCCTGTATGTGATTTAATAAAATAAAAGGATGTATTGGTAATTATGATAAGTTATTTATTTCATAAATATTTTATGGTAACCAACATGATGAGAGTTGGTTATAGATATTATTGATAATAACCAAATTAATGGGAATTGGTTATTATTTTATAATAACTTATGGTAACCAATTTGATGGACATTGGTTATATAAAGATAAGGTTCTGTCTCTGCAGTATGAGAGTTCTACACAATATACCATCAATAAAGTGTGTAGAGTAAAAGTAACTGAAAGAGATAGATTGAGATACAGAGATTGAAGTACAATTGGTTGGATCTCTATTAGATCAAGGTAAGTCTCTCTCACTATCCTATATTATGTGAGAATCATAGATTCTAAGATCCTGTGAAATATTTATGAATGATTATTTTTAATTATGTTTAAACTTACATGGTCTTCCAATCACACTTTTGTACTGTTCACCACTCAATATCTGTAGCCAAACAACATCAACCTAGTCAATACTCTAAAATTGTTATGCATCATTATAGCTAAAAGTAAGAAGAAATTCAAGAGTAGAACAAAAACTGACTTGGATTTGATCTCCAGCAATGACTATAATGGCACCTGGTTCAGGGCATAAAGAGAGCCAACTTTTCTTGGAGTAAACATGGAACTGTGAGGAGCCATTGCATAGATGGAAGCACAATGAATGAGAGTAATCGCTTCCTCTAATCAGCATTCTAATCACTTCATATTTCAAGGAATTAGCCCATGCATCCCTACTATTATAACCACCATGCTTAAATATGCAACAAACATTCCTTTTCTCATTCCCACCCACAATTTCTACACTCTTCTTTTTCAATATCACACCCAACATTTTCATAGCCACCATCTCTATGCGTGACATAAACCTTTCCATCTTCTCACTGCAAGTTCAGACAGCTTTTAAACTTTAGTAATCAAGTTAATGCTGTTATTTGAATCTTTTTATTGTTTTCTCTTTATTATTTGGAAGTAAAAGCTTTTTAAATTTTGATGCTAACCAACAAATAAAATGAATAATAGTTGGTGCAGACAAAATTTTCTATGAAAAAAACTGGAAATTTATTTATTTTTATAATTGAACAAGTAGAAGTATTATAATTTTTATATATATATTTTTTAAACAAGTAGAAGTATTATAATTTATATATATAATGTAACCTGAAATTTGGATATCCAATGGGCAAAATTCCCTCCATTTTCGACTTCAACTCCTCTTCATTGCACCACACGAATTCTTCACTCCCTTCTTCTTCTCCCTCTTCGGCGTGATACTCCTCGAACCCCCACGGATTCTCCGGTGACCTAGTAGCCGCTGCATCATGAGCCAATATAGCCACCTCCCCATCAGTCCCTCCATCTCCTCCTTCTACAAAAATATAAATTCATTTATGTATAAAGTGTCCTTACCTAGAAGCTTAACACCACCTTCACCATTCCCTCCATATTACGCTTTTTCCCACCACCTTTTCTCATGTAACTATAAGTTGCTTTCTCTTTAATATTCAAATTGCTAAAAGAAAGTTTCTGTTAGCATATTACTAAAGGAAAACGAAAAGTTAGATCTTCAACGCCTATGTTTTACAGTATTCTTTGAGTGATTGTATAATCCTTGTTGTTGCTATGCATATGTTTGTTCCATGATTATATATTTTGCTTGGCTCTACACTAAATATAATATCATGTGCTACTGTAAGCACATCTGTCTACTCATGGAGAAATCACTGTTGTTGATACGGTATGATCCTCATCAACGAAATAATCCTTTTACAAACCAAAATCAAAACCGAATTTGATCAATCTTGAATTCAGTATTAGGAAAATACCTTAGGAATGCCAAACCAACATTTCGAATACCTCGAAACCCTCAATAAAAAAAATAGAAATTCATACATAAAAAAAATATAACCTGCAAATCTCAAATCATCTGAATTGGAAACCGAGTCAAAACCCAAGATTAATTGCAACACAATCACCCCGAACCACATTGGAACCACAAATCGAAATCCAAATCCAAATATTTTCTCACCAAAATACCAAGACAGATTTAAAAAACCAAAAATTCCCAAACGACTATATTCCTAGAAAATCCAATCCACCAAGAATTCTCAATTCAAAAAAAATATAAAGATTTCTAAAAATAATAAAATAAGACATTTTCTAAAAAAAAAAGAAAAAAACAGTTTAACAAAACATCTTTAAAAAATATAAAATAGCTTGTAAAAAACTAAAAAAATTATATAAAAATTTCTTAAGTTAGAACTACGTGAACCCTGATTTTCTATCACGAATAGGAATACGTAGGAACAAGGTCAATCCTTGTCGAGTCCCCAAATAAAAAAATATAAATATTTAAATTAAAACTACGTGATCTGATTTTCACCAAGGTCAATCCTTGTCGGGCTCAAAAAATAAAAACTAGAAATTTTGTCTTTTTGTTTTTATTTTGTTTGTTTATTGTTCATTCTTTGTTTGCATTTTTGTATATATATATATATATATATATATATATATATTTTTTTTTTTTTTTTATTTTTTTTTTTTTTTTTTTTTTTTTTTTTTGTATTTTTTTATATATATATATATATATATATATATATATATTTGTTTGTTTGTTTTAATTGACTGTAATTACTATTTTTAAGGAAAAATAACATTTTGTAAAGCCACACACTTAATTGTATTCATTTATTAAAGGTACTGGCGTTATGGGTGTTAATACCTTCCCCACACGTAACTGACTCCCGAATCTTGAATCTGGTTCGTAGGCATTTTTTATATTTTTGGTTTTTCTATAGTTTTCCATAATAAGCTATAGTAGCGACTCTAAATCTCAATTTAAATATTTTTTAAAATAAAACTTTTATCTCACTGTCGTGATCGCGGTTGCGACAGATGGCGACTCCGCTGGGAAATTAGAGTCAGGCCAATTTAATTAATTGAGTAAAATTTGTGTGGTTTTCTAATGTTCATTTTTTCTTTTCTGTTATTACTTTTGTAAATAATATTTGTTGTTATTTATATTTGTGTATGTATTGTTTATCATTATTTAGGACTATTTATGTTCATATATCATGTTTTTAGGACTATTTATGTTCATATATCATGTTTTTATTCTTGTATATATTGCATGTTATATATTTTAATTTGCAGTGCAGGAGCGTATCCAGGTAAGTAAATAATATTGAATCATAGGGTAGAAGACATGTTATAGGAATTTTCTGGTTGTTTTGCAAGTGGGGTTTGGGCTTGCATTTTTCTCTCTTCACACCATTTTATTTGCATATCATGAGTGTCTGAAACTTACAAATAGAGGATCGCGTAGCAAGATTGGGATGTACTTCCTTTCCTGGTCGTTGTGAAAGCTCCAGCTAGAGTCTCTTTGCATTATTCTCATATGTATAAATGTCATTACTGACAGATATGGATGTGTGATAAAATGGGCCATGGCTCTAGTGACTTAGGACAAAGTTATCCTATGTGAGCTCATGTAAAAATCCTAGAACTCTACCCATTAGGTCAAACCATAATTAACTTTCTACAGCTCAATTATTCACTGCAGTTCATTATACAAGTATTAAAAATTACAAAAATATCAATCTCATCTTGTTTTCCTTGCATACAATACATCTTTATTTTTTTAAATCAATCTCATATTTCTTAAAGAGAATTTGTGAGAGTAGTCTAAGAACAACTCTGGCTAAGACAGACTTGGTATTTAAGAATGTCCAATTATGACTCACCTCTCTTTCCTGGGAGTTTACTTGTATATTTTCAAAGCTTTTCCTTTAAAAAAAAGAGAGATTTTTTTATTTATTTCATATGTATTAATTTCATTTTTTTTCACATACTTTTTGTTTAAAAAAAAAAGGAAATAATTTTTGGAAAATAAAAAATAAAAATATTAATCTCATTTTTTTTATGTATCACATATTTTCTATTTAAAAAAAACAAAAAATGGATTTAAAAAAAAACACTAATGTAGTGCATGACATTTTTTTCTCTAAAAAATAATAATAATAAAAACATTATACAAAATAAAAAATATTAGTCTCATTTTGCATTTACATACCATACCTTTTAGGATTTGAAAAATAAAAAATATTAAAGATTTTTGTGCCATATTCTCTTTCTTTTAAAAAATGATTAATCTCATTTTGCATTGTATATTTTCAATTTTTTTCTAAAAAATGATTTTGGAAAATTTAAAAAAAATATTAATCTCATTTTTCTATTGTATATTTTTATTTTGTTTCTGAAAACTAATTTTGGGAAATAGAAATAAGAAAAAACATTAAATATTTTTTTCCTTACATACATTACATACATTATAGGATTTGAAAAATAAAAAATATTAAACATTTTTTTGTCTCACATACATTGCATATTTTCTTTTTTTTTAAATGATTTTTGAAAATAAAAAACATCAATCTCATTTTGCGTTGCATATCTTCATTCTTTAAAAATAATTTTAGAAAATAAAATAAAAAAACATTAAACATTTTTATAACATGCATTACATACTTTCTAAAATTTGAAAAAAAAACATTAAACATTTTTGTCCCACATGCATTGTATATTTTCTTTCTTCTAAAAAAATGATTAATTTCATTTTGCATTGCATATTTCCTATTTTCTAAAAAATGATTTTAGAAAAATAAAAAAATTAAAAATATTAAATATTTTTCCTCACATGCATTACATATATTATTTTTCAGATCAATCAAAAATATATTCTCATACATTCTTACATACATTCATTTATGTAGAATATATATATATATATATATATTTTCATTCGTTCATACCTTCTCATGATATTAAAAAAGACTTTTTCATGCATCATACATCCATTCTCAGCCATTATTCATGTACTCTTAGCATACATACATTATAAAAAAAATTCAAATAGAGTCAATGCATCCCATAGCCTCATCCATTATTCATGTACTCTTAGCATACATACATTATAAAAAAAATTCAAATAGAGTCAATGCATCCCATAGCCTCATGCATTCATGCATTTTCAAAGTTTTATTCAAACAAACAAAGAAAAAAATTATAGGATTCATTTTCATATTGTTATAGATTTAATAAATGCAACTTACATTCAATAAACAAAAATAAAAAAAGATTCATTTTCATCCTGCATTCATTTATGTCTCTTCATAAGAATTCTCAAATAAATTTCATGCATATGTTCATGCACTCTCATTGCTCTTATAGACATCAAATAAAAAAATTAGTTATTCATTTTTTTTTTCAAAAAAAAATCATACCTTTTAAATAAACAAAAGATTATTCCTAAATACATTTTCTTAAAAATTTCATGCATAAAAAAAATAATAAAACAAAAACATCAAAACAAAAAAATTCAAGAAATAAAAATAAAAGTTTTGTGCATTCTCATTCATCAAAAATAGATTCCTATTCATACATGAAAAAATAAAAAAGATAAAGTTTTTTTATTCATTCTCATTTAAAAAAATAAAAAAAAATATAGTTTTGATGTATTCATCTATGCATTCTCATATTAAAAAAAATAGAATGTTATGCAGTCATTCGTGCATTTTCAAAAAAATCAAAAAATGAAAAATAAAGTTATATGTATTTTCATATCATCATGCATTCAATAAACAAAAATAAAAAATATACATTTCCTACATGCATTTTCATCATTCATTTATGCATCTTCATAGGAATTCTCAAATAAAATTTCATACATATGTTCATGCATTCTCATTGCACTTATGCGTTTCTTTTAAATGTTAATATTAAATAATAATAACAAAAAAAATTCAAAAATAAAATTCCATACCTTCTAAAAAAATGAAAGATAAACAATAATTTCATGTGTTCATAATGCATTTTCTTAAAAAGAAAAAAACTTTTTCATGCATTCAAATTTCATATGTCCATATATTTGCATTTAAAAAAAATCATAAATGAATTCCTAAAAATTTCACGCATAAAAAAATTATTAAAAAAAGACAAAGAAAAACAAAAATAATTGTAGTTATTGCTTAATTAGTTTGTATTTCTAAGCATTTTTTTTAATTTGCTCCCATAAAAAAATATTAACATGCATACATGATTTAGTTTTGCGTAGACGTGTATCATACTCTAAATAGATATCATACATTTAGACATTCATCACACATCTAAACTTGCATCACATATCTTAATATACATCATACATTCACACGTGCATCATACATCTTCAAAGACATCCATACTACATTCTATAACATGCTTTTTCCTTAAGAGAAATTTTGAAAATACATTTTAAAAGAAATATAAAATAAAAAAATAGAGTTTATGCATTTTTCATGCATTCTCATAAAAAAAGAAAAATAGAGTTTTATGCATTCTCTTAAAATCAAAACTGTAAAAAATAGAGTTTTATGCATTCATCTCAATCAAAACAAAGAAAAACAAATAGGAAATAGAGTTTTATGAATTCATACATGCATCCTCATTCCAAAAAAAAAATATAGTTTTTATTTTAAAAAATAGAGTCATTCATGCATCCTCATAGAGTTTTTATGCATTCATCTATGCATTCTCATCTTCAAAAATAAAAAATAGAGTTTTATACCTACATTCTCAAAATCAAAAATCAATAATGAAAAATGGAGTTTTATGCATGCATTCTCATTCAATCAAAAATAAAAATATGCATTTTCATATCATCATTCATTCAATGGAAATTATGCATTCCATGTATATGTTCATGCGTTCTCAATGCACTCATGCATCTCTTCCTAGATGCCCATATGAAAAAAAATCAAGCATATCAAAAATAAAAAATATTGCATTCATACATGTACCTCACTTCTTTCAAGATTTATTTTGAGACCCGGTCATGGTCTCAATCTCACTTTTTTTTAATTACATTTGAGATCCTCTCTACATTGTGAAGGTCTTGACCTAACTAAAAAAAAGAAAGACAAGGAATAAAATTTCTCTTGAAAAAATATGAAATAAAATAACAAAAAAAAAAAACCAGTCACTTTTTTTTTTACAAAAAAGAGAAAGGAAGTCTGCAATGTAATGATTACAAGAGACGTATACACATTGACCATCTTTTTAAAGGAAAAAATAAATATATTTTTGTAAATACATCCTCCTTTAAATATTTGTGAGAAAGAAAGAAAAACATCTTTGAATATACATTCTCTTTTGAAAATTTATACATACTTTTCTGAAAAATAATACATTTGACCATAGATTATTGTCAACGTCCGATTTTGTCCGGGTAATCTTTTAAATTAAAGTATAATGATAAAAATAAAAAAAGAAAAATGAATAATAATATAAAAATATATATTTATTAGTTTAAGTTCTCTTGAAATAATAATAATAAAAAAAATAAATAAAATTTGAATTTTTCCATTACAAAACAAAAAAAAGACTAAAAAAGAAAAGGTGGTGATTTTAAAAAATAACATAAAATAAAATAAATAATTAATAATAAAAAACGAAAATAACAAGAAAATAACAAAAATATCTAAATTAAAACAACAGAATCTGAAAAATAATAATAAATAAATAAATAATAATAAAAATAAATATATATTCAAAAAAAAGAATAAATAATAAAAAAAAGAAAGGAAGACTGTTTTCAAACTGCTTACTTCATTTACTTGATTTGTACGTTCAAGATAATAAATAAATAATAATAAAATAATAATAAAAAGAATGAGTCAATGGCAGTAGACTCCCATGTTCTCACTCCTTAACTCCACGTATTGTTTTTTTAAAAAAATAAATAAATATTTGTAAATAATAATTTTTAAACCACTCAGATAACAACCCATGTTCTCCACTTAATTAAAAATAAAATTAATAATAAATAATGATTTTTTACCGTTGAAAAGTGTTTTAACTCTTATTCTTGGGTAGATTCATTTTTAATATTAATTTTTAAAAAATAATAAAATAATAAATATGAATGAGTCAAAGAGTGGTAACCTCTATGAACTGAACTACTGGTTTCTAAAAAAATATCAATTAAAATAATATAAAAAAAAGAAAAAAGAGATATATTAAAAAAAGGAAGAAAAGGAGGAGAAGAAAAAAAAGAGAAAGACATTTTGAGAAGAGCAAGAAAGACACGAGAGAAGGAAAGAAGAATTACTCCTGACAGAGAGAGGAAGAGACTAAGGGAAAGCATCAGGTATATTTTTCTTTTTACTTGTTTTAAGTTTACTGCATAAAATAAAAAGCATCCCCAATTATTCCTATTTGATCAACATACATCTCCATCTCCATGAACGCATGTTCCACTACATTTCTGTGTTTATGTTTCTCCCTTGCACCATCTTTGCATTATGTTTCCTATACAACACATAC
>Ga0209489_103319_pt1 | contig 31535 bp, 16 predicted proteins | sample SiratrowhiteBW_FD_187527 | JGI IMG/M metagenome (GOLD analysis project Ga0209489, IMG submission 187527) | Root nodule microbial communities of legume samples collected from California, USA - Siratro white BW (SPAdes) (version 2) | ecosystem: Host-associated > Plants > Roots > Nodule | place...
ATAAGAAGGAATTTACCCTACTACCATGTAATATCATGTCTCAGCAAGTTGAATTCTTATTGGTTGTCTATGTAAAAAAGTTTTAAATTATATTAAACTTATAAAATAACACAAATAAGGAATCAACATCACTAATTTAGACCCAATTATTGACTTAGTGGGGAATCAGTCTTTAGTATTTCCCAAGTAGAACCAACCACAAACATTCTGATTTAAAAGACAATAATGCAAGTATCTAAAACATTTTTTAACATGTTCAAAATGCAAATAAACAGCCTAAATGTACAATAATAGATCACAACTGATGGGTTGAAGTTGATACATCTAACAAGATTTTTTTGAGTATTTCTAGTAACCATCTAATAAATATGTAAATTTGGTCCTAACAGTAAATTTGTTATTCAACACTGTTCATACAAAAAGTATTAGATTAACATATTTATCAAACATTTGATATTAAAAACACTGAAGATATTTTGGAAGTGCTAATTTTAATAAGGTCAATTTCGAAGATATCAAAAACTTATTTAACTCATAAGTTCTGACTCTAGGGATTTGAATTTGATGATTTTTTTTAAAGTGTAACAGAAAATGTTTAGGCTAAATGCAGGATTAGCTACAGAATAGACAATAAGACATTAAATCAAAGTTCAGAGAATTACGTTACAATACAGGTGAATAACATCAGCAACACAAGCCAGATCCTTTGCAAACGATTTGAACCTTTATCCTTGATGGTAATTCCCCATCCGCAGCATAGATGAATCACTAGTGCAAAGCCAAATGAAATAAACCATAGGATAGCAACTTGAAACCAGCCACAACAGTGAATCCAATTGACTGAACATACAAGAGTTTAGAACTGATTAATTCAATTGAAGTGAACACCAGATTTTTCAGTCTATTGGGAACATGAGGAAACTAAAGAATCCTCTGAAAGAACTACATAACTGAAAAATACAAGCTCAACTTAAGATATATCATTTCACAAGTTAAATCCAAGCCACGCAAAACCAGGAAACCCAACAAAGAATGCGTGAACAACAAAACACACACAAACCACAATTAGAAGTAAAATAACCACAATCAATGATCTCAGTAGAAGTTACATATCCCAAAAAATCTGAATCAAAGTTGCATAATCACCTGTCTCAATTACAGTACATTGCGGAGCAGAATTGACATAGAAACTTACCTTCACGAACCCGCAATCAGGAAAAAAAACTCATAGTCTTCACAATTTGCAATTCCTTGATTGATTTGAGAAAATGCAAAAATAGAAAGAATAAATCATTGATTTGTTAGCTAAGAAGAACCAATTGAGTTTTAAATTTGAGAAAATTGAAGATAAATACAAGAAAAAACCCTAATAACAAAGTGAACCTCAGATTCTGAATGTCGTAGATCAACGCACAAAACTTGAGAAACTGCAGAACGTGGAAGGCACAAACAGAACAAAAGGAACGTTAGATGCAGCAGAGCAAAGTGGAAGGCACAAATAGAACAAATTGAATGTTAGATGTAGCAGAGCATGGACCTGAATTGAAGATGGGCGAGATGTGAGGGATGAAGGAGAAACTTTGAGTATAAGTTAAAAATGAATTCAAAACATTTTTAATTCAAAAATTTTATAAATTAATTTATTAATTTCCATCCATAAATTAATTCAAAAAAAATATTTCTAATTATATCTTAACAAAAGATTTAAGAAACTTATTTATAAATAAATAATTATCTTTTATAATAATTAATTATATTAAACAATGAAGGTGAGGGCAAACGTTATAAAGAGGTTTAGGATTCTGAAAGATATTTTTGTGTGCATACTACTAATTCAGGGATATTTTAGAGAGTTTTTAAACATTTGGAGGTGGCTGAAGAAATACTTGGAGGTGCAAGAAGAAACAGTCTTTATCCAATCAAGGTTCAGAATATGAAAGTCGGGCTACTTTATTAAACATACATCGTTAGTAGTACTATTTATCATCAGGACTTATTTCCTTGGTCACATTTTCTATTATATTGTTAGGATGGTAAACAGGGATTAACTTTTTTTTTTTCTTTTACTTTTTACCACGTAGAAAACGTAAGCAAATCTGATCCTATACACTAGATGCCCGTGTTAATGGGATTATTGACTTGATCATCCTTATGTCGTTATTTTTTTTTTTTTATGCAATTGCACTACCTATTCCTTGTCACCAAAAATTTTAGAGAGGAGTCGTTACCATATTTTATTGAAAAATATGGAAAAATTGAGGAAAAATATTAGCACTCTATAATAATGCATGTTCTAAGATGGTATATTTAATTAAATAAGTAAAATGAATGTAGCCTTTTGGAATATTTATTTAAAAGAAAAAACTAAAATGCAAGTAAAAAAACAAAAGAAATATTTTTTATTTCTTGGAACCGACAAGGATTGACCTTACTCTTATATATTTAGGATATAAGATTAGAGATACTTGTGTTGATAGGTTGATATTTTTTTAATTTTATACATTTTCAATAAAAAAAATAACTTTTTAAATTTTGTATTTTTTAATTTTTTGAAAATTTGATATTTAAAAAAAATTGATGTTTATTTATAAATTTTCGTATTAAATATTTCCTGACAGGTATGACTATTTGATATCTAAAAAAAATATTTGAAAAAGTAAAATTGAATGCCAAATGACACGCATAGTCATGCAAGTATCTAAAATTATTTAGAATATAATAATTTCAAATATTATTTCTAAAATTTCATATTAATTATCATATGATACGTGCAACCATTTGATTTCTAAAAAAAATATTTAGAATAATAAAATTATGCGATCACACAAATATTTAAAATTATTTAGAAGTTATAATGTTAAAAAGAATTAATTATTGCATATAAAAAAACAAAAGATGATAATAGTGTACTTATAAAAACAGTACAAAATATTGGACCGGATACATAATTCAATTATTATTATTTTATTTTAAAAATAATACAAAAATCGTAACTAAAAATGCGAGAGTGTGTAAAATAAAAATTAAGATGGACAAGAAAGAAAGAAAATTAAAAAAAAAAATCAAACCTGTTGGACTTATAAGACATGTCCAACTTTTCTCTCTCTTAGCGATATATAAATAAAGGCAATTACTTCCTGCACCCTCACAATTGCTTCATGCATTCCATCCGTTATTTGTAATGCCAAAAGTGCTCTTAGCAGAATATACAAAGGGGGAAAGTGGTTCAATGAGTGGGTGGTGACTGTAGGTTTTCCGATGAGCGAAGGCGGTAAAGGGTGCTGTAATGAAACTTCTCCAGCAGCATTTGTAGGTAAGTTGTTTTCATTTTACATGGTTTAAGGGTGGTGTAGGGGTGCAGAGTTGGTGTGATTCGATTTTTCGTTTAACGATAACCTCTTACGAAAAATAAAATCCGTAATAGAATGTGGGTGACTAAAATACGTTACGAAAAACATATTCCGTAGAAGGTTATTGTATTACGAAAACCATTTTTCGTAAGTAAGGATGTGAGGATGTAAGGATGAGTGCCTACAAAAAGCGTTTTTCGTAAGAGAAGAAGATAATTATCGAAAATGTTTTCCATAAGAGAAAAGTCCTCTTATGGAAAGCATTTTTTATAAGAGACTTTTCGTATTACGGAAAAGGTTTTCTGTATTAAAAGTTGTTTTTTTTAAAAAATTAATTACAGAAAATATTTTCCGAAAATCTTATGGAAAATGATTTCCGCAATTCAAGAGAAAACCCACCCCCTCTGTGGAAGGCTGCTCTAAACTTCTTCGTTGCTCCTTCGTCCCACCTCCGTCGTTGCCCTGCTCCTTCGCATTGCCTCGCTGCTCCGCCTTACCCTTCGTCATTATTAGCCTTCAATGTCATCATCGTTGTAGCTCCTCCACCGTCACCCACTACCACTTTTCTCCATTTTCACAAATCCAAAAAAAACCTAACTTTCCATCGGTATATTCTGGCAAGAGTAATTGTGGAATTATGAAAAATTAATAAGGTGCAAGAAACAAATGTAGGGTTCCATATATAAATAGACCTATAAATGAAAAGCAAAGACTAAGCCAAACAAAAACCTAAAGCAAAGACTAAACCAAACAAAATGGGCTTAGGTTTTTGTTTGCTCTTTTTTCTTTTATATATAAAACTTATAAGGTGTAGGAAATAATTAAAAGAGGTGCCAAAAGCTAAAATGTCGCATCAGACCAATGAACCTTCTTCAAAAAGTGCGAGGGGTGCTTAGGAAAGGCCCAAATTCAAACCCTCCCACTTTGGTCCCCTTTTCTTCACCGTTTTTCTTTTGTTTCGCTCCACTATATTGGGACAAATTCTTCCTCCACCTTCATATCCTCTTCCTGCACCTCAAAAAAAAGTTAATTTCCAAAATACCCTAACCCTCCCACCTTGGTCCTGTTTTCTTCATCGTTTTTCTTTTATTTCGCTCCACTCTATCAGGACAAATTCTTACTCTACCTCTATATCCTCTTTCTACACTTTCATTAAAAAGTTAATTCCTAAAATATTTTTCAAAAATGATTAAAATGACCTTAGTTTATATTTTCAAAATAAAATGAGAACTGAATGACATCCCATCCAGTTGTTTTTATTTTGCAAATGACGATTAGAAGACACTCATCTGGTTCTCATTCTTTTTTTTGCGTTTCCATTGATGTTGAAGCCATCGGAACCTTGAGATTGTGATAATTGCAGTTGAAAACATCTTTCACCTGGACCCACTGGACTCTGCTACTTATGTGATCATGTTCAACTTGAATGCTTTGGCTGGAAAGTGGGATGAAGCAGCCCAATTTAGGAAGATGATGACTCAAAGGAACTTGAGAAAGGAAGTCAGTTGCAACTGGATTATTGTGAAGGGTAAAGTCCACCGTTTTGTGGTAGGAGACAAGCACCATCCTCAAACAAAACAAATATACTCAAAATTGAAAAATAGGGTCGGTTTTGCTACTTCAACACTCAGACGAATGACGGTGAAGGAGAAGGTGCGGTCGAAGGTTAAGGTTTAGGTTATTTTAGTCATTTTCACAGATATATTTTAGAAATTAACTTTTTTTATGAAAGTGCAGGAAGAAGGTACAGAGATATTTTAGAAATTAACTTTTTTTTTATAGAAGTGTAGAAAGAAGGTACGCAGGTGAAGGAAGAATTCGCCCTATATTAATCCAAATTGACCCAATTTAGTATATAAATTAATCCAAATTGGTCCAATTTAGTATATATTTTATATATTAGATTGTGCAATCCAATACAATATACCGAATTGTAAAATTCGGTATATAATAATTGTATCCTAAATTAAACTCTCTCATTTTATATATCATTCTTCAATCCAGTATATAAATTCTTTTGAAATTTGACTTTAGATTGAATCATTACACTCACGCTCCCCTGCAGCTGCCTAAACCACCTTCAACCACCGCTACCGTCAACAAAACAAACGTTCAGAGAGAGATGCACGACACGACAGAATGACAGTGCTCTAAGATTGCCAAAATTCGAGTTAAAGAGGTGCAAGAACAGACGGAGGCCGCAGAACCAAGGCAAGGGTTGAAGGGCACAACTGGATATAAGATATTACCGGAAGGACATTTTTACCATTTCACATGTACTGTGGAGGTACAGCACGAAATTATGGAGGTGCAGGAAGAAGGCGTCAACCTACCTCTATAAAAAGCCCAATTCTACGCACATAGAGAACACGAATCCTAGAGTTGCTACAGCAATACAATGTAACAAACCAATGGCTCCCGTATACCAATTCCAGTGTGCTGAATATGGTTTCACTGTATCAGAGATGTATTCATCAAGCAAAAGGTTTATGACTTGAGAGATCCAGCATTAACAGGATTTCCACCAGAGTGAAAATGGCAACCCAAAAATTAACGAGACCATTTTTAGCGGTTTCACTGCCATTCATACACCAACTGTAAAACATTTTAATTAGTTTTCAGAACACATGTAGATGTATCATCAATGCTTCAGAACCTGACAACTCAGAACGACATATAGCGGCTATTAGTGTACAAAAGAAAACGGAGGAAATTATGGCTGTCCACCTCAAAATGCAAATTTGTACCAGAGGAAAACAACGGTCTACATAAGTTCGTGATGTGTTTTTACATTTCCAAAATATCATAGGATACCAAATGGAACTCTTTCCATTCCTGGCAACTAATACATCTTCAAGACCAAGCTGACCGATTGCGGCAGCAATTTCACCAAAATTAACTTCATATTCTTGTACCCATGAAAGACTGAAAGGAAACAAGAGAAATTTAGAAAATATTGGTAGAATGCATCGAATGTGAACAACAAAACAGTACAAAAGATTGACATTGATGTTTCAATTGAAAAGCTGCACTCTATATGTCCATTGTTAAAGTAAATTCAATCTCCAAAATATTTCGTAGGATGATTATCACATATAAAATCAGATCATTCTAAGTTTTCAACAATCTTAGATTACACCTGAATGGTTTAAATCTATGAAATCCCACAAAACTACCAGAACCGTGCACCAGGACAATATTTATTAGAAAAAAGAAAAAGAACACAGTGAAGGTCTGCTCCAACAAACAAGACACCTTCCCTACAAATTCTATTCGTGACAAGCAGCTATTTCAAGAATAGTAAGAGAAAACAAGTAAAGCAGATTTTGGCAATTATACCATAATCTTATTTGTGAATCTCAGCAAAAGATTCAAAACCAAGTCTGAGATATAAAAAACAAACTGCTTCCACGAAATTCCCAATTTTCAATGTGAAAGTTAAAATTCCACAAACATCTACATATATTGCCTACACATGCCATAAAATATATACCACTTGATTTCGTGTACGTATTGCATCAGCAGATAATAAAATATCATACCTTTACACCTGCTGGGGAGTTTCCCGGCTTAGTGGTGGTAGTACTATTGAACTTTGCTTTTTTATCAGCTGGCTTCAATATTTGGAAAGAGCACATTAGTGTCTCATCAACACTCATCATAGCACCAGCATTGTCAAACTCCCCACAATAATTAGGTGCCGAAAATATTGTTACAAGCTGTCGGTTAGCAAAGAACTCGTACCCATCCTCCACCACCTGGTCAAAACTCAAGACATCAATCCCATTTAAATTTAATAGCACGTCTGCTTGACGGTTACTATCCTTCAATCTAAATGCAGAAATGTAAAAATGAAGTCTCATAAACTAATGAATGGCATTTGAAAGGGAAAAGTTTTGCCACAATGAATAATCTGTGTAAAAATTTACATGGAAAATAGTAGTTCCAAGTTTGTATGAGGTAAAGCGAGTGTAATAAATTAATAATCCTGATAGATAAATATTGCTATAAATGTCTAATACTTTTTAGTCAAAAAATTAAAATGGAGATACAAACTCAACCCTCTGAAGACTTGGTATAACACATTGAACACTAAAGGTGGGAGTTTAACCTGATGAGCACGACAAATAAGATCCAAATCATGTTTCTGAAGAAACTCAGAGACCTTATCAGCACCAAATGTATATGAAACTCCCCTGTCATTCATTCCCCAACCTTGAACCTCTTTGCTTGGATCTGACCAGAGGAGATCACAAAGCAAACCTGTATCAGGCACATCAGTGGGCCGCTGTAGATTTCTAATTTGATCCAAATTATGTAAATCAGGAGAAAGGCCTCCATGCATGCACAATATCTTTTCATCAATAAGTGCTGCCACAGGCAGGCAATTGAAGCATTCGGTAAATGTCTTCCATAACCTTACATTGAATCTTCTTTTACACTCGTCATAAAATCCATATATACGGTTAATAGATGCACATTCATGGTTACCCCTCAAAAGAAAAAAGTTCTCAGGATATTTTATTTTATAAGCTAGGAGAAGGCATATTGTTTCCAAACTCTGCTTCCCTCGATCCACATAGTCCCCCAAAAATAAGTAGTTAGCCTCTGGAGGCAATCCACCATACTCGAAAAGCCTTAAAAGATCAGAATACTGACCGTGTACATCACCTGAGAGATCAAAAAAAGGAAATAAGAAATCATCACACTTTTTTTTTTTTTTTTCTGTAAACCATAATAAAGTACTATGTGGCAACTGCAATACTAAGGACAGCAATAAATTGATCATGTCTACCGAAACAAAGATCTTTGCAAATTTGTATACCAGACAATCTCAAGCCTAAAAAGGAACATTTGATATTGCTGAGCCCTATCTGACGTTGGTTAAATTGCATCATTTCAAATAATTGCTCCCAGCAGAATTATTATTTGGATTCATGGATATCAATTATTCCTTCACCATATGCTAAGTAATTTATTTTACATGAATACTGAATATCTTTGTTAAAGTTTTTTCGATTCAAATAACTGCTTCAAGCAGAATTATTATTATAGAGTTTATAAATAATTGAATATAAAGTACTCTATCGCTAATGCTACATTTATTGGTTTGACATGGATACTGGATATCTATACTACTTTGAAGGTAAATATTGGAGATCCCAAGTCAACTAGGTTATAATAATATACAAGTGAGGTGCAATCTTCACCTTACAAATCAGTTTTGTGAAGTTGAATTGGGCATAAACTACTAAGATGGTATTAGAGTCATTTAGAGTCTATCCTAATCAAGTTCTTTGGAACTATATGTCACTGCTATCGGACTCCTATTAGACCACCCACAAATATCTAACCTCATGCTCAAGATGTTCATTCTTAGTGTGAGGGAGCGCAGTGCAATAGAGATCTCACATCACCAAGAAATTAGGCCAAATCATAATATATAAGTGGGATGCAATCCTCACCTTACAAGCTAGTTTTGTGAGGTTGAGTTAGGCATAAACCCTCTTATTAAGAATAAGTTTTAAGGCTGCAAACAAAATAGCCTTTCAGTTTGGTTTTACCCTATTATTCATGTCTAGGAACACATTAGTAGATGGGATTCATCAAGCAGGTGTTCTTGCTTCGTGTGGTCCTTTACAAAGTACAAAAGTAGAGAACTTGAGTTGAAGCTCTATTTTAGAACGGTTTCTAATATTTTTTATACTTAGAAATTAACAACCCTGGCTTTACTGGCCAAGCATAGATGATATATACAGATAGTTTGACGTAACAAATTCAGATCTCTTGTACAGAAGAAATAAATTGTGTAACAAATTGTTTGACTAGAGGAATTTTGACAATCTTAGGCAGACAGATACACCTTGATTATGAGATAGTGAAACTGGTAACTTGGGACAATAAAAGAAAGGATTATGATGCATTCTTTTTAAAAGTAGATTCTAACAAGACTGCAACTAAAGGACAATTGAAACAACTTCTCATAGAATACATTTTATTATCTCATTAAGAAATTTGATATACTGTTGAGTTTTACATTGACTGCTGAGGGCCTAACACAAACATTGGCCAATTTAAGCTGCAACACAAGGACTTCCTAGGTCATCCAAAGACAACTCTCATTCAAGCATGCTTAACTAATACGTTCGTACGAGATCTAGAGCATTAGTGTCATTATGATCACACTAGAAAATGGAGACATTAAACGGCATTTGATCCATTTTTTAAGACTTAAATGCTAACTTAAAAATAATACCTTCAAAAGTAAAGTTAAAGATATTTGGTAATTTGATAATTTTTTAAACTTAAATTTTAAGTCAAATTTCTTGGATTTTGGGACTTGAAATAAAAAAAAAAAAAAGGTAAAACAGATGTAGAAGTCAAAAACTCCTAAAATTAGCTACTTTAAAAGCTCATTTATCCAAAGCTCTCTTAATTAAAAAAAGGTAAAACAAGTTTTTGGTACATCTAAAATTGACTCGTCAAAATTGGTACCAACAAAAAATTTCAGTATTTTTTACATCCAACATTTAATACCTTGGTTAATTTGGTCTTGACGGTTACTCTTTTAATTTTGAATTAATAATGACATGCCAATAAATATCTTACTAATATGATTTCATATTGTTAGGATCAAATTAGCAAATTTATTAAATGCTGGTTATCAAAAACACTGAAAAATTTTTGGAAGTACCAATTTCAATTCGAGAAATTTTAGAAGCTCCAAAAGCTTTAAAAAAATTACTAGTTACTGTCAGGACCAAATTAACATATTTATTAAATGATAAATTTCACTGAAAAAAGGACCAAATTTAATACGGGAAATTTTTGGAAGTACCAAAAACTTATTTCACCCTTGAAAAAACTACTTTTTAAGAGCTCCTTTTCTTAAAATTATTTGACCTAGTTTCTTTAAAGGAGATGAAAAATAATACAATAGTTGGGGCAAATACCACTATACAAATCATAGAAAGTTTTCCTTATATAACAAAATCTGAACAACTTGTTCCAGAAACTCAGTTTACAAATTCAATTTAGCTTAACACTTCACCTCCTAGATACAACAATAAACTTGACTAAGACTAATATGACCAAATCAGGACCTTAGGGATCTGTACAAGAATTATATAGCAGCAGAGATCAATTATGTTATTCTAATTAGAAACACATCTTCTATCCACGCCATGGCTTAAAAAGCTTCATTCCCATATCGTAGAACTGATTCTATTTGTTAGACATCTGATAAATAAATAAATTAAAAACCTAATAAAAAGTTTGTAATGTTGCATCTATCCTTAAACTCCCAAGATAAATTTCACAACTTGATCTCAAAGATTTACCATTTGCTATTATTTCCAGAGCAGAATGTCGGTCACAGACCTGCTATTAAGTGGACATATAGAGGAAGCCCAATAAATTGGGCCAGCGCCTATAGCTCATACTCCATGCAACTAATAACTAGGAAAATAAAATGAAAGGCGGGACATTTAATTAGTGGGTAATTGGTTGGGAAAAACTAGGCTCTTGAACTCCTAGTGATCTCGTACTCTCTTTTTAAGTTTTTCTCTCTTTGTTGGAACATTTCCCAGAAGATAATCAATAAATTGGCATGAAAATTTCATGAAGGCTCATGAGGAAAACAAACAAGAAATGAGGTGTGCTCTTCAGGAGGAAAGGGAAAAAGGTCATATGTAATTTAAGGAAGTGCTACAAAGCCTCAACCAAAAATTGAAGAGAAGAGGTCATCATGTCCACACCACTAGTGAGAGTAACACCAGTGATGAAGGTCGAATTGAGGGTTTCATGGTGTCAGCTCAAGATTCCCTTATTTTTAGGTGAAGACGCTTATGGTTGGGTGAGCAAGGTTGAGAGATATTTCGATTTAAAGGTATCTGATGCAGAAAAACTTCAAGCCTCTATGGTCACAGTGGACAGTAAGGTGTTGGTATAGTACCAATGGCAAGAGTTTTGTGCTCTGCTCTAGATTCCCATGTGGGGGGATTTTTGTTCTACACTCATGGAGCGATTTCAATGATCCACGAACCAAAACAAATGAGTTATTGATGAGCCTCAATCAAACCAGTTCAGTGGAGCATTCAGGGAGCCATTTGAACTGTACAAAGGGCCACTCAAAGGAGTAGGACCCTGAATATCTTAAAGAGATTATATCTTGAATGGACCGAATGATTTGGTATGGGCTGAATTGAAGTAGCATCCATCGAAACTTTAACCAAATAGATGGGGGTAAGCACAAAGAATTTGAGAGAAAATTGCTACTCGGTCAAGGGGTTCATTGGAGTAATAGAGGAAGGGATTATAATCAGAGCTACTTTTATACAAGAATGGTGACTTAGGAGGTAGAAAGCAAGAGGCAGTAGCACTTAGAGAACTCACTCTCAAATACTAGCAAAAGGGGAGAGAACCAAACAATTAAATACTCCATCAACCATCTCATACTACTCAATTTGAGGCTTATGCACCAATAATACACAATTCTCATTTGTGTGAGTTAGAAATTATAGTTTTGAGCATAGTTGATACTGCCTTGTTCCCAATGTTATGTTAAACAAAACAGCACAACTCTTTTAAGGTAGTAAGCTATTTGAGCAAATGAATGCTGAATTTAAGGTTTGGGTTTATTTTCATGCAAAATACACCCTCGTAGCATCAACTACCAACCATTATCCCCTGTAATAGACTGAGCAAAGAACTAGCGTAGGGATGAACTAGCGTAGGGATGACACACTCAGATCTTGACAGAGGAACATAAAAAAAGGATTAAATTATTTTATCATTTTCATTTAAACACAAAAGAATGAAAAGAAGATAGGCCACCAATACCTCAACTTTTAACAGGGATGAGAAAAGACAATAACTGCATTTGGTCAAGGAAGACTTAAGTGCAATGATTAATGAATTTCACCTCAGGTCAAAAGGCGGCAACTGTTTGCCTCAGCAACTCTTGCTATTATGATATATGAAGTTATATCCATTTCTTTTTCCACTACACATAAGCTAACACTACATGTCCATTAATAGTTCATTAGTACTAACATTGGACTAATCTACAATCTCAATAGACACATCATCAACACCAGGGCCACATCAGGACAACTTTGACCAAATTTATCTTCCATACATTTCACCACTAATCCCTTCTATAAAACACTACCATTACCAATAAGCTAGCACAACATCACAGAAAAACATAATGACGCATGCAACGAATTTGCAACCAAGCACACAGACGGAAAATCAGACGGCAAGGAACTAAAACAGACCCGAAGCACTTGGATCATAACAAAAGCGCAAAAATAAAACCCTCACAGTTGACCAAGCCAGATGCCGTGTTCTAGTACGGTTATTCCTACGCCCAAACACGAAACGGCGCGGTCTCGGGAGGGTGATGCAAGGGTTAAAAAAAAAGCACAAAGCGACAATAGCGACAATAGCGAGTTGGAAGGGAAGAAGAAATAAATTACCGCAAATCTTAATCGGTGCTTCGAGCTCCAACAAATTAGGTTGTTGCAAGAAAATCTCTCTGGAAGCGGCACAGAGCTGGCGGATCTCGGACTCCGACAGCTGCACCTGCTTCCCCGGTCGGCCGCGAACTTCGAGAAGGCGATTGATTATGTCGTCAAGAAGTGCTTGGTCCATTTGTTCGACTTCCGGAAGAAGCACGAAGTCAACGTCTCTATTGGATGCGAATACGATGGTGAGTGATATCCGAAGAGTAGAGGCAGTGAGCGAATAACATGCCTCGGTGGAGACGACGACCGAAGCGCAGTCGTTTTGCTAGAAAAAGGGTGTGCTTTTAGGGTGCCGGCGTGAGATGGTCACAAACATTGGTTTGAGCTCGGTGAGGGGGAAATTGGGAAGAGGACAGAGAGGGATTAATTTGATTAGGTTATGCGAAGAGAGAGACACATTGGATTCATAATAAGCTTCCTTCGCTGACCTACCAAATTAATTACTCCGCTCGCCACCGTAAAAATCAAATATTGCTTTTCAAATTTACAAAACCAACTTTAATTAATAAAAACAATGTAAGAATGCCAACCTTAAATAACCTGAAATTCGTCATTTTGCTATTATTTTATTTTATTTTATTGATATTTGTGTTTTTTATCACTTTAATTTTCAAACGACTGACAAGTGTATATATTTTATTTAAATTGATCGATTAATTGAAAATACTAATGTATATTTTACTTCTGAATAGTGGCATATAAAAAATTAAATGGTCTCACAAATATCTTTAAAAGATTATTTGATTTATTGTTAATCATCTAATATTTTACCACCACTTTATAATCTTCTCATTTTATAATTTTTTCATTGAATAATTTAACTTATAATATAATTAATTATCTTAATTTAATAATTGATTGCTAAAATAAATATCGTGTGATTCTTTTCTTAAAAAAATATTGAAACAATTATATGTTTTTAATGTTGTGTATATTACTACTTAAAATAGATGAATGAGTGCAGTTAAGGAGACAAGAAACTTATGTTAAGATGAACACTTAGGAATATTTAAATGCTTAAATGAAGATTTGTTAAATTTTTGGAGTTGTAAGATTATTGAACATACCTTTTATAATCTAAGCATAATCTTTAATGGCTATCTTATTTTTGAAAAAATATTTAAGTTAACGTTTTGATATGTATATAATTTGATAGGTGATATTAAGGAGATATGTGGGAAATGTTAAAACAATCTCTTCTTCTTTTGAATAATAAGATAATCTCTTCTTTTGAATAATAAGATATTTAGTACGAGAGTTAGTTATTTTCTCTTACTAGCAGAGATATACTTCTTAAATGTATCTTGTGATAAGATATATGTTGCTTGAAATATGTGATTTATTTGGATATTTTAAGATTATTTTTAAATTTATTAGCTTACCCTTTTTATATTTGTGTATATGTTTGTTGTTTTTTTATCTGTGATGATCGTGTATTACATAAGAGTATATGGTATTGCAAAAGAGGTTATAGAAGATGTTTTGGGTTGAGCGGTATTGCCTGTTAAGTATTTATTTTGAAAAATTCATATAGATGATGTTTTGTAAATATGTTTTAAATTTCATATTAGTATAATTATATATTTTGCAGCATATTAAGTATGAATTAAGGTAACATACGTGTAATTATGAAATTATAATTGTTTAGTAGAAGTTTTATTTTATTATATTTATGATATTAGAGCAGTTCGTCCGTAGGATGGTATGAGGGTAGTGGGTTTAATGTGTTTCTTCTGCATGTGAATTTTATTGAAATTTAATTTAGAAAATAGGTAAAATATTTCTCATTGGATGTTTAACCATTATCTATGAAATTTGATTGTATTTGAGTTAAGTTGATTGTGATGAATAAAAATGAAATTATTAAGAAAGAAAATAATCTTGATAAGGTGATGAGGGTGCACACTCATGACTAAATCAAGAGAGATTTTCATCTTAATGTTTCATGTTTAGAGTGTCTCTGAAAAATACATTTTGATTGATTAATTAGATTTTGTATGAAATTTAATGTTAGTCATAAGTAAGAATATATGTGAAGTGTTTCTTGAGTGTTTTGATAATATTGATAGAGATAACTTCTAAGATTGAGATGTCTATTTTGATGAATTTTAGAAATCATACACACTTTGCTTTCTTTTTTCCATGTCTTATCTTTGTAGATTTTATAGTTGCCTTGGGCCATAGATATTTCTCTTGAGTCTTTTTGTGTGTCTTCTAGAATGACTTTTAGACTTCCTTCCTCTCCTCCGGCTTCCTTAGAGATGGACCAAGTTGCTATATCTATTGAGATAGAAGCTAAGGTGATACAACAACAAAATAGGGACATGACTCAAAAATCATGCCACAATGCATCAATGGGATGTTCCTAGAGCTGCAACCACTTTTTCTGTTAGTCAACCTCAGGGACAGGTGGAACTGACCGAGTTTCAGATGCATAAACCACTTAAGTTCAGTGGGAAGATCAGGCCACAGCCACTTAAGCCTTATGTTAGACATCAACATCTTAAAGCAAGAACAACTTCACCACAATTAGTTCGTAGCAATAAAAGACACATAGATGTTTTTAGTGTGGTGGACCGCATATTACTAGAATGTGTCTCGGGAACATGACTGAGAATAGATGTTTTTCATGCCAAAAAGTGGGACATGTTGTCAAAAGAGGATACCATCATCAGACGATTCTTAACATATTGAGAATGAAGGTATCAGGCTTCAACAACAAGGAACAAGAGTTATTCCACCGTAATTTCCTCAGCTACAGACTTGGAAATCTAAATGTGTTCCATGCAAAAAGGAAGGGCATTTTATCAAAGATTATCCTAACAAGAGGGTAGCTCCTTTGGGTGCTTTTTAACAGATGGGGAATATTGGCAGCAGAACTCGGGTAACAGGGAATGTGTTTGTTTTAGTAGGAGTTGAGGTTTCTTCAGCAGGTAAATTAGTTTAAGATATTTGGTTAGAAGCCGATAATGTGTGAAAATATTTTTATCATGGAGCAACACACTCTTTTGTCTCACAACTTTGTATAGACAGACTAGGTTAGTCAGTTAGAGACTTTTTTTTTTTTTAACTTTCGGATTCTACATCAATGTAAGGAAAAGTATAATGAACATCTGAGACCAATCTTGGAGATTTGGAGGGGGAGCATGGTATGTCAAACTCTCTAAGTTAGAGTTTTGGGTTAACAGAGGTCAACTTCTTAATGCATGTCATATCATCTAGGAGTAATCTCAATAAATTTAGCCAAAGAAGAAGTAGTGTTCCAGTAGGAACGCCATAGGACAATTACAAAGATAAGGGTTTAGTTGGCTACTATTGGAAGTTCATGGAATATTTCTCAAAGATAGTAAAACATTTGATACAGACAACTCACATACATTCAATCCTTTTTCATGGACCGATAGATGTGAGTAGAGTTTTAGAAAGTCGAAGAAAGGGTTGACTAGTGCTTCAATGTTGGTGATTTATGATACAGGTAAATCTTGTAAAGTGTATTGTGACACCTCACATCAAGGTTGAGTGATGTATGGATGCAATAAAAAAAATGGGAGTGTATGCTTCAAGACATCTTAAGGTATATGAGAGAAACTATTCTACTCATGATTTTGGAGTTAGTAGTTATAGTATTTACTCTAAGAGATTTGTAGACATTATAGATATGGATTTTAGTTTCATGTGTTCAGTGACCACAAGAGGTTAAAGTATTTGTTTACTCAGAAAGAGTTGAACATGTGACAAAGGAGATGAATGAAGTTTTTGAAGAGTTGTGACTTCCAATGGATGTATCATCTAGAAATGGTTAATATGGTGGTGGATGCTTTGAGTAGAAAATCAATTCAAATGTTAGCATTGAAGATTGAAGAGCAAAAATTGATTGAGCAATTTAGGAAATTGAACTTGGAGGTGAAGTTCCATGAAAATTTTATTAGTTGTGGCAAGTTAACCTCAATGATTTCTTTGGGAAGATCAAGGAAAAACAATTGGAAGATTCTAGTCTGAGACACATTGTGGAGTTGTTGGGAATACAGCAGGCGAAAGACTTTGAACTATGAGCATATGGAATGTTGAGATTCAAGGATAGACTTTGTATACCTACGAATGTTAAGCTGAAGAGAATGATTCTTGAAGAAGGTCATAAAAGTCATCCTAGTTTATATCCAGGTATAACTAAGATGTCTCAGGATCTGAATGAGTCCTTTGGTGGTCAAGTATGAAGAGAGACATAGCTCAAATTGTAGCTGCATGTCTGACTTGTTAAAAAGCACAAGCAGGTCTAGTGGGTTGTTGTAGCCATTGGATATTTCTAATTGGAATTAGGATAACATTGTCATGGACTTCGTCACTCATTTACCAAGGTCAATTAGAGGTCATGGTGTAGTTTGGGTGTAGTGGATAAACCGGCATAAAGCGCTCATTTCTTACTTATGAATTTGTGAACATCTATGGCTAAATTTAATCAATTGGATATTAAAGAAATTCTGAGGCTACATGGAGTACCTTCAAGTATTGTATCTAATAGAAATCGGCTATTCACTTCTCAAATTTTGACAGACTTTACAAGAGACATTGAGAACTAAGTTGAGAATGAGCTATGCTTATCATCCTCAAATTGTTAGGCAATTAGAAAGAATGATTCCATCTTTGAGAGATTTGTTGAGAATATGTGTATGGGATCATTTAGCTGTTTGGAATGAGATATTGTCTTTGGTGAAATTTACATACAACAACAGTTATTATACTAGCATTAGGATGACATCATATGAAGTTTTGTAGGGTAGAAGGTGTGTGACTCATTTGTGTTGGTATCAGGATGAAGAGGAAGTATTGGTAGGGTCAGAGTTACTTCAATAGACTACTAAGAAGGTGAAACAAATTCAAGAAAGAATGAGGATTTTTCAAAGTAGGCAAAAGTTATATGTGGATCAGAAGAGCAAGCCTTTGGGGTTTGCAGCTAGAGACCATGTATTTATGAGGGTTACACCTACCAAGGATATCAAAAGGACTATCAGATCGAGAAAGTTATCTCTTAAGCTTGTTTAGGCTTATCAGATTCTTAAAAAGACAGGACTAGTTTACCTCCTTGGTTAGCCAACTTGCTTAATGTATTCCATGTGTTTCACCTGAGGAAGTAGGTGTTAGATCCTAGTCATGTCTTATAAGTGGATGAAATGCAAATTAAGGAGAATTTAAGTTTTGAAGCTCCACTAGTCAGGATTGAAGACTAACAGACTAAGTAGCTTAAAGGCAAGGCCATCAACATGGTGAATGTGTTGTGGGATGCTAGGTCTTGTAGTTCAACTTGGAAGATGGAGGAAAACCATAAAAAAACCTAACCTTATCCTTCCTAATAGGTCAATTTTCAAGGGCGAAAATTTTTATTATTGGAAAGAATGTAAAACCCTAGAAATTTGCTATAGAATAGTAGTATGTAAAGACTTAGGGAATAACCCTAGAGTATAAGTGGTATTAGTAAATGACATCTGAATGTTTTATTATTAAAATAAAAAGTTCATATAAACAGGAAAACTAATTATTCATATTTCATTTTAAAAAAACCAACATACTCTAAAATAGAATTCCCTTTTTCTTCTCCACCTTTTCTCTAGAATTTTGGCCTCACTTTTCATCAAACTGACGATCGGAGGTCAACGCTAGACTCCTGGTGTCGAGTAGAGCAAGAGTGTTTGATCAGATTCTTAAACAGAGTTAGTTCATTTTCTGTTCATTTTCTTTGAGATATATTTTTAGTGTTCTTATTTACTCTAACAGTCTAGCATGTATGTGACCTATAGTACATCAAGATAGGTCTTTGTTAGTTCATGATCGTAGTTGTATAGTCTAATGTTGATAAAGCTCTGTGATGCAGGTTAGGAGATCTGTGTGAACTTTAGGCTTGGGAGCTCTTTTAAAGAATGCTCTGCTTAAGCTAGATAAGGGAAGCTAACTACTATAGTTGTATGTTTATGATGTTGTAAGACTTCAAAATTTGAAATTCAGGGTCAGGGATATAATTTGAGTTATCTATTTTGAAGTCTCTTACAGGTCTAAAACTGATTTATTTAATTAATTTTTGAGTGCAGTTTGATAACTGATGGTAGTTTTAGATTTGTAAACTTGGTTGAATTGCATTCATTCGTTGTGTAGGTATGAAATATTTGAATGTTGGAATGAAATTTGAATGTTTTAATTGATGATTATTTGATAGAAATGTTAGAAACTGGTGTTGTAAACCTAGCATGTTATAGGTGTTTATTTAGAGTTATATGTGAATTGAGGGTACCTAAATTGAGAAGTTGGGTGAGTAGGGAATGAAAATTTGATTGGAAACTGATGAATGAGTTGTAAGAGTAAGAATTACAATGTTATTAGGATTTGTTAAATGAATTGCATGATAGCTTGTGAAAATTGAAAGTGTCATGATAATTGAAAATGGATATATTGTAGATATGCATTTTATGTTGATTGAAAAAGTTTGGCAAGTAGTGTAGATATTTGTTCCATAGAAAAATAAGTTCCTTGAGGATAATGGATGATGCTTGAGGTAGTGAAATGAGTTTGAAAACTAGAAAGACAATTGTGTTTTTTGCATATTTCACGCAAGCGAGAAGGGTCTCGCTCAAGTGACTCCACTGAAAATTTAGACCTCATCTCGGGTTGATTTTTACTTGAGGGAGAAGATTTTCACTCAAGCAAGAGTAGATTTTCGTTCAAGCAAGGATATCCTCGTTCAAGCGAAAATAGTACTGAAACTAGAGTGTTATCAAGATCATTTTCGCTTAAGCGAGATAAATTTCGATCAAGCGAGGAGAATTCTCGCCCAAGCTAGAATATTCTCGCTCAATCTAAATTTTTTTCTTCTTCTTTTTGTTTTGATTGTCTGATTCTTTTGTAATGTAGTTTATGGATTGAATATAATAAATTGATTTATAATTTAGATTGGATAACACTATTGATTTAGAAATTTTTGAGATATTTGAGATTGAGATTGAAAAGTGAATGAGTAGAGATATATGATATTGTTAAAGTATTTATTGAGTTGGTCAAGATCTGGGCATAATATTTTCAGGAAAGAAAATACCTATGTCTAGGTCAATTAGGATATGCATTGTGTAAGGATTTGTTCAATAACGATTGATATCCCGACTCTACTAGTAGTATTAAGAATCAAATAGATGAACATTACTAGATAGTGAGAGTTGAAGGAGGTCTGAACTAGGTGATTGCAGCTTGAAATATAGATGATTAGAAAAATCTTAGGGGGACTATCCTAGTCATATAATATTGTTGATTCACTAATTTGACGGCTGTGTAGATCCACAATTTGGAGTTGTATGACATGTGCATATCTTAGGAGTTGTATGACATGTACATATTTTAAGATTTATTCAATACACGAGTCTTTCAAAAATAAAGTCAAATTTATTTATGTGTCAGAGTCATATAATTGAAATTGTGAATGAGCTTGAGTATAATAAATAATTTGATGTGTTTATGTATTGCTTTAGATTTGTGATTTATTTAAATATTTTAATATTGTATTTTAAATTTGGTAGCTTACACTTTACTTGTTTATATCTATATTTGTTGTTTTGTATTTACGAAGATCGTGTTACTTGGAAACATATGATATTATTGTAAAAGATATTTTGATTGAATAATCTTCCTTCTTCTTATGAATTTATTTTTCAAAACTCAAATATATATATATATATATATATATATATATATATATATATATATATATATATATATATATATAAATGATATTTTATAAATATGTTTTAAATTATATATTAGTATAATCGTATATTTTATAACATATTAAATATAGATATAAGATATGTGTAATTCTGGAATTATAATTATATTGTTAGAAGTTTTATTTTCTGAAATGTTACATAAATAAATCTTTATTTAAAATAAATTACTTTTTTTTTAAATTGCGTGGAAATGATTGATAACGTAATAAATAATATAACTAATAATGTATTTCAATCCCTAAATATCAGGACATTAATTTAAACTAATATAATGAAGATTTTCATTTACAATAACTGATTTAATTTCATCGTATCTTTCAAAATATTCAAACAAACGGTAAATATAAGATTATTTTATATTTTGAAGTTATTTTGTTTTATTTCGACATTTTCTCCCACTTTAAAATAATATCCATGTATATTACGTTTTTAATAAATTTTGTAATTTATTTATACTTTTCACCTATTATTATCTATTTTTAATTTTATACCTATAACAACTTGTTTTCGCCCATATTAACCAATTAAAAAGTTACCATTATATTAACGAATTAAAAAGTTACCTATTACACTACTTATAACATTTGTTGGATTATTTTTTATTTTTCCATGTAGTCTGAATAAAAAAATATTATTAAAAATTAAAATAACTAATATTTTATTATGTAATCATAAGTGAAAATTGTAAAAAATTGAGTACAAAATTAATTTAAACTAAGAAATATTCTTTTTTAAATAATGAAAAATTAAATTAATACATATTTAGAAAAACATATACAAATTTAAAAAAAATAAAAAAATCAGTAAAAAGTTCAATAAAAATTTAGTTATTTTAACAAAATCTAAAATTTAAAATACATTATAATATTTTATATAATAATTTTTATGATATTATCCTATTTGATATATTTTTATTTATCCTAGAGTATCTAATATTTGTATGAAAAACTTGTAGCGTATCTTATCATCTTTCAAATTATAAACAGTTTCCTAATCTTGTAAAACATCAGAGAATCCTTGAACTCGAGAAGATAATAGAAAAGATCAAAAGCGTGATTAGCCGAAGGCACAAACAGGGAGTAATCGTTGTACTGAGGTATTTGCGCAAACGCAGTGACAGAATCTTTGTCGGTGTGGGAGACCCAAGTAAGATCCCGGTGAAGGCATAGGATGAGACGAAACCATTCTAACTCCGGCAATTACCGGAACCCATGCTTAACGATGCACCAGCCTTGGGCTTCTCTCCTCGTTTACGGGATCAAGCGCGTCGAGGGCAGGTCGTGGCCCGCTCCAATCACAGGTTTCTCTTTTTTCTTGGTTTCAACCTTTTATGTATCAAACAATTACATTAGCCTGTCTGTGTCCCATGTCCTATGTTTGATGTTCTTTGTCTCTTTTGCTTGTTAAGGTCGTCTTTGGATTCATGCCGCCAGTAAAGTCCCGGATGAGTCTACAATCAAAGCAATGGAATATTTCTACAGGGAGATTTATGCGCTCAATGGCGTCACTGATATCCAATTTCCTCAACACTACCCCGTTTCAAGGCTTTTGGGTATAAATTACAGTACAATATCACTGTTCACAACCTCCTCCTTTGTAAATTTACTTAATTTGAATGATTGATGCACAGGCTGTGTTGAAGTCGTTGGCTGCTTAACTCGTGATGAACTAGCGTGCTGGGAGATGGTTCCCGAAGGGGTACCATACCGAATACTAATTTTTATTTTGACTTTTGTTTCCTAGTTGTGCACATTATCTTCACTTAAGCCGTTTTTTTCTTTTGTTTTCCTTAGGTGAGGTTGGAAGCACAGACTGATTATTGCTGGTTGTGTGAACGGCCACAGGTTTGTGTGTCTTTGTACTGCTGTGCTATTCCTATGGTTTTACAATTACGTACTGTTTGTGTGTATGCTGAAGTGTTTTTTTCTGTGCTTAATCCAGAAATTGTTGATTCCATTTGAGATGCGGGGGTACCAAGGTGTTTATAACCTGGAAAGGAAGGTACTGTGGTTCTAGATTGTTTTCTTGCTTTCTGTTTTTGCTTGGAATGAAGGCTGATTTTTGTACTTGTTTGAAGATTTATGACGCTGCAATTAGAGGGCTGTCCCCAGTTAATAGTCCCTTGCAAGTGAAATTTCCACTTCCAGATCCACGAGATCCATTTTCCTTGAAGCCAGGTTCCATCTCTGCGCTTACTCCTAAATCAAAGGCAACTGAAGTGGACAAATCATCCAGTATAAGGCTGGCCATAGCTGGGGCACAGGCAGCAGCCACTCAGTTCTCAAAGAAGGATCAGAATTCCCATAGTACTACTGCTCGGAACAATGAACCTGCTACAATGGATAATGAGGTCACAGATATTGCAAGATCTTATAAACTACGATCAGGAAGCAGGGTAATGGAAAATGGCAATATATCATCCTCCGAGTTAGATATGAAATTTGACGATGCGACCTTGCCATCATATCGTGAAAAGAAAAGAACTAGTAATTATAGTGAGGGGAGCAGTAGGCAGCATCGTTCTACCGGTGCAGAAGCAGATTTGAAACAGTATCCACCTCAAGCACCATCTAAGGTATCTCTTTCTCTGGAAATGGAGTCATTATATAAATTCTATAACTTTTTGTTTTAAAATTCAGCCCCATTTTATAGTTATTATTATTATGATTATTATTATTATATAATGTAATAACTAGAGCAAACACAGTGGAAATAAATACTTAAGAAAAAGAGAAAAGAGGGAATTTTTCATTTGGTGTAACACTCACTTACATCAATTGTATCACCCCTTTTCTCCCAAAGTTCAATTCATATTAAGGTTTTTGTTTTGTGCTGGAAAATCGAGGAGCTGAGATGAGACTTTAGCCAGACCCATGACGGCATTTTCAATCCAAAATGAATCATTGGTACCTAACATTGTTCAGTCAATTAGACCTGAAAATCGTTCAACATTGAGTTGGGGGAGGTTGGGGTGTTTACTTGCTCATTTCCAGAATAGATTATCCAATAAGGCTGTGTGGCTTTGTGGTGCCTTTGTCATCTATCCCATTAGAGCATCTTTATTGAGGCTCTCCCTTTATTACGCTAATGTACACAATTTATATTTAATCTTTTAGCACCTTACATTTGTTTCTTGCATCATTGTGTATCTAATCTTGAATCATGTTGTGGAATAGTCAAACTGAAGGTGCTCATTTGTGCATTCATGCATGTATTACCTTGTGTTGTGTCTGAATGCAAAGTTGCTCTAGGAACTCAAGGAATTTGGGACATTCTCAAATGATGAATCTTTTATCATTCATAGGTTGTACGACATGTTAAGCTTGAGTGAGGCTTTATTTGCATGATGACATTATGCATGTTTCCTCTTTTAACTCAAGTTATTCATTTACAATAAAGAATGCATTAGAATGCATTTACAATAAAGAATGCATTTACAACACAAATCTGAATACGAGTCACTTTCTCTGCTTACTTTTAGAAATATAACACTAGTTTTGAAAATATACTGCTAAAAGAACTACTATAACAGATAACTAAATTATGGTTGTTCTCTTCATTGTTAGATTTTTGCTGCTGCATTGAAAAGCCTGAAGCAATGATCGTGGAAGGAGTATGACCACTTGGAGTCTGGATGTGAATTTGTATCATAGTGATGTGTAACTTCTGAAGCTGAAGAAGTAAAGCTTGAAAGTGGTTGCGTTCATGAAATTGTTTTAATGTTAGAGTCTCTAAACTATTATAATTTTAGCTGGTTCTTTGTTTAGGGACTTGCCTTTATTGTACATTGCCTAGCGAATTGAATATAGTGAATCAATTCCCTTTCTTGGTTTCTGCATTTTCTATTAATTTTATTTTGATGGATAGAAATTGTTTACTGGTCATATTAAAACAAAAGGTAAATGTTTATTTGACTTGATAGGTGAAACTAAAAGTTAAATACTCGATACCATATTTGGTTTCATAAGTAGTTAAGCACTAAGTACTTCACTACAGCACGTCTTTTTCCCTAGTTGGTTTAAGCTCTCACTTGAGAATCCAAGGAAGTGATTTGGACATATGCGATTTATAGCATGAAACTAAAGAGAGTTGATTGATCTTCTGATTTTGGTTATCTGAAGTGAACTTTTGTCTATAGTTTGTTATTGGGGTTCTATCTGCATTCATACTTTTTATTCATATGGAAAAATTATGAATAACGCTATATAAAGAAATATACTGGGAATTTCAGTGACCAACTGTTATATATTCTGACTTGTTCATTTGCATACTTTATCTGTTTTGACTTTAATATATTACAATTAATAAAAGGGATTAATTAAGCTGCAAGGATTAGGTAATCATATATAAAATTTCGCGTAGTATTGAAACATTTTTAAAATAAAATTTATATTTTAAACAAGTTATTATGTTAGGCACGATGTATTGATGATATTAGTTTTTATATTATTTCTTTCCATACATATACATTGATGCTTTAGTACAATGTGTACATTAATGTAAAATATGAGCATGATAGAAGGTGTTCGGTATTAGCGATAGAACAAATCTGAAGTAAAAGAACATCAAGATTCATAAATTGAAAAGAGTTAAACTCAATGTACAAACTTGACCGAAAATGATAAGAAAAACATTTAAAAGCTAAATGAGATTAAAAATTGAATTAAAATGAAAGTACGATGTTTTCTTAGTCTTTCTCTGAATATATGTAAGCTTGACATCAATGTTGTTCTCAAAATGAAAATCATCAATGACATGCTTTTCAACTTGTCAATCATAAATTTTATCAATTCTATTTAACAAGGCTTTCAAAAGCAATCAAAGATGGACCAGTGGTTCATAAGTGACAAGAATAACATCTTCAAAATATATTTACTGTGTTTCATCTTTAAAGAACAATTGATTTCCCCTTTGGATTAAACTCATGTAGAGTTTATTTTTCTATCTTATTTGAAGAGAACATTATTTTAAAAGATTCTTCCTTGATATCAATTTTGTGATACTAAAAATTCCTAAAGAGAAACATAAATACATGGTAATGGATGCCGAAATAAATGAATAGACTCGAGAATGGTATAAGTGACAATTCCGAGCTAATTAATTGGAATGTTGCTCTTGAATGCATGGATGATGTACACATCCTCATTCGTCATCTATGCAAGATTGCTCCCTGATTAATTGTCTAGTTGTATCAAGGTTTCAAAATAAATAAGTCTCCTTTAGAATTGCAATATAGGGTTGACATAGGTGGAATCTAGAGAAGAGAAGTCACGCTAATTAACTTGATGGACTGATAGGATTTTGTTTACAAATTAAATTAAGATTTAAAAAACATGCTATCAACAAAAATGGTCGATTATGTAATCATGATAGTCAATTAGATTATCTACAAAAACAAGAAAATGACGAATAGTGAAAACTAAATTGTAAAATCACTTCACACAAAAACTCAATGTAAAGCTAATAGTGAATACAAATGAGTGCAATCGAAAAGGGTAAAATATGAGCATCAAATTTGTTAATATTCTCACAATACTAAAGGATTTGATGAAGCCATGCAAGACATGCCTAGCAAGCCAAAGCAAGCAAATGGAAGTGTGTTTTAGGTTTTGTCTTAGTGTGAGTGAGTGTGATTGGTTGTGAAAGAGAACCTATGCACATCTAAGGAGAAATTCATTAGCACATGGTCTAAATGATTTAAATCAAACCATAAAAGATTTAACTTTGGTTAAAAACAATTTTGGAAAATAAAGTTCTGAACTATTATAAACTGATTTCAGGTTAAGCCGAATCAATTTATTCGTATCTGAGCATAACTGAATCAACTGTTTTCTAAAATCTGTTTTTGAGTTCTTATTCTATAATACAGTGGGCTTTCAAGTGTGAAAAACAAGAAAAAGAGAACAGAGAAGAAAAAGAACAAAAAGAGATACATTTTTGCGAAACACAATCTTTTGAACTTCTTTTTGTGAGAACTACTGTGAGAGAATTGTTGTTTCATAATAATCATTTTCGAAAGAGGGTTTTTACTTGAAGAATCAATTTTGACTAAGGTGTGCTACTGGGTTTCTTCAAGACTGTGTACAGGCCTTTCTTTCTGCGCCAATCAGGGAGTTTTCTCAACCCTTCTTGATCCTGTTTGAATCAAGATTTGTGTTGTATTCATTGTAATTCTGTGTATTGGTTTGGGCTATAGGAGTTAGCCTGGTGTTTCTGTTGAGATTGATTGGGAGCTACGAGGAGCAGTTGATCAATTTAGCAGGGTTCTTGATTTCTGCAGGGAGTAGGAATTGAGTTAGCCTGGTGTTTCTGTTGAAATTGATTGGGAGCTGCGAGGAGCAGTTGATCAATTTAGCAGGGTTCTTGATTTCTACGGGGAGTAGGAATTGATTGATTAATTGTACGGGAACAATTAATTGAGTTAGTGGAACTTTCTTTGCAAGTGGTGCAGAGAAGACCGGACGTAGCCCTTGTAGTGAACCAGTATAAAATTGATTGTGTCTCCTCTTCTTAAACCCTTCTCTCATAATCTTGATTTGTTCTTGCACTGCATATTGAATTTAATTGAAAGATTGAATTAATTTTTGGTAATCTTGATAAAACTAGTTTAAGTTCTCTGCTGAATATTGATTTGTGTATTGTAACGTGAATTCTGTATTGGTTTCTGATAAATCTGCTGTAGCGGTCAAAGAAATTTTGCTTGTCAGATTGGTTCCTTTCTAAATCTGTAATACATACAAGATTCTGAATCCGTGATTTTACAAAGAATTGGAACTTTGGCTGAATTGGTGTAATACTACAGAATTTGTATTCTTGTTCTGTGTTCTTGGTATAACTGAATAATTCAATCTGCATTCTGAATAATTTTCAAGTCTGTATTAATTACTGGTGTTAGGAAACTTTATCAGATTTGTTAATATTGACTGAAATCTGTGTAGTGCTGTGTTAGGTGTTTTAAATTTGTATTTTATAATTCTATTCCTCTCTGCTCTCATTCAAATTTGGATTTGTGTATGATTCTGATCTGAGTGTAATATTGCTATAGAAACTGTGTGAATTTGATTTGCTTAAGGTACTGTTGTGAATCTAGTGTGTGATTGTGAATCGGCTATGTGTGCTGTTTGAAAACTTCTATCTGCCTGTACAACAAATTGATTCATCCGTGCCTTGAATCAATTTATTTCTTTACTGCACCTTATACCTCTAGCACCAAGATTCATTAAAGTTTTTCAAATTGCAAAAACTATTTTCAAAGGTCTAAATTGGTAAAAATCTTTCAAAGTTCAATTCACCCCCCTCTTGAACTCAGCCTAAAACGTTTTCAATTGGTATCAAGAGCTAAGTCTTGAAAGTTATTCAAGTTTTCGATCCTATGGCTGAGGGGAAGTTACCTTTTGGTGAGGGTGCTTCTATAAATAGACCTCCTTTGTTCAGTGGTGTTAACTATCAGTTTTGGAAAATCCGAATGAAAATATTTGTTGAATCTCTGGATAGAGGTATTTGCGATGTAATTGTGAATGACCCTTATGTTCCTAAAACTATTATTGATGGTACTGCTGTTGACAAGCCTTGGTCTGAGTGGAGTGTAGAAGAGAGCAGGAGAGCTTAGTTTGACTGTATAACAAAGAACATTGTAACCTCTGCTTTGAATATAGATGAGTTTTTCAGGGTTTCGCAGTGCTCTTCAGCCAAAGAAATGTGGGATGTCCTAGAAGTCACTCATGAAGGAACAAGTGATGTCAAGAGGGCAAGGAAGCATGCACTAATTCAAGAATACAAACTGTTTCGCATGCAGATTGGAGAATCAATTTCAGAAGTGCATAAAAGGTTCACACACATAGTGAATCACCTCATTGGACTTGGCAAGACCTTTGACAAGGAGGAGCTCAACATGAAAGTACTAAAGTGTTTGGGCAGAGCTTGGCAGCCTAAAGTCACTGCAATCACAAAATCAAGGGATCTTACTACTTTGAGCACAACTGCATTATTTGAAAAACTCAGGGAGCATGAGATTGAGATGAATCGGCTCAAGGAGCAGCAAAATAGAGACAGGAAGGCTAGGAGCATAGCTCTCAAAACTGCAGCAGTTGCAGAAGATAGTGAAGCAGATTCAAGCTGTGACAGTGAAGTTGAAACTCAGAATATGCTCACGAGGAAGTTTAGCAAGTTCCTAAGGAAGAGAGGAAAAGAGAAAAATCAACAAACTAAGAGGTATACAAAGAAAACTGATTTAAATTCTACTAACCTTACTTGCTTTGGATGTGGAAAGCAGGGACACATCAAGGCTGAATGTCCAAATCTGAACAACAAAGACAAGACTGCTGAAAAGAAAAAGTTCAGCAAGAGTAGTAAGGGAAAATGAGCATACATAGCTTGGGATGAAAATGATTCAACAACAAGCTGCTCATCAAAGGAAGAAGATGAAATCAATTTGTGCTTGATGGGAAAAGAAGAGTCAATGGTAAGCAGTGCTGGCTCAAATAATTCTTCCATGTCTGAAAATTACAGCATATTGCTTCAAGCATTTCATGAGACGCATGAGGAAGCAAATAGGTTGGCTGGGGTAAACAATAGACTCAAAGATTTGAACAACTGGCTGGAAAAGAGAGTCAACTCATTGGAAGAAGAATTGGAAAATGTTAAAACTGATTTTGAGCACTTAAATATGATTTATCAGTCTTCTATCTATGAGAATGAGTCTAGCAAACCAGCCAAGTGTGAAAACTGTGAGGTGCAGGAAGCTAAAGTAAAATTCCTTAGGAAAACCTCTTCCAAACTTGCCATGCGAATGGCAAATTTAAATGCTGTTTTAGGTTTCCAAAATTGTGTATTTGATAAAGCTGGAATTGGCTTCAAACCCTTGTTTAAAAAGAAAACCAAAAAATTTAGCAGCTTTATCAAAACTGGCAGCTAGCATACCTCACGTTTTCAAACTTGTTTCTACTGTTTACACAAAGGTCATACTATAAGATGCTGTAGAGCTAGACTTTATGAGGTTCCAAATGGCCGTATGAAATGGATACCCAAGGGTAGTATTAACAGTTATGGACCCAAAGCCAATAGGGTACCAGTTTTTATAAAATAAATCTGTTTTGCAGGATAAAGGTGCAGCCAACAAGAAGCTGTGGTATTTGGGCAGCGGCTGTTCCAAACACATGATAGGGGATGAATCCTTGCTTACTGGTTTAACTCTGAAACATGAAGGATACGTTACTTATGGTGACAACAACAAAGGAAAGATCATTGGCAGTGGTAACATTGGAGTCAAAGGAAGCTTGACCATTCAAAATGTGCTTTTGGTTGAAGGATTAAAACATAATCTGTTGAGCATAAGTTAGCTCTATGACAAAGGACTGGAAGTCACCTTTCAACTAGAAATCTGCCTCATCTCTAGTAAAGACTCAAGAGAAACTCACCTTGTTGGTAAAAGAGTTAATAATGTGTACATGCTTGACTTGCATTGCATTAATTCAGAAATCAATTGCTTGATTACTAAATGTGATGAAACATGATTGTGGCATAGGCGTATTGCTCATATTCACATGCAGCATTTACACAAAATTGCATCTAAAGAACTTGTGATTGGTTTGCCTAAACTCAAGTTTGAGAAGGACAAAGTATATGAAGCATGGCTAAAGGGAAAGCAAACCAAAACTTCTTTTAAACAAAAATAGTTTGTTTCTACTACTAGACCTTTGGAAAGGCTTCACATGGACTTGTTTGGACCTTCTAGAACCATGAGCATAGGTGGAAACTATTATAGTCTTGTAGTTATAGATGACTTTTCTAGATATACATGGACTTTGTTTTTGGTAACCAAGGATGAAGCATTCAGTGCCTTTAAGAAACTTGCAAAGATTATTCAAAATAAGAAAAACTGTTCTATTGCTGCCATAAAAACAAATCATGGTAGAGAATTTCAAAATGAAAACTTTGAAATGTTTTGTGAAAAGTTTGGAATTCAGCACAATTTTTCAGCTCCAAGAACTCCACAACAAAATGGGGTTGTGGAGAGGAAAAATAGAGCCTTGGAAGAGATTGCTAGAACTTTATTGAATGAAACAAATCTTCCAAAATATTTTTGGGCAGATGCTGTAAACACTGCATGCTATGTGCTAAACAGAGTTTTGATAAGACCAATTTTAAAGAAAACCCCTTATGAACTTTTCAAAGGGAGAAAACCTAATATCTCTCATTTTAGGGTTTTTAGTTGCAAATGCTTCATTTTAAACAATGGAAAGGATAATCTTGGTAAGTTTGACTCAAAGGCAGATGAAGGCATATTCTTAGGTTACTCATCACAAAGTCATGTATATAGAGCATACAATAAAAGAACCATGTTGATTGAGGAAACTGTACATATTACCTTTGATGAGACTAACCAAAAAATGCAGGATAAGCCTGAAAATAGTGCAGATGATGAGGAAACTGGAAGATTACAGAAATTAACAGAAATTGCTACAGGACAGAATGAAGAACTGGATACTGCAGAAAAGGAAACTGATTTAATCGATCATCAAATAAATTTGCCTCTGGAGTGGAGAGTACCAAGAAATTTATCCCTAGACAATGTAATTGGACAGATCCACAAAGGCGTCTCAACCAGAAATTCACTGAATCTACTGTGTGAACATATGGCGTTTGTGTAACAGATTGAACCTAAGACAGTTCAGGAAGCTTTGAATGACAGTAATTGGATTAATGTCATGCTAGAGGAGCTTATTCAGTTTACAAGAAATGATGTGTGGAGCTTAGTTCCTAAGACCATTGGAATGAACGTGATAGGCACAAAGTGGGTGTTCAGAAACAAAATGGATGAGCAGGGCATTATTGTGAGGAACAAAGCAAGACTCGTGGCCAAAGGTTATAATCAAGAAGAAGGTATAGACTATGAT
>Ga0209489_103324_pt1 | contig 31518 bp, 15 predicted proteins | sample SiratrowhiteBW_FD_187527 | JGI IMG/M metagenome (GOLD analysis project Ga0209489, IMG submission 187527) | Root nodule microbial communities of legume samples collected from California, USA - Siratro white BW (SPAdes) (version 2) | ecosystem: Host-associated > Plants > Roots > Nodule | place...
ATTAGAGAAATTATTTCGTATCGGTTCACATTTTAACTTCTTTTTCAAATCAGCAGCTTCTGATACTCTTTCAACCCCTAATCCAGGATGAACTTCCATGATCTGGTGTACAATTTTCAAAAATCTCGTTTAGAACAAAATGATGATGCATGAAAACAACATGAATGATATGCATTAAACACAGTTCATTTCCACACTTTTCCACACTCTCCATAGCAAACATTCTGTCTTGTCATGCCGGTGAGTGGTTGCAGTTCATAGTTTTTTCTCCCTTAGTGCTCTAACCAAATTGGCAGCATAAGACCTAGGGTTCTAAGATCTTTACATGCATCCTCACAAGGTAAGTTCCCTAATCCCTACAGGTATAAAGGTCACCAAAGCTATGGCTCTCATTATCATCTTATCCAAAGCTATCGTTAAACAACTAGCTTATGAACAGACAACAAGATAACAGACTCTAGCTGGGATTCTCATGAAAACCAGAGTAGGAAGTACATCCATTCCGGTATTGCTGAATCCCTCTAATTCTATGCTTTTTTTAGATCCGGGGTTTTAGGATCCCACTCAAGAAATATGCATGAAAAGTGTGTGTGTGTGAAGGGAGTAAAACCTGTATGACCTCACCTGCAAAACAACCAGAAAAGTCCCAGGCAGATATCACAAATATAGCAGTTATAAGCATGTCTTCTACCCTAGGGTTTAATATCTCATTCAATCAATCAGTGAGAATTCAGATCATATAATAACATATCAAAATCCACAATCCTATAAGAATACAATAAACAAAAACAATAAGGAAAAGGGAAAAACAAATATTAAAAACCACATTTAAAATTGATCACTTAATTAAATGGCTTGACTCTCAAATAATAGTCCCCAGTGGAGTCGCCAGCTGTCGCGACCTAAAAATCACGACGGGTATGGCGGTCCAAATAAAAACTAATGAAAAGAAAGAAATGGATTCGCCACCATAATTTTTTATGAAAAACTATGGAAAAACCGAGAAAAGAATAAGGAATAAGTCTGCGAACTAGAAATCAGTTTGGGAGTCGGTTACGCGTGGGGAAGGTATTAACACCCCACAGCGCCTGTCTTAAGACAGTACCTTTAATTAAATAATCAAAATCAAATGTGGTTTTTAAAATATTTATTTTTCCCAAAAATATAATATATATATAAAAAAATAATTAAAAACAAAAAAAATTAAATTAAAGGACCCGACAAGGATTGACCCTGCTCTTACGTATCAACATCTTTAACGGGTGAAGAATCAGGGAATACGTAGTTCTACCAAATTTGAGTTATTTTGAGACATTTTGACATTTAATTTTTTTAATTATTATATATTTATTAGTTTGAAAGTTTAATTTCATTTCGGCATATCATAGACGCATTCGGTCTTTTCATAATCCCAAACGAAAATTGAAACTCCTTAAACTAAATTCCCCATGACGCGTGTGGTCATTTAGAACCTAAATCACGAATTGATATTTATTATTATTATTGTTATTTAAAAAAAAAAAGAATCCCACATGACGCGAATGGTCATTTAGGATTTATTAAAACAAACAAAAAAAAATTTATGAAGAATATACCTTTTTTTTTTTAAAAGAATAATCCAATGTTAAAAGATAAAAGATAAAAAAACATCAATTAAATCAAGGGTGTTTTAGGAATTAGAGAGAGATATGGTGCAAATCCAGAAATATGGAGGTGCAAGAAGGAGATTCAACCCAAATAACTTCAGGGGTATTGATAGGCATTTGAATCTATTCTGGAAGAATGTAACAACAAAGTCAAGGTAGCCTAGTTGGTCTAAGGCGCTAGTTTGCCTCTTTTTTCCATCTATTTTATTGGAGGTGTAAATTCTAGTATAAGAGGGTGTAGGAAGTAGCTTAGTGGGTCCTGAAAAACGTGGGACCCACTTTATAATCAAACTCCCCTCTTTGCTTTCTCTCTCCAGACTCCTAACGAAACCATTCATGGCAAAGCTGTAGCAATTGAAGGTGGAAGTGGGGTATGGTTGGTGATGAAACCAGTAGGATATGTAGTGGTAATTATATGGTTTGAATGTGGCGAGGAAGGTTTGGTGGTGCTCGGTGGTGGTCATGGATGATTTACGAGGAAGGATGGATGAGTTCTAGGTGGTTGCATAAACACCATTGGTAGTATTGGTGGTAGCTACGGATGGTGTGGAGCGGATCCTGAGGAGTATGAGTTTGGGTGATGATGGCTGTGGATAAGCCGTGGCAATGTGAACATTTGCATGTTAGATTAGGATGCTTTAGAAGATAGTGAGGAAGGTTGGGTGTAGCCACTGGCAGCGTAAGGAAGGGAGAGAAATTGGAGTAGAGGATGCACTGGTTTGCACTGGTTTTTTGTGAGGTGTTGGGGAAAGATGGCTTGGGTTGTGAGGTTCTGTGAGAGTAATAGTATATTACTTGGTTGGCAGAGAAGGGAATAATGAGGCAGGGGTTAACTGGCAGCACGAGGGAGAGATATTCATGGGCAAAGTGTGTGAGTACCGTGGTGCAATAATTACTGGAAGTGTTGTAACTTAGATGGATGATATCAATTGATAAGGAAAGAGCAACGTTAGCCTAAAACGTGATAACCCATGATAGTGATACGGGTATGCATACATATTGAAGGTTCGAAAATGGTAGTAAAGTTGCCAGCAATTGTGGCTTACTTCACAATCATCAGATAAATTTTACACACCATAGATTCAACAAAATTCCAAATGAAATGAGATGCTGCAGGGCTCTAAATGCGTACCTGTTGAAGCCAGCAATGTATTCTCTTCACCCAGCGAGCTTCCTTCTTCCTTCCTGCTTCCTTTTCCCCTTTTCACTCTGCCCAGCCAGCTTCCTTTCACCTTTTTTTTCGCTCTCCTCTCTTTCTCTCCTCTTTCTTATTTCACTCTCTTGTTTTCTCTTTCAACCCCCTTCCACGTGCCCACCACATTACGTTTTCTCTCTCTTTCCCATGTGCCAACCGCATTCCGTTCTCCCCCTCTCTCCCATGTGCCAACCACATTCACAAATCCTCTCCATTCCTAGCTTGCCACGTGGCAAGCCTTTTTTATTTTATTTTAAATTCTTTAATAAGTTTTAAATATTCACTTAACCCTTAATTATTTTAAATACTCTTTAATCTTTTTCTAACAATATATTTCAATCAAAAACAATTTTATTTATTTATTTTATTTTGATTAAAACACTCACAAAATTAAATAAATTATTTTTAATAATAAAAAATGGTATATTTTTACCCGGACAAAATTGGGTATTGACAACACTGAAATTGTTTTTCTGGGTTTATATTCAATAATTTCCGCTGTGCACAATTGATTGTTTACTGGACAGTCCAGAATTACACGAGTTAATTGATTGAATCAAGAATTTTCATTCTCTACTTCAAGAACAAATCAGATTTGCGAAAAGATTTTAAAAGTTCAATTCACCCCCCTCTTGAACTCGGTCTAAACCTTATTTTACAAAAGAAACTTTAATGCACAAACAAACAAAACACTGAAACATGGCAGGACATAACAAATGCATGCATAGATTCTGTTGCAGAGTAACAGACTGACTGTACTTATTATCTCTAGAGAATATTCTGAACTGCTTTTTGACCAGTTGACCACAAATTAAACTATGACACGTGGCACTGTGAAGATTCTTCTCTTTAAGCATGCTCGTCCCACATGTAGGTGTGTCACATGTTGCTGAACATTGACCAGTTGTGCCCCTTGACTAGAAGCAGGTTACAATCTTGTCTTTATTCTCCAATTGCAGAGATTCCCATGCAGTGCTGATTTTGGTGGCTGCAGTTGATCAGTTCTGAATTCATTCTTGATCCTTTTCATGTACTTATTCTTCACTGTGAAGCATCTCGACTGTCCAGATATCATTGCCTTCCCAAGAAGCATCTCTTATGGTGCAGTAATACACACAAATTTTGTCTGCACATCAATCAAACGGCTACAACAGTTTCTGCTCAATTTATTGATTCTCAATTAATTGAGACACATTCCAGTCAGTAAACTACTTCCAGAATTAATTCACATTTTTTAAATCAATAATGCCCAACTCATTTTTGAGAAAATTAAATCTTTCTTTATTCAAGGGCTTTGTAAATAAATCTGCAAGATGATTTTCAGAATCAACAAATTGAATTTCGCAATCACCATTAATTATGTGATCCCTTATAAAGTGGTGGCGAATTTCAATATGTTTGCTTTTAGAATACTGAACTGGATTTTAGAAACAACAACAATGGAATTTTAGAAAGATTAAGTCCAAAATCACTTAGCTGATGTTTTAACCAGATGGTTTGAGCACAACAGCTTCCAGCAACAATGTATTCTGCTTCAGCTGTAGACAATGCAACACAGGCTTGCTTCTCGTTGTGCCAAGATATCAAACTGGATCCCAGTAAGTGACATGTTCCACTAGTGCTTTTCCTATCTACTTTGCAACCTGCAAAGTCAGAATCAGAATACCCAACAAGATTTAAAGTTACCTCACTTGGATACCATAGACCAACTTCAATGGTTCCCTTGAGATACTATAAAATTCTTTTGGCTGCCACATAGTGTGATTCCTTTGGTTTAGCTTGAAATCTAGTGCATAAACACACACTGAACATGATGTCTGGTCTACTTGCTGTTAAATACAGAAGTGATCCAATCAATTATCTAAACTTAGTCTGATCCACATCAACTCCAGTTTCATCAGCATCTAAATAGCACCAGTGCTATTAGAGTGGAAGCTTCTTTGCAATTTTCCATATTGAATTTCTTCAATAATTTAATGCAATACTTTGCTTGACAAAGAAATATGCCATGTTCAACCTGTTTAACCTGCAAGCCTAGAAAGAAATTGAGCTCCCCCATCATGGACATCTCAAATTCTCCTTGCATAGTAGCAACAAACTGCTCACATAAACTTTCATTAGTTGAACCAAAAATAATGTCATCAACATAAACTTGAACAAGTATTATATCATTGCATGAATTCTTAATAAACAAGGTCTTATCTATTTTCCCTCTCTCATAGCCTTGAGAAAGCAAGAAGTTACTCAACCTCTCATACCACTGTCGAGGTGTTTGCTTTAACCCATACAAGGCCTTCTTGAGCTTGAAAACGTAATCTGGATTATTGTGATTTTCAAATCCAGGGGGTTGACTCACATAGACCTCTTCATCAATGAACCCGTTCAAGAAAGCGCTTTTGACATCCATTTGATGTACTCTGAACCCCTTCAAGCAAGCATATGCTAGTAACAATCTTACTACTTCCAATCTAGCTACTGGCGCATAGGTTTCACCAAAATCGATGCCTTCTTCCTGGTTATAACCTTTTGCAACCAGTCGCCCCTTGTTCCTCACAATGACACCTTGTTCATCTATCTTGTTCTTGAAAACCCACTTGGTTCCAATCACATTCATCTCCTTTAATCTAGGAACAAGTGTCCACACCTTATTTCTTGCAAACTGGTTCAGTTCCTCCTGCATTGCATTTATCCAGTTGCTATCTTCAAGAGCTTCACCCACTGATTTGGGTTCAACTTGTGACACAAAGGCCATATGTTTGCAAAAATGATTCATGGATCTTCTAGTGGTTACACCCTTCTGTACCTGACCAATGATATTGTCCAGTGATAGATTCCTAGGAACCCTCCATTCTCTAGGTAGTTTAGTATAAGTTGTTGCTGCTCCAGTGCCAGATTCAATAGGTTGATCTTGTGGTTCAATCGATTGAGCTTCATCCGATTGATTGTCTTTTACAGATTTACCCAGTTGATCTGTGACAATCTTCTGGTTCACTGGTTCATCATCATCTGCAGTAATCTTAATGCTTTCCTGCACTTTGTGGTCAGTTTCATCAAATGCAACATGCATGGATTCTTCTACAACCATGGTTCTCCTATTATACACTCTATATGCATGACTATGCAGTGAGGCACCAAGAAAGATACCCTCATCCGCTTTTGGATCAAATTTGCCCAAGTTATTTTCCCATTGTTTAAAATAAAACATTTTCATCCAAAAACTTTTAGATGGGAAATGTTAGGCTTTCTACCTTTAAATAGCTCATAGGGGGTCTTCTTCAAGATTGGCCGAATGAGTACTCTATTCAGTACATAGCATGTTGTACTAACTGCATCAGCCCAGAGGTATTTAGGCAAATCTGTTGCATTCAGCAGCGTCCTGGCCAGCTCCTCTAATGATCTATTCTTCCTCTCCACCACTCCATTCTGCTGTGGAGTTCTTGGAGCAGAAAAGTTGTGCTTGATTCCATGCTTCTCACAAAATTTATCAAATCTTTCATTTTGAAATTTGCCCCATGATCTGATTTAATGGTAGAAATCCTACATCCTTTCTCATTTTGAATCACTTTGGCAAATTTCTTAAAAGCAAGATAAGCATTATCTTTTGTGGCAATGAATAATGTCCATGTAAACCGTGAGTCATCATCTACAATTACTAGACCATAGTAATTACCACCTAGGCTTTTAATTCTTAAGGGACCAAATAAATCCATGTGAAGCAGCTCAAGTGGTCTACTTGTAGAAACAACATTAATCGGTTTAAAAGAGCTTTTAGTTTGCTTACCCTTTTAGCATGCTTTACACAGCTTGTTCCTCTCAAACTTAACTTAGGAAGACCAATTACAAGATCCTTATATGCAATCCTATTTAGATGATGCATGTGAATGTGTGCAAGTCTCCTATGCCATAACCAAGATTCATCATCTCGGGATAGCAAACAGTTCATACTATGGATGATGCTTGAGACATTAAGCATGTAAACATTACTTACTCTTTTACCTACAAGAACTGTTTCAGTAGATTCTGAATCTGCTATAATGCATTGCTCTGGTTCAAATGTAATCTTGTAACCACGATCACATAGTTGACTGATACTCAACAGACTATGCTTCAGACCTTCTACCAGCAACACATCCTTTATGATCACTTTATTCTTACTTCCTATATCACCAACACCAAGAATCCTCCTCGATTGTTGTCTCCATAGGTGACGAATCCTGCTGGTTTCCATTTGAAATTAATCAATTGTGAAGCCTCTCCAGTCATGTGCTTTGAGCATCCACTGTCTAGATACCACATCAGTTTATTGGATGCTGACTGTTCTTACAAAACATATTGAGTTTAAGGATTTGGTACCTTGTTAAGCTTGGGTCCAACAGTGTTAGATGTGCTTTTGGCACCCACCTAACTAATCCTTTTGGCACACTAAATTTCCTAATCTTACAGTTTCTAACAGAGTGGCCATTTTTCATACAGTAGAAGCAGGCAATCGATTGTGAAGATTGCGATCCAGAACCTTTAAAAAAATTGTTAAACAATTTTTTCTTTCCATTGGGACCAGTTTGATAATAAATGCCAGCCTTTTCAAAAACACAATTTTGGGATCCCAAAAGAGCATTTAGGTTTGTTGTCCCCATAGAAAGTTTCAAAGCAGTAGAAATCAGATAATTCACTTTACTTTGCAAAACAGCACAGTTTTCACAATCAACTAGCTTGCTAGAGTTAAGTTTATTGGAGTGTGCAGAATTCAACTGCTTTTCTAAATTTTCAAAATCATCTTTTTCTTTAAGTAACTCATCCTCCAATTGCTTAACTCTCTTTTCCAGCCAGTTGTTCATGCCTTTCAATCTTCTATTGGATTGGGCTAACTTGTTACCTTCCTCATGTGTTTCTTGAAATGCATGACGAAGTGTGTTGTAGTTAGTACTATTAAATGAAGCACTGGATTCAGTACTACTTACATCAGAATCTCTTCCAGCCATCATACACATATTGGCTTCAATCTCATATTCTGAAGAACAACTAGACGATGTAGCATTGTCCTCCCAAGATATATATGCGTGTCTAGTTTTTCCAGATTTATTGTTCTTCTTTTCTGGTGCTTTGTCTTTGGTTGCAATGCTTGGACACTCAGCTTTCATATGTCCTTGTTTTCCACAGCCAAAGCACACAAGTTTAGTTGAACCATAATCAGTTTTACTTTTACCTCTTTTACCTTGCTGGTTCTTGAATCTGTTATTCATCTTTATGAATTTCTGAAACTTTCTTGACAACAGACTGAGGTCCTCAGATTCACTACAGGCTCCTGAACTTTCATCAGTTGATTCCTGAGCAACAGTTATAGTCTTGAGTGCCAGACTCTTGGTCTTTTTCTCCAGTTCATGTTCTCGTAATTTTCCAAACAGCGCTGCAGTTGTAAGTGTTGTCAAGTCTCTAGTTTCTGAAATTGCTGTGACTTTAGGCTGCCAGCTCCTATCCAAGCACTTCAGAATTTTGATATTAAGCTCCTCTTTATCAAATTGCTTGCCCAGTCCAATTAGATGATTGACAATGTGTGTAAATCTTTTCTGGACATTAGCAATGGTCTCTCCCTACTGCATTCTGAACAGCTTGTATTCCTAGATCAATGCATGTTTGCATGCTCTCTTCACATCAGTGGTTCCTATAAGAAACTATTTTGGCTGAAGTTCAAGAGCAGAGGGCGGGCGGAGGGGTGGGGGTGAATTGGATTTCAAAATCTTTTCCAAAAAATTAGTTGACCTTTTAATAAAATTCAAATTCGTTTAATAAACTGGATCTTTATTGACTTTACTGTGAAAGCAGTATAATGAAACAGTAAACAGAATATAATATATTCACAGTACAATGCAACAAATCAAAAAGTTTTATCAAAATTTAAATGTAAGTACGGAAGCGATTTAGTTTACTGCACAAAAACAAAATAGAACTTAACCACACAGAAAGAACTGATCAACTTCAAGTTTATCAAGCTTAACTGGTTAAAAACCGTTTTGTTAAACACTATAAACTTTGTTAAATGTATGAAAAACAGTCTTTAACCAACAACAGTGAGAGATTTGGTTTTCTGGAAAAATAAACTGGTAAACAGTAAACCCAGCAAATTACAAAACTGCAAATGTACAGGAAACTAATATACTGGTTATTAACAGATTCAAAGCAGTTTGGATTAGACTGAGTTAACATGGAATAAATGATTTTAAGTTGTTACTAAAAATACTTTCAGAAAATGATGAAGTTATTCAATTAGCAAGATTCACTTAATTCTGAAAATTCGAGAAAATCAGCAAGAATTAGCAAGAACTGTAAAGAGAGAAAGCAAGAGAGAATCAGGACATAGTAGATGTTTATACTGGTTCACCCAACAACCGGGCTACGTCCAGTCCCTTACACACAGTAAGGATTTCACTAAACTGATAAACCTGATCCAGTTTACAACACTTGCCTACAGCAAGACGACACTGCACCCTGCAGCCAACCCCTGCTGAACCTACAGCAGAACAAGAAACACCACAGAATCCACTGTGTGCTTCAAGAACTCCCTTGCTGAAACCCACAGCAAGTAACGTTATATAGAGACCACTGTATAACTCAGAAACGTCTCACTGCAACTCGCAGTAGACCACTGCTAATCCCACAGCAGAACAGGAAACCACACAGAAACCCACTGTGTGTTTCACAAAGACCCTTGCTGAAACCCACAACAAGTCGCACCCTGTACAGAGCCCACTGTACATAACATAATTACCAACCCAGGCAATTCAAGAACGCAGTAGAAATTTCAATACAGATGAAGAATGAACACAGTTACTGCAGTACAAGCACTTCTATACAAACGAATACAAAAGTAACAAGAAAGGGTATAGAAGGCTTAGTCTTGATGATCAAATCAGCGAAAAACTGTCTCACTCAAATGATAGCTCCAGTAGCAGTTCAAGAAAACAGTTCTTGATGAAAAACTTCTATTGATCTTTGATCACAAGACTCACGGGCGCATTTGCTCTCTTTGAAATCTCAAATTTTCGTGCTCAGAAAATGTGTAAAATGATTTTCGTTTTTTTCAAAGTTTTCGCGCCAGCTTTTGTAGACAACTGTCATTTTAAAAATTCAGTCGATTGATTCTTCAAATAGTCGACTGTTTTTCTCCAGTTAGTTAAAACAGTTGCTTAAAACACAAGTTTTGATTTTAATGATTTTTTCAAAACTTTTGTTAATTCAGAAAATATATGTGGAGCTTATCATTGATTGAGATTGCATGCATCACTGATTAGACCTCAAACTTACCCCACAACACACACTCCTAAGTTCTAGACACATCTTCAATCTTCATGAAGTCTTTATGCATTCCTCATATGATCATAAGGTCTTGAACATCTTCACTTAGTTGGCTTCATCAAATCATCACAGTAGCCCACTGGTGCTAACACTATGGATTATAGATTTTATCATAGAATTCTGAAAAGTTCTTGAATTTTTATTAAGAAAAATAGAGATATTTGAAATACAAAACATTTTCATAATTTCATTGTTTACTATTTTCTTTTTGAGTTTTTAGTATTTTTGACATCTTTTTTTTTATTTTACCTGTCTATAGTTGTTAAAATATTCTTAAAATTTGTGTTGTTTTATTGTATGGATCAAAGATTTTATGAAAGAACTCTACAAAATTATAGTTTTCTTTTTCAAAAAATTTGAGATACTTGACATCCAAAATTTCACCAAAATTCCATCGTTTACTATTTTTTTTATTATTTTAGCATTTTTGACATCTTTTTTTTTCTATTTCACCTATCCAAAGTTGTCAAGAATTTATGGAATTTCTTGTAGTGCTTTTTAGTGGAAGGATTAGAGATTTTATGAACGAATGTTGAAAATTTCTAGAAATTCTTTTAGAAAACATATAGATATGTGAAATTTTTTTTTTCTAAAATTCCATGGTTTACTATTTGTTTTTTTTTAATTTTCTTATTATTTTTGAAAATTTCTTTTCTATTTCATCCATCTGTACTTGTAAAAAAACTCTAGAAATTTTTATGTTCTTTATTTTATGGATTAGAGATTTTATCAAAGAATTTTAGAAAATCATGGAACATTTTTCTAATTAATTATAGACATTTGAAATCCAAAATTCTTCATAAATTCCATTATTCACTATTTGTTTTTTTTAGTATTTTTGACATCTTTTTTTTTCCTATTTCACCTATCCAAACTTGTCAAAAAATTCTAAATATTTTTGCGGTGCTTTATTCTACGGATTATAGATTTTATTAGAGAACTTTGAAAAAGTTTATGAATTTTTCTTAAAATAATAGAAATATTTGAAATACATAACATTTTTAGAATTTCGTTGTTTACTATTTGCTTTTTGATTTTTTAGTAGTTTTGACATCATTTTTACTATTTTACCTGTCTGTAGTTGTCAAAAAATTCTTAAATTTCTTTTGTTGTTTTACTGTCCGGATTAGAGATTTTATCAAAGAATTCTGAAAAAATATGATTTTTTTTCAAAAATTTGAGATATTTGAAATCCAAAATTGCACCAAAATTTCATCGTTTACTATTGCTTTTTTATTTTTTTAGCATTTTTTACATCTTTTTTTTCCTATTTCACCTATTCAAACTTGTCAAAAAGTTCTAAATATTTTTGTGGTGCTTTATTCTATGGATTGTAGATTTTATCAGATAATTCTGAAAACTTCTTGAATTTTTATTAAGAAAAATAGAGATATTTGAAATACGAACATTTTCAGAATTCCATTGTTTACTATTTGCTTTTTGATTATTTAGTATTTTTGACATCTTTTTTTCTATTTTACCTGTCTATAGCTGTCAAAATATTCTTTGAATTTTTGTCTTGTTTTATTGTATGGATCAGAGATTTTATCAAAGAATCCTACAAAACTATAGTTTACTTTTCAAAAAATTTGAGATATTTGAAATCCAAAATTTCACCAAAATTCCATTGTTTACTATTTCTTTTTTATTATTTTAGCATTTTTCACATTTTTTTTCTGTTTCACCAATCCAAAGTTGTCAAAAAATTATGGAATTTCTTGTAGTGTTTTTTATTGGAAGGATTAGAGATTTTATCAACGAATTCTGAAAATTTCTAAAAGTTCTTTTAAAAAACATACAGATATGCGAAATAATTTTGTTTTCTAAAAGTTCGCAGTTTACTATTTTTTTTAATTTTCTTATTATTTTTGACATTTTCTTTTCTATTTCTTCCATCTGTACTTGTAAAAAGTTATGGAATTTTTTATGTTCTTTTATTTTATGGATTAGAGATTTTATCAAAGAATTTTAGAAAATCATGGAAGATTTTTCTAATTAATTATAGACATTTGAAATCCAAAATTCTTCATAACTTCCATTGTTCACTATTTCTTTTTTTAGCATTTTTTACATCTTTTTTTTTTCCTATTTCACCTATCCAAACTTGTCAAAAAATTCTAAATATTTTTGTGGTCCTTTATTCTACGGATTATAGATTTTATCAGAGAACTTTAAAAAGTTCATGAATTTTTCTTAAAAAAATAGAGATATTTGAAATACAAAACATTTTCAGAATTTAGTTGTTTACTATTTCCTTTTTATTTTTTAGTATTTTTGACATCTTTTTTACTATTTTACTTGTCTGAAGTTGTCAAAAAATTCTTTAAATTTTTTTGTTATTTTATTGTACGGATTAGATATTTTATCAAAAAATTATGAAAAAATATGATTTTGTTTTCAAAAAATTTGAGATATTTAAAATCCAAAATTGCACCAAAATTTCATCGTTTACTATTTCTTTTTTATTTTTTTAGCATTTTTGACATCTTTTTTTTCCTATTTCACCTATTCAAACTTGTCAAAAAATTCTAAATATTTTTGTGGTGCTTTATTCTACAAATTGTAGATGTTATCAGATAATTCTGAAAACTTCTCGAATTTTTATTAAGAAAAATAGAGATATTTGAAATATGAAACATTTTTAGAATTCCATTGTTTACTATTTGCTTTTTGATTATTTAGTATTTTTGACATCTTTTTTTCTATTTTACATGTCTATAGCTCTCAAAATATTTTTAGAATTTTTGTCTTGTTTTATTGTATGGATCAGAGATTTTATCAAAGAATCCTACAAAACTATAGTTTTTTTTCAAAATATTTTAGATATTTGAAATCCAAAATTTCACCAAAATTCTATCGTTTACTTTTTCTTTTTTATTATTTTTAGCATTTTTTACATCGTTTTTTTCTATTTCACCTATCCAAAGTTATCAAAAAATTATGAAATTTCTTGTAGTGCTTTTTATTGTAAGGATTCGAGATTTTATCAACGAATTCTGAAAATTTCTTGAAGTTCTTTTAAAAAAAATATAGATATCTAAAATAATTTTTTTTTTCAAAATTTCGAGGTTTACTATTTTTTTTTATTTTTTATTATTTTTGATATTTTCTTTTCTATTTCATCCATCTATACTTGTAAAATATTTTGAAAATTTTTATGTTCTTTTATTTTATGGATTAGAGATTTTATCAAACAATTTTAGAAAAACATAGAACATTTTTCTAAAAAAATATAGACATTTGAAATCCAAAATTCTTCATAAATTTCATCGTTTACTATTTGTTTTTTTAGAATTTTTGACATCTTTTTTTTTCCTATTTCGCCAATCCAACCTTGTCAAAAATTCTAAACATTTTTGTGGTGCTTTATTCTACGGATTATAAATTTTATCAGAGAATTTTGAAAAGTTCTTGAATTTTTATTAAGAAAAATAGAGACATTTGAAATACAAAACATTTTCAGAATTCCATCATTTACTATTTGCATTTTGATTTTTTATTATTATTGACATATTTTTTTATATTTTACCTATCTATAGTTGTCAAAAAATTCTTAAAATTTTTGAGTTGTTTTATTGTATTTATGAGAGATTTTATCAAACAATTCTGCGAAACTATGGTCTTTTTTAAAAAAATTTGAGATATTTGAAATCCAGAATTTCACCAAAATTCCATCGTTTACTATTTTTTTTTTCTTTTAGCATTTTTGACTTCTTTTTTTCTATTTCACCTATCCAAAGTTGTCAAAAAATTATGAAATTTCTTGTAGTGTTTTATTAAAAGAATTAAAGATTTTATTAACGAATTCTGAACATTTATAGAAGTTCTTTTAAAAAAAATATAGATATGTGAAATATTTTTTTTTTCAAAATTCCACGATTTACAATTTGTTTTTTTATTCTTTTACTATTTTTTACATTTTCTTTTCTATTTCATCCATCTGTACTTGTAAAAATTCTAGAAATTTTTATGTTCTTTTATTTTATGGATAATAGATTTTATCAAAGACTTTTAGAAAATCATGAAACATTTTTTTAAAAAAGTATAGACATTTGAAATAAAAATTTCTTCATGAATTCTATTGTTTACTATTTGTTTTTTTAGCATCTTTTACATCTTTTTTTTCCTATTTCACTTATCTAAACTTGTCAAAAAATTTTAAATATTTTTGTAGGGCTTTATTCTACAGATTATAGATTTAATCAAAAAATTCTGAAAAGTGCTTGAATTTTTATTAAGAAAAATAAAGATATTTGAAATACAAAAGATTTTCAGAATTCTATCGTTTATCATTTGCTTTATGATTTTTTAGTATTTTTGACATCTTTGTTTGTATTTTACCTGTCTATAGTTGACAAAAAATTCTTAAAATTTTTGTATTGTTTTCTTGTATTGATCAAAGATTTTATCAAAGAATTCTGCAAAACTATGGTTTTGTTTTCAAAAAAATTGAGATATTTGAAATCAAAAATTTCACCAAAATTCCATCGTTTACTATTTCTTTTTTATTCTTTTAGCATTTTTTATATCTTTTTTTTATTTCACCTCTCCAAGGTTCTTAAAATATTATGGAATTTCTTGTAGTGTTTTATTGGAAGGATTAGAGATTTTATCAACAAATTCTGAAAATATCTAGAAGTTCTTTCAAAAAAATATAAATATGTGAAATATGTTTTGTTTTTTTCAAAATTCCGCGGTTTCCAATTTGTTTTTTCTATTCGTTTACTATTATTTACATTTTTTTTTCTATTTCATCCATCTGTATTTGTACAAAATTCTGGAAATTTTTATCTTCTTTTATTTTATGGATTAGAGATTTTATGAAAGAATTTTAGAAAATAATGAAACATTTTTCTAAAAAAATATAGAGATTTGAAATCCAAAATTCTTCATAAACTCCATCATTTACTATTTGTTTTTTTAGCATTTTGGACATCGTTTTTTTTCCTATTTCTCTTATCCAAATTTGTTAAGAAATTCTAAATATTTTTGTTGTGATTTATACGATGGATTATAGATTTTATAAGAGAATTCTGAAAAATTTCTTAATTTTTATTAAGAAAAATAGAGATATTTGAAATACAAAACATTTTCATAATTCCATCGTTTACTATTTTCTTTTTGATTTTTTTGTATTTTTGACATCTTATTTTCTATTTTACCTGTCTATAGTTGTCAAAAAATTCTTAAAGTTTTGTATTAGTTTCTTGTATGGATTAGAGATTTTATCAAAGAATTTTTCAAAACTATGATTTTTTTTATTCAAAAAATTTGAGATATTTGAAATCCAAAATTTCAGCAAAATTCCATCGTTTACTTTCTTTTTTATTTATTTGGCATTTTTGAAACATTTTTTTTCTATTTTACCTATCCAAAGTTGTCAAAAAATTATGGAATTTCTTGTAGTGTTTTAGTGGAAGGATTAGAGATTTTACCAATGAATTATGAAAATTTCTAGAAGTTCTTTTAAAAAAATATAGATATGTGAAATATACTTTTTTTAAAATTTCGTGGTTTACTATTTTCTTTTTATTTTTTATTACTTTTGACATTTTTTTTTCTATTTCATCCATTTGTACTTGTCAAAAATTCTGAAAATTTTTATGTTCTTTTATTTTATGGATTAGAGATTTTTATCAAAGAATTTTAGAAAATGATGGAACATTTTTCTAAAAAAAAATAGACATTTGAAATCCAAAATTCTTCATAAATTCCATCTTTTACTATTTGTTTTTTTAGCATTTTTGACATCTTTTTTTTTTCCTATTTCACCTATCCAAAGTTGTTAAAAAATTATGGAATTTCTTATAGTGTTTTATTGAAAGGATTAGAGATTTTATCAACTAATTCTGAAAATTTCTAGAAATTCTTTTTAAAAAATATAGATATGTGAAATAATTTTTTTTCACGATTTCGTGGTTTACTATTTGATTTTTTTTAATTTTCTTATTATTTTTGGCATTTTCTTTTTTATTTCATCTGTCTATATACTTATGAAAATTCTGAAAATTTTTATGTTCTTTTATTTTTTATGGATTAGAGATTTTATCAAAGAATTTTAGAAAATCATTGAACATTTCCCCAAAAAATTATAGACATTTGAAATCCAAAATTCTTCATAAATTCCATGGTTTACTATTTATTTTTTTAGCATTTTTGTCATCCTTTTTTCCTGTTTCACCTATCCAAACTTGTGAAAAAATTTTAAGTATTTTCGTGGTGCTTTATTCTACGGATTATAGATTTTATCAGAGAATTTTGAGAAGTTCTTGAATTTTTGTTAAGAAAAATAGAGATATTTGAAATACTAAACATTTTCAGAATTCTATTGTTTATTATAAGCTTTTTGGTTTCTTAGTATTTTTGACATCTTTTTTTCTATTTTACCTCTATATAGTTGTCAAAAAATTCTTAAAATTTTTGTGTTGTTTTATTGTATGGATAAGAGATTTTATCAAAGAATTCTGCAAAACTATGGTCTTTTTTTCAAAAAAAATTGAGATATTTGAAATCCAAAATTTCAAGAAAATTCCATCGTTTACCATTTTTTTTATTCTTTTAGGATTTTTGACATCCTTTTTTTCTATTTCAACTATCCAAAGTTGTCGAAATATTATGAAATTTCTTGAAGTGTTTTATTAGAAGGATTAGAGATTTTATCAATGAATTCTGAGAATTTCTAGAAGTTCTTTTAAAAAAATATAGATATGTGAAATAATTTTTTTTTCAAAATTTCACGGTATACTATTTGTTTGATTTTATACTTTTACTATTTTTTACATTTTCTTTTCTATTTCATCCATATGTACTTGTACAAAATTTTCGAAATTTAATGTTCTTTTATTTTATGGATTAGAGATTTTATAAAAGAATTTCCGAAAATTATGGACCATTTTTCTAAAAAAATACAGTGATTTGAAATTCAAAATTCTTTATAAATTTCATCGTTTACTATTTATTTTTTTAGTAATTTGGACATCTTTTTTTTTTTTTTTTTTTTTTTTTTGCTATTTCACCTATCCAAACATGCCAAAAATCTTGAAATATTTTTGTCGTGCTTTATTCTACGTCTTATAGATTTTATCGAAGAATTCTGAAAAGTTCTTGAATTTTTATTAACAAAAATAGCGATATTTGAAATATAAAACATTTTCATAATTCCATTGTTTACTATTTTCTTTTTGATTTTATTTTTATTTTTGACATCTTTTTTTTTTTTATTTTACTTCTTTGTAGTTGTCAAAAAATTCTTAAAATTTTTCTGTTGTTTTATTGTATGGATCAGAGATTTTATCAAATAATTCTGCAAAACTATTTTTTTTTTCAAAAAATTTGAGATATTTGAAACCCAAAATTTCACCAAAATTCGATCCTTTACTATTTCTTTTTTATTTTTTAAGCATTTTTGACATCTTTTTTTTCTATTTCACCTATCCAAAGTTGTCAAAAAAATATGAAAATTCTTGTAGTGTTTTATTGGAAGGATTAGAGATTTTGTCAACGAATTATGAAAATTTCTAGAAGTTTTATAAGAAATATATAGATATGTGAAATAATTTTTTTTTCAAAATTCCGTGGTTTACTATTAGTTTTTTTATTATTAGTTTTGACATTTTTGTTTTTTATTTCATCTGTCTGTACTTGTAAAAAATTCTATAAATTTTTATTTTCTTTTAGTTTTTATGGATTAGAGATTTTATCAAAGAATTTTAGAAAATCATGCAACATTTCTCTAAAAAAATAGACATTTGAAATCCAAAATTGTTCATAAATTCCATTGTTTACTATTTGTTTTGTTAGCATTTTTTATGTCTTTTTTTTTTCCTATTTCACCTATCGAAACTTGTCAAAAAATTTCAAATATTTTTGTGGTGCTTTATTCTACGGATTATAGATTTTATCAGAGAATTCTGAAAAGTGCTTGAATTTTTATTAAGAAAAATAGAGATATTTGAAATACAAAACATTTTCAGAATTCTATCGTTTATTATTTGCTTTTTGATTTTTTAGTATTTTTGACATCTTTTTTTCTATTTTACCTATCTATAGTTGTCAAAAAATTCTTAAAATTTTTGGGTTCTTTTATTCTATTGATCTGTGATTTTATCAAAGAATTCTGCAAAACATTGTTTTTCTTTTTCAAAAAATTTGAGATATTTAAAATAAAAAATTTCACCAAAATTGCGTCGTTTACCTTTTTCATCTTTTTAGCATTTTTGACATCTTTTTTTTCTATATCACCAATCCAAAGTTGTGAAAAAATTACGGAATTTCTTGTAGTGTTTTATTGGAAGGATTAGAGATTTTATCAACGAATTCTGAAAATTTCTAGAGGTTCTTTTAAAAAATTATATATATTTGATATATTTTTTTAAAAAATTTCGCGTTTACCATTTATTTTTTTTAATTTTGTTATTATTTTTGGCATTTTCATTTATATTTCATCCATTTGTACTTTTAAAAAATTCTGGAAATTATTATGTTCTTTTATTTTATGGATTAGAGATTTTATCGAAGAAGTTTAGAGAATAATGGAACATTTTTCGAAACAAATATAGAGATTTGAAATTCAAAATTGTTCATAAATTTCATTGTTTACTATTTATTTTTTTAGCATTTTTGCATCTTTTTTTTCGTATTTCAGCTATCCAAACTTGTGAAAAAATTCTAAATATTTTTGTGGTGCTTTATTCTACATATTATACATTTTATCAGAAAAAGTCTTGAATTTTTATTAAGAAAAATAGAGATATTTGAAGTACAAAACATTTTGAGAATTTCAACGTTTACTATTCGTTTTTTGATTTTTTAGTATTTTTGACATCTCTTTTTCTATTTTACTGTCTATAGTTGTCAAAAAATTCTTAAAATTTTTGTGTTGTTTTATTGTATAAATGAGAGATTTTATCAAAGAATTATGCAAAACTATGATTTTTTTTTCAAAACATTTGAGATATTTGAAATCCTAAATTTCACCAAAATTCCATCGTTTACTATTTCTTTTTTATTTTTTTAGCATTTTTAACATCTTTTTTTTTTCTATTTCACCTATCCAAATTTGTTAAAAAATTATGGAATTTCTTGTAGTGTTTTATTGGTAGGATTAAAGGTTTTATCAATGAATTCTGAAAATTTCTACAAGTTCTTTATAAAAAATACAGATATGTGAAATAATTTTTTTTTCAAAATTCCAGTTTACTTTTTGTTTTTTTTATTATTTTTTATACTTTTTTTTTCTTTTTTATCCATGTGTACTTGTAAAAAATCCTAGAAATTTTGATGTTCTTTTATTTTATGGATTAGAGATTTTATCAAAGAATTTTAGAAAATCACGGAACATTTTTCTAAAAAAATATTGACATTTGAAATCCAAAATTCCTCATAAATTCCATCGTTTATTAATTGTTTTTGTAGCATTTTTGACCAGTTGACCACGAATTAATCTGTGACACGTGGCACTGTGAAGATTCTTCTCTTTAAGCATGCTCGTCCCACATGTAGGTGTGTCCCATGTTGCTAAACATTGACCAGTTGTGCCCCTTGACTAGAAGCAGGTTACAATCTTGTCCTTATCTCCAGTTGCAAAGATTCCCATGCAGTGCTGATTTTGTTGGCTGAAGTTGATCAGTTCTGAATTGATTCTTGATCCTTTTCATGTACTTATTCTTCATTGCGAAGCATCTCCACTGTTCATATATCACTGCCTTCCCAAGAAGCATCTCTTATGGTGCAGTAATACACACAAATTTTGTCTGCTCATCAATCAAACAGCTATAGCAGTTTCTGCTTAATTAACTGAGACATATTCCAGTCAGTAAACCACTTCCACAATTAATTCACATTTTTGAAATCAATAATGCCCAACTCATTTTTGGGAAAATTAAATCTTTCTTTATTCAAGGGCTTTGTGAATAAATCTGCAAGTTGATTTTCAGAATCAACAAATTGAATTTCACAATCACCATTAATTATGTGATCCCTTATAAAGTGGTGGCGAATTTCAATATGTTTGGTTCTAGAATGCTGAACTGGATTTTAGAAACAACAGCAATGGAATTTTAGAAAGATTAAGTCCAAAATCACTTAGCTGATGTTTTAACCAGATGGTTTGAGCACAACAGCTTCCAGCAGCAATGTATTCTACTTCAGCTATAGACAATGCAACACAGGCTTGCTTCTTGCTGTGCCAAGATATCAAACTGGATCCCAGCAAGTGACATGTTCCACTAGTGCTTTTCCTATCTACTTTGCAACCTGCAAAGTCAGAATCAGAATACCCAACAAGATTTAAAGTTACCTCACTTGGATACCATAGACCAACTTCAATGGTTCCCTTGAGATACTATAAAATTCTTTTGGCTGCCACATAGTGTGATTCCTTTGGTTTAGCTTGAAATCTAGTGCATAAACACACACTGAACATGATGTCTGGTCTACTTGCTGTTAAATACAGAAGTGATCCAATCAATTATCTAAACTTAGTCTGATCCACATCAACTCCAGTTTCATCAGCATCTAAATAGCACCAGTGCTATTAGAGTGGAAGCTTCTTTGCAATTTTCCATATTGAATTTCTTCAATAATTTAATGCAATACTTTGCTTGACAAAGAAATATGCCATGTTCAACCTGTTTAACCTGCAAGCCTAGAAAGAAATTGAGCTCCCCCATCATGGACATCTCAAATTCTCCTTGCATAGTAGCAACAAACTGCTCACATAAACTTTCATTAGTTGAACCAAAAATAATGTCATCAACATAAACTTGAACAAGTATTATATCATTGCATGAATTCTTAATAAACAAGGTCTTATCTGTTTTCCCTCTCTCATAGCCTTGAGAAAGCAAGAAGTTACTCAACCTCTCATACCATTGTCGAGGTGCTTGCTTTAACCCATACAAGGCCTTCTTGAGCTTGAAAACATAATCTGGATTATTGTGATCTTCAAATCCAGGGGGTTGGCACACATAGACCTCTTCATCAATGAACCCGTTCAAGAATGCGCTTTTGACATCCATTTGATGTAATCTGAACCCCTTCAAGCAAGCATAGGCAAGTAGCAATCTAACTGCTTCCAATCTGGCTACTGGCGCATAGGTTTCACCAAAATCAATGCCTTCTTCCTGGTTATATCCTTTTGCAACAAGTCGCGCCTTGTTCCTCACTATGACACCTTGTTCATCTATCTTGTTCTTGAAAACCCACTTGGTTCTAATCACATTCATCTCTTCTGTTCTATGAACAAGTGACCATACCTCATTTCTTGCAAACTGGTTCAGTTCCTCGTGCATGGCATTAATCCAATTGCTGTCTTCAAGAGCTTCACCCACTATCTTGGGTTCAATTTGTGACACAAAGGCTGTATGTTCGCAAAAGTGATTCATGGATCTTCTAGTGGATACACCCTTCTGTACCTGTCCAATGATATTGTCCAGTGATAGATTCCTAGGAACCCTCCATTCTCTAGGCAGTTCAGTACTAGTTGCTGCTGCTCCAGTGCCAGATTCAATCGGTTGTGGTTCAATCGATTGAGCTTCATCCGATTGATTGTCCTCTACAGATTTACCCAGTTGATCTGTGACAATCTTCTGGATCACTGGTTCATCATCATCTGCAGTAATCTCAATGCTTTCCTGCACTTTGTGGTCAGTCTCATCAAATGCAACATGCATGGATTCTTCTACAACCATGGTTCTCCTATTATACACTCTATATGCATGACTATTCAGTGAGTAACCAAGAAAGATACCCTCATCCGCTTTTGGATCAAATTTGCCCAAGTTGTTTTTCCCATTGTTTAAAATAAAACATTTGCATCCAAAAACTTTTAAATGGGAAATGTTAGGCTTTCTACCTTTAAATAGTTCATAGGGGGTCTTCTTTAAGATTGGCCGAATGAGTATTCTATTCAGTACATAGCATGTTGTACTTACTGCATCAGCCCAGAGGTATTTGGGCAAATCTGTTGCATTCAGCAGCGTTCTGGCCAACTCTTCCAATGATCTATTCTTCCTCTCCACCACTCCATTCTGCTGTGGAGTCCTTGGTGCAGAAAAGTTGTGCTTGATTTCATGCTTCTCACAAAATTTATCAAATCTTTCATTTTGAAATTCGCCCCCATGATCTGATTTAATGGTAGAAATCCTACATCCTTTCTCATTTTGAATCACTTTGGCAAATTTCTTAAAAACAAGATAAGCATTATCTTTTGTGGCAATGAATAATGTCCATGTAAACCGTGAGTGATCATCTACAATTACTAGACCATAGTAATTACCACCTAGGCTTTTAGTTCTTGAGGGACCAAATAAATCCATGTGAAGCAGCTCAAGTGGTCTAGTTGTAGAAACAACATTAATCGGTTTAAAAGAGCTTTTAGTTTGCTTACCCTTTTAGCATGCTTCACACAGTTTGTTCCTCTCAAACTTAAGCTTAGGAAGACCAATTACAAGATCCTTAGATGCAATCCTATTTAGATGATGCATGTGAATGTGTGCAAGTCTCCTATGCCATAACCAAGATTCATCATCTCGGGATAGCAAACAGTTCATACTAGGGATGATGCTTGAGACATTAAGCATGTAAACATTACTTACTCTTTTACCTACAAGAACTATTTCAGTAGATTCTGAATCTGCTATAATGCATTGCTCTGGTTCAAATGTAATCTTGTAACCACGATCACATAGTTGACTGATACTCAACAGACTATGCTTCAGACCTTTTACCAGCAACTCATCCTTTATGATCACTTTATTCTTACTTCCTATATCACCAACACCAAGAATCCTCCTCGATTGTTGTCTCCATAGGTGACAAATCCTGCTGGTTTCCATTTCAAATTAATCATTGTGAAGCCTCTCCAGTCATATGCTTTGAGCATCCACTGTCTAGATACCACAAGAAAGTAGTTAAGTTCACCCATCATAGACATCTCAAATTCTCCATGCATAGCTGCAACAAACTGCTCACACAGGTTTTGATTAGTTAATCCAAATATAATATCATCAACATATACTTGAACCAAAATAATATCATTGAGTGCTTTCTTAATAAACAATGTCTTATCTATTTTGCCTCTCTCATATCCATGAGATAGCAAGAAGTTGCTCAACCTCTCATACCATTGTCTTGGGGCTTGCTTCAAACCGTATAGAGCTTTCTTCAGTTTGAAGACATAATCTGGATGCTTATGATCTTCGAACCCAGGAGGTTGACAAACATATACTTCTTCATCAATATACCCATTAAGGAAAGCACTTTTGACATCCATTTGGTGAAGCTTAAATCAATTCATGCTAGCATATGCTAAGAGCAGTCTAACAGCTTCAAGTCTTGCTACTGGTGCATAGGTTTCCCCATAATCGATTCCTTCTTCCTGATTGTAACCCTTGGCAACCAGTCTAGCTTTGTTTCTCACAATAACACCATGTTCATCTAACTTGTTATTGAACACCCACTTTGTGCCAATGACATTCATCTTACTGGTTCTGCGAACAAGTATCCAGACCTCATTCCTTGCAAATTGGTTCAATTCTTCATGCATAGCTGTTATGCAGTTGCTGTCTTCCAGTGCATCAACTACAGTCTTTGGTTCAGTTTGTGAAACAAATGCCATATGTTCGCAGAATTGATTCAATGTACTCCTGTTTGAAACTCCTTTCTGCACCTGTCCAATTACATTATCCAGCGACAAATTCCTAGGAATTCTCCAATCCTTAGGCAAATCTGAATTGATTCTGTTCGCAACATGTTCTTGTTCAGCATATTGATCTTCTGCTTCTATTGACTGAATTTCTGGTAGCACACTGGTTTCTTCAGTCTTGTTTTCCAGTTCAGTTCCAGTTGGTTGAATAATTGGACTTTCATCTGCATGTGTCTCAGGTCTTTCCTGCATATCTTGGTTAGCTTCATCAAAATTCACATGTACAGATTCTTCTATCAGCATGGTCCTCTTGTTATAAACTCGGTAAGCATGACCATGTTGTGAGTAACCCAAAAAAATACCTTCATCAGACTTGGAATCAAACTTACCAAGGCTGTCCTTACCATTATTAAGTATGAAGCACTTACAGCCAAAGACCTTTAGGTGAGACAGGTTCGGTTTTCTTCCTCTGAATAGTTCATATGGAGTTCTCTTCAGTATGGGTCTGATCAGCACTCTATTTAGCACATAACACGCTGTGCTGACAGCATCTGCCCAGAAGGATTTGGGTAGTCCATTCTCGTTCAACATGGTTCTGGACAGTTCCTCCAAAGATCTGTTTTTCCTTTCTACAACTCCATTCTACTGTGGAGTTCTTGGTGCTGAGAAATTGTGTTTAATACCCAGTTTACTGCAGAATCTGTCAAACTTATCATTCTGAAATTCTCTCCCATTTTCAGATTTAATGGATGAGATACTGCAGTCATTCTCATTCTGAATCACTTTGACAAAAATCTTAAACACATGGTAAGTCTCATCTTTGGTTGCAATGAAAAAATGTCCAAGTGAACCTAGAATAGTAATCAACAATAACAATACCATAGTAGTTCCCTCCTAGGCTCATAGTTCTAGAGGGACCGAATAAATCCATATGCAGCAGCTCAAGTGGTCTAGTTGTTGAAACAATATTAATCGGTTCAAAAGAGCTTTTAGTTTGCTTACCCATTTGGCATGCTCCACATAATTTGTTCCTCTCAAACTTAAGCTTAGGAAGACCAATTACAAGATCTTTAGATGCAATCCTATTTAAGTGATGCATGCGAATGTGTGCAAGTCTTCTATGCCACAACCAAGATTCATCATCTCGGGATATCAAACAATTCATGCTAGATGTTATACAAGACACACTAAGCATGTAAATGTTACTCACTCTTTTACCTACAAGAATCGTTTCAGCAGATTTTGAATCTGTTATGAGACATTGATCAGGCTTAAACGTGATCTTGTACCCCTTATCACACAGTTGACTGATACTTAGCAAGCTGTGCTTTAATCCTTTCACTAAGAATACATCTTCGATGATTACTCTATTATTTCTTCCAATATCACCAACTCCAAGTATCTTGCCTCGGTTATTGTCACCATATGTCACATATCCTACAGGTTTCCATTTGATATTAATCAACTGAGATGAATCTCCTATCATATGCTTTGAGCATCCACTATCTAGATACCACATCAGCTTACTGGATGTTAAGCAGACCTGCAAAATAGATTAGAATTGATGCATTGGTACCCTGTTAAATTTGGGTCCAGCAATGTTAGATGTGCTTTTGGGCACCCACCTAACTAAACCTTTTGGCATTAAAAACCTTCTAAATTTATAGTCCTTGACAGAATGACCTCTTTTCATACAGTAGAAGCAGGTAATAGGCTGTGAAAACTGTTTAGTATTGGTTTCAAAAAAGCTACTGTACTTTTTCTGTTTCCTTGGGAAATTGGGTTGATGTCCAATTCCAGCCTTTTCGAAGACACAGTTCTGAGAGCCCAGAATGGCATTCAGATTGGTTGTTCCCATAGTCAACTTTGAAGCAATAGTAATTAGGTAGTTCACCTTATTTTGAAGAACTTCACAGTTTTCACATTTTGCTGGCTTGCTAGAGTCTAAGTTACTGGAAGTTTTGTAGTGATCAAGGTCAGTTTTCAGTCTTAAAACTTCATCTTCCAGTTCCTTAACTCTGGCTTCCAACCAGTTGTTCTTACCCTTCAGTCTATTGTTGGAACGAGCCAGTTTGTCTGCTACCTCATGCGTCTCTTGAAACGCATCCAGCAGTAAACTGTAATTTGTACTGTTAAAGGAAGTACTGGAATCTTCACTGCTAACCTCAGAATCTTTTCCAGCCATAAAGCACGGATTTCCTTCATTGTCTTCCTGTGAAGAGCTGCTGGATGAAGAAGCATTGTCCTCCCATGCAGCATATGGCTTTCTTCCTTTTCCAGCTTTGTAATTCTTCTTTTCAATGCTTTTCTCTTTGTTATCCAGATTTGGACAGTCTACTTTCATATGTTCCTGTTTCCCACAGCCATAACAGGTTAGCTTATTTGAATTTAAATCAGGTTTTCTAGTATACCTTTTATACTGCTGATTCTTTCCCTTTCTCTTCAGCTTCATGAATTTCTGGAATTGTTTTGTCAGCAGACTGATGTCTTCAGAATCACTATCTTCTTTTGAACTGTCCTCACTGGTTTCTATTTCAGCAACTTTTGATTTCAGTGCAAGACTTCTGGATTTCTTTTCAGCAAATTTCATTTCCTTCAGCCTTGTCATCTCCAGTTCATGCTCTCTTAGTTTGCCAAACAATGCAGCTGTTGTGAGAGTTGTTAAATCTCTAGTTTCTGAAATTGCTGTCACCTTGGGCTGCCAACTTCTATCCAAGCATTTGAGAATCTTGTTGTTCAGTTCCTCTTTATCAAACTGCTTTCCCAGTACGATCAGGTGATTAACTATATGAGTGAATTGTTTCTGCACATCACAATTGATTCTCCTGATTGCATCCTGAATAATTCGTACTCCTGAATCAGTGCATGTTTCCTTGCCCGTTTCACATCATTCGTGCCTTCATGAGTGACTTCCAGCACCTCCCACATCTCCTTTGCAGAGGTACATTGAGACACTCTGAAAAATTCATCCATGTTCAAGGCAGAGGTTATAATATTTTTGGCAAAGCAATCATACTACACACGCTTATTCTTTATATCAGTCAGTTCATCAAAAGATTTCACAGCAGACACACAATATGCATAGGTATATACGGTCCATTTATAATTGCATTCTAAATGCCTCTGCCAGTAGACTCAATAAAGATCCGCATTCTGACTTTCCAGAATTGGTAATTCACACCAGAAAACATTGGAGGTCTATTTATTGAAGCCCCCTCAGCAAAAGGCAAACAGTTTTCAGCCATGGATCGAAAACTTGACTAGGATACAAGTCCTAGCTCTGATGCCAATTGTAAGAAACTGTTTTGGCTGAAATACAAGAGGGGGGTGAATTGGATTTCAAAATCTTTTCCAAAAAAATTAGTTGACCTTTTAATAAAATTCAATTTTGTTTAATAAACTGGATCTTTATTGACTTTACTGTGAAAGCAGTAGAATGAAACAATAAACAATATAATCCAGTCACAGTACAACGCAGCAAATCAAACAGTTTTATCAAAATTTAAATGTAAGTACAGAAGCGATTTAGTTTACTGCACAAAAACAGAATAAAACTTAACCAACAACAATAAGAGATTTGGTTTTCTGGAAAAATAAACTGGTAAACAGTAAACCCAACAAATTACAAAACTGCAAATTTACAGGAAACTAATATACTGGTTATTAACAGATTCAAAGCAGTTTGGATTAGACTGAGTTAACATGGAATAAATGATTTTAAGTTGTTACTAAAAATACTTTCAGAAAATGATGAAGTTATTCAATTAGCAAGATTCACTTAATTCTGAAAATTCAAGAAAATCAGCAAGAATTAGCAAGAACTGTAAAGAGAGAAAGCAAGAGAGAATCAGGACACAGTAGATTTTTATACTGGTTCACCCAATAACCGGGCTACATCCATCCCTCACACACAGTAAGGATTTCACTAAACTGATCAACCTGATCCAATTTACAACACTTGCCTACAGCAAGACGACACTGCACCCTACAACCAACCCCTGCTGAACCTATAGCAGAACAAGAAACACCACAGAATCCACTATGTGCTTTGAAGAACTCCCTTGCTAAAACCCACAGCAAGTAACGTTATACAGAAACCACTGTATAACTCAGAAACGTCTCACTGCAACACGCAATAGACCACTGCTGATCCCACAGCAGAACAGGAAACAACACAGAAACCCACTGTGTGTTTCACAAAGACCCTTGCTGAAACCCACTTTTGTTAATTCAGAAAATATATGTGGAGCTTATCTTTGATTGAGATTGCATGCATCACTGATTAGACCTCAAGCTTACCCCACAACACACACTCCTAAGTTCTAGACCAAGTCTTCAATCTTCATGAATTCTTCATGCATTCCTCATGAATTCTTTATTTTACGGATTATAAATTTTATCGGAGAGTTCTGAAAATTTATTGTATTTTTATTAAAAAAATAGAGATATTTGAAATACAAAACATTTTTAGAATTCCATCCTTTACTATTTGTTTTTTTGATTTTTTTGTATTTTTAATATATTTTTTTCTATTATACCTATCTATAGTTGCCAAAAAATTCTTAAAATTTTTGTGTTGTTTTATTGTATGGATCGGATATTTTATCAAAGAATTCTGCAAAACTATGGTTTTTTTTTTTAAAAAAATTTGAGATATTTGGAGTCCAAAATTTCACCAAAATTTCATCGTTTTACTATATTTTTTTTTATTGTTTTTGCATTTTAGACATCTTTTTTTTTATTTCACCTATCCCAAGTTGTCTGAAAAATTCTAGAAGTTCTTTTTAAAAAATATAAATATGTGAAATAATTTTTTTTTAAATTCCGCAGTTTACTATTTTTTCTTTTTATTTATTTTTTTATTATTTTTCATGTTTTCTTTTCTATTTCATCCATCTTTACTTGTAAAATATTCTGGAAATTTTTATGTTCTTTAATTTTATGGATTAGAGATTTTATCAAAGAATTTTGGAAAATCATGGAACATTGTTCTAAAAAAAATATAGACATTTGAAACCCAAAATTCTTCCTAAATTCCATCGTTTGCTATTTGATTTTTTAGCATTTTTGACATATTTTTTTTCCTATTTCATCTATCCAAACTTGCTAAAAAATTCTAAATATTTTTGTAGTGTTTTATTCTACTATAGATTTTATTAGAGAATTCTGAAAAGTTATTGAATTTTTATTAAAAAAAATAGAGATATTTCAAATACAAGACATTTTCAGAATTTCATCGTTTAATATTTGCTTTTTGATTTTTTTTGTATTTTTAACATCTTTTTTTCTATTGTACCTGTCTATAGTTGTCAAAAAATTCTTAAAATTTTTGTGTTTCTTTATAGTATGGATCAGAGATTTTATCAAAAAATTGTGAAAAACTATGATTTTTTTCCAAAAGATTTGAGATATTTGAAATCCAAAATTTCACTAAAATTCCATCTTTTACTATTTCTTTCTTATTTCTTTAGCATTTTTGACATTTTTTTTTCTATTCCACCTATCCAAAGTTTTCAAAAATTATGGAATTTCTTGTAGTGTTTTAATGGAAGGATTAGAGATTTTATCAAAAAATTCTGAAAATTTCTAGAAGTCTTTTAAAATAATATAAATATGTTAAATAATTTTTTTTTCAAAATTATGTGATTTACTAATTGTTTTTTTATTAATTTTTTTATTATTTTTGACATTTTCTTTTCTATTTCATCCATATGTACTTGTAACAAATAATGGAAATTTTTATGTTTTTTTTTTTATGGATTAGAGATTTTATCAAAGAATTTTAGAAAATCCTGAAACATTGTTCTAAAAAAATATAGACATTTGAAATCCGAAATTCTTCATAAATTTCATGGTTTACTATTTGTTTTTTTAGCATTTTTGACATCTCCTTTTTCTTATTTCACCTATCCAAACTTGTCAAAAAATTCTAAACATTTTTATGGTGCTTTATTGTACGGATTATCTATTTTATGAGAAAATTCTGAAAATTTCTTGAATTTTTACGAAGAAAAATATAAATATTTTGTGTTCTGCAAAACTATGGATCAAAGATTTTATTAAACAATTCTGCAAAACTATGGGTTTTTTTTTTCAAAAAATTTGAGATATTTGAAATCCAAAATTTCACCAAAATTCCAACGTTTATTATTTCTTGGTTATTTTTTTAGCATTTTTTACATCTTTTTTTTTTCTATATCACCTACCCAAAGTTGTCAAAAAATTATTGAATTTCTTGTAGTGTTTTATTGGAAGGATTAGAGATTTTATCAACGAATTCTGAAAATTTATAGCAGTTCTTTTAAAAAAATATAGATATGTGAAGTAATTTTTTTTTTCAAAATTTTGCAGTTTACTATTTGTTTTTTTTATTATTATTTTTGAAATTTTCTTTTCTATTTCATCCATCGTACTTGTAAAAATTTCTGGAAATTTTTATGTTGTTTTATTTTATGGATTAGAGATTTTATCAAAGAATTTAGAAAATCATGGATTATTTTTCTAAAAAATTAAAGACATTTGAAATCCAAAAATCTTCCTAAATTTCATGGTTTACTATTTGGTTTTTTACAATTTTTGACATCTTTTTTTTCATATTTCACCTATCCAAACTTGTCAAAAAATTTTAAATATTTTTATGGTGCTTTATTCTACAGATTATAGATTTTATCAGAGAATTTTGAAAAGTTCTTGAATTTTTATGAAGAAAAATATAAATATTTGAAATAGGAAACATTTTCATAATTCCATCGTTTACTATTTGCTTTTTGATTATTTTTTGTATTTTTAATCTTTTTTTCTATTTTACCTATCTATAGTTGTCAAAAAATTCTTAAAATTTTTGTGTTGTTTTATTGTATGGATCAGTTATTTTATCAAAGAATTCTGCAAAGCTATGGCTTTTTTTTTCAAAATATTTGAGATATTTGAAATCCAAAATTTCACCAAAATTCCATCGTTTATTATTTCTTGGTTACTTTTTTAGCATTTTTTACATCTTTTTTTTTTCTATTTCACCTATCCAAAGTTGTCAAAAAATTATTGAATTTCTTGTAGTGTTTTATTGGAACGATTAGACATTTTATCAACGAATTCTGAAAATTTATAGAAGTTCTTCTGAAAAAACATACATATGTGAAGTAATTTTTTTTTCAAAATTCCGCAGTTTACTATTTGTTTTTTTTTTATTATTTTTGACATTTTCTTTTCTATTTCATCCATCTGTACTTGAAAAAATTTCTGGAAATTTTTATGTTGTTTTATTTTATGGATAAGAGATTTTATCAAAGAATTTAGAAAATCATGGATTATTTTTCTAAAAAATTAAAGACATTTGAAATCCAAAAATCTTCCTAAATTTCATGGTTTAGTATTTGTTTTTTTACAATGTTTGACATCTTTTTTTTCCTATTTTGTAACACCCCACAAAATTAAAGCTTCTACTATGGCAGCTAAAGTATTATCATCATGTGTATCTGACAGTATTCCATAGTTAACATATATCAAAATTACATAATAAAACTAAACTGAAATTTCAAAACATATCTACAATATCATATACAAGTTTTTTCAAAATAATGCACTATTCCTAACAGCATCCTTCAACCTAGATGATCTCCCAAAGATCCATCTGCAGCACTATCTGCTCCCGTGTCAAGACACGATCATCACAAATAGAAAAT
>Ga0209489_103325_pt1 | contig 31511 bp, 9 predicted proteins | sample SiratrowhiteBW_FD_187527 | JGI IMG/M metagenome (GOLD analysis project Ga0209489, IMG submission 187527) | Root nodule microbial communities of legume samples collected from California, USA - Siratro white BW (SPAdes) (version 2) | ecosystem: Host-associated > Plants > Roots > Nodule | place: USA...
TCCCTGACTGTTATTTTCTCAGGAAAATATAAAAAAAAAAAAAAAAACCAGGCATGGTATTCAGTGCTTGGTCTTTTCTTCTTGTTCACAGTCACTGAGAGTGGAAGGCGTTGGAGGTAGTGCGAATGGAGAAGGAAAGGGGAAAGAGGTGGTGGAGGGTCAAACAGAAGGAGGACTTGGTTTCCCTTCTGCGGAAATCATGGTACCATTTGAGGTTGTCGATCCGACATCCCTCTCGGGTTCCAACCTGGGATGCCATTGTCCTCACTGCCGCCAGCCCCGAACAAGCTCAATTGTACAACTGGCAACTGGAGCGGGCCAAGCGCATGGGTCGGATCTCCCCGACCACCGTCACCCTCGCCGTACCCGACCCTCTCGGCTGCCGGATCGGATCCGGCGCCGCCACTCTGAATGCCATCCACGCCCTCGCCCTCCACTACCGTCACTCAATCTCACCGACAAATGGAAATGGAAGTGACGATGCAGTTTCTGTTTTGGCGAAGAAGCACATACTGTTGCTCCATGCTGGAGGTGATTCAAAACGCGTGCCGTGGGCAAACCCTATGGGCAAAGTGTTCCTGCCTCTTCCTTATTTGGCTGACGATGACCCTGATGGCCCCGTTCCCCTCCTCTTCGACCATATTCTTGCTATTGCTTCTTGTGCAAGACAAGCTTTCGGAAATGAAGGTTATTCATCGCTTCATATACTATACCCATTTGAAACAGCTCTTGTTGGGGCTTATTTGCGATAGTTTTATGTACATGCTTGAATTTTAGTTCTCGTAGGTACTTTTACTTCGAAAACAGTTCTCGTAGGTACTTCTATACATTGGAATTCAAAAAGTTAAAGCACTTTTATTCAAACATGACCATAGTTTTTTGCATGTGACGTGATTAAACATGACCAACAAGTGTTTTAAGTTGTTCAAACTGTTAACTTACAGAATTCTTTCAATCCTCACAGGTGGAATGTTAACCATGACTGGTGATGTTCTCCCATGTTTTGATGCATCCCTCCTGACTCTTCCTATGGACACTTCCTGTATCATCACTGTTCCAATCACCCTTGATGTTGCTGCAAACCATGGAGTAATAGTTGCGGCTGAAACTGAGCGTTCGACTCAAAATTATGCAGTCAGTTTAGTTGATAATCTCCTACAGAAACCTTCTGTAGATGAGCTAGTTAAAAGTAAGGCAATTCTAGCTGATGGTAGAACACTTCTTGATACTGGAATAATAACAGTTAGAGGTAAGGCGTGGTTGGAGCTTGTTACACTCGCATCTTCCTGTCAGCAAATGATTTCAGAGCTCCTAAAGAGCAAAAATGAGGTATACTAAGTTGTTTGCTATGGACATGTTGTTTAGTTTTAGAGATGAAAAAGAAAAGAGAAGAAAGTAATGGATAAATAAATTCTTTGTTTTGCATGTGTACACAGGGATATGATACAGAAAAATTTGAGAGATAAGTTTATTTGACATTACAAAAATAATTATGGATTTTTTTTGTTCTACAATTTTTTGCATTATAATTGAATCGTTTTGTTCTATTTGTTAAGGTCGAGAATACCAATTAATGTAAGGAGGTATAATTACGCGGGAATTAATATCTGTTGCCAAGGCTTCTTTGCAAATCTGTATATGTATGGACTAATTGGAATATTTGGGAGGATCATGGAAGTGGTATCCTGCTCACATTTGTTTTTTTTTTCTTACATTCTGCAACATGATCCAATAAATGAGGATGATGCTGGTCTATTGGCTACTTCTTTTCATACACTGATTTCCATTTCACCAAACAAATTATAATTTTTTAAACGTTATAAATACACCAGGGACTCTTTCTATTCATTCTAGTGTCAATCATGTCTTTGCCTAGTTTGGTCCGAGTGCTCCTAGAAGGTTGCTTTTACAGTCTTCGACTGCATATTCCTACAACTTCAAGCTCACCTGAGATACCTATTTCTTGGGCCATTGTCTTAGTTTGATAAAATTTTCTCTAGAGTTGTGACGCAAGGATCTCAAAACTTGTTTGGTAAAATGTGAAGGTAAATTATACATATGCATTGTTATCGGGGGATCTCAATTAATCCTTTTATGTAACAATATTGCTGTTTCTTGGAAATTCTGACTAAGGTTGGTAGGTCCTACTGCAGTTACTTTGGTTCGGCAGCATGCTAGGTTTTCTTCCCAATTTAAAAAATTTTACTTAACGATTATTATTTATTTTTCCCATTTGGATAGTTTGGTTATCTAACATTTGGATCTTTCTGGGTTGATTGCTATTCATTTTGTTAATGTTTCTTCAAATGAGCAGTACATTACAATTGACAGAACTAATTTATAGTGTTATTTGAATAGCATGGAATCTGTGCAATTGTTCTACTGAAGCACTTGGTGCTCTAATTCATTTGTAGAACAATGGAGGTATTTTATCTAAGAACAAACTATTTGTTGTATAGATGAGTTTGTATGAAGATCTGGTTGCTGCCTGGGTACCTGCAAAGCATGAGTGGCTAAGAAAGCGTCCTTTGGGTGAAGAACTGGTCAATAAATTGGGAAACAGGAAAATGTTCAGCTACTGTGCCTGTATGTCAAACCTAATTGCCATGTTATCTTTATCTGTGTTTCTCCTCTTATCTATCTGTACTGAAACTCATATTTTTCCATTACCAGATGACTTGTTGTTCTTGCATTTTGGAACCTCAAATGAAGTTTTAGATCATCTCAGTGGTGTTGGCTCAGAACTGGTTGGTAGAAGACATCTGTGTTCTATTCCAGCAACCACTGCATCTGACATTACGGCATCTGCTATTATTCTTTCTAGTAAAATTGCACCTGGCGTCTCAATAGGAGAAGATTCTCTCATATATGATTCATCCATTTCTGGTGAAATACATATTGGTTCCTTATGTATAGTGGTCGGTGTTAATATACCTTTTGACAACCTTTTAAGTATTGACAATTCAATCAAGTTCATGCTTCCAGATCGGCACTGTCTTTGGGAAGTTCCATTGATTGGAAATAGGGAGCGAGTTCTAGTATATTGTGGCCTTCATGATAACCCCAAAAGTTCACTCTCTAAGGATGGTACGTTTTGTGGGAAACCTTGGAATAAAATTTTACATGATTTGGGTATTGAAGAAAGTGACTTATGGGCGCCTGCAGGCCCCGATGAAAAATATTTATGGAATTCAAAAATATTCCCCATACTTCCGTATGTTCAAATGATGAAGGTTGCAATGTGGTTGATGGGCTTAGCCAATGACAAAAGTGAGTCCATGCTTACTTTGTGGAAACATTCTCGGCGCATCAGTTTGGAAGAATTGCATAGATCTATTGATTTTTCAACAATCTGCATAGATTCTAGTAATCATCAAGCTGATCTTGCAGCAGGCATTGCAAATGCTTGCATCAGCTATGGAATGCTGGGGCGCAATTTGTCGCAATTATGTAAAGAAATTCTTCAAAAGGAGGGTTCTGGAATTGAAACATGTAAGGACTTCTTAGCTATGTGCCCCATAGTTCGGGAGCAAAACTCTAATATACTTCCCAAAAGCCGGGCATACCAGGTGCAAGTTGATCTTCTTCGTGCTTGCAATGACGAAGAGATGGCACGGGAATTGGAGCCCAAAGTTTGGGCTGCTGTGGCTGATGAAACTGCTTCAGCAGTAAGATATGGATTCAAAGGTACATGTTTTAATCATGTCCCAAGATGCCATAAACGAAACAAATTTGCAAACAGTTTAGTGCATCTATCTTGCATTCAATTTTTTTTTTTTTTTTTTTTGAGGGAGAACAGGGAGGAATCTTGGGACAACTTGATAAATTGACTTTTGTTCAACTTAACAGAGAGAATACACACGATTCATTTGATGATTTTTAAGCATAGGATAAGCTGTCTAGAGAAATGATTATGAGAATGCAATATTAAATTACATTAAAAAAAGTAAGGATCATTTGCTGCTTTCCACAGGCTAGTTTTAACTTTTAAGGTACAATTTATTGCAAAATTTCTTTTCCATGATATTGTTTATTAGCACACTTAGTATAACGATATAACTATAAACTACCTGTTGGTTTCAAAATAATCAATGGAAATGTAAATATGGTGATTATTTTTAAGAAGAACGCCCAATTTTTATACAAAGATCAATTAATGTAGTGTTAGGAATTTAGCTTCTATGTGCAATTCATGGTGAGTAATATTATTTTGTCAAAGTGTTTTACCTCTCAAAATACTGGAATAGAGTATCTATAAGAATGATTATTTCTATTCAGGATCATTTGACGCCAAAAGATTGGTTACCAATTCTTTTAAGTTAGACTTTTCACTATTTGAAATATCATACTCTCCATGACTTCATATATGTGTATGAAATTATGAATAACAAGACAGTTACTTCTTAACTCATTCAACAAAATCATAAATATGAAGTTTCTGAAGTTGAAACCTGTCTTTTCTGCAGAACATTTATCAGAGTCTCCTAGTAGCCGTTTCGGACACGAATTCCAGAATAACAATCACAATAGCTGCATTCGTCAGCCTTTCCATCCTAGAAAGGTAAAGGTAGAATTGCCAGTTCGTGTAGATTTTGTTGGGGGTTGGAGTGATACTCCTCCATGGAGCATTGAACGTGCTGGATGTGTTTTGAATATGGCAATAAGCTTGGAGGGTTCTTCACCAATTGGCACCATCATAGAGACAACTAAAACAGAAGGAATATTAATTACCGATGATGCAGATAACCAGTTGTTTGTTGAAGATTATACATCTATTTGTGCACCATTTGATGGAGACGACCCATTTCGGCTGGTCAAATGTGCATTACTTGTGACTGGAATTATTCATGATAACATTCTTGTAGATATGGGCATGCACATCAAAACATGGGCTAATGTCCCCCGTGGCAGTGGATTGGGTACCTCTAGTATCTTAGCTGCTACAGTGGTGAAAGGCCTTCTCCAGATAATTGATGGGGATGACAGCACTGAGAATGTTGCTAGACTTGTTTTGGTGTTGGAGCAACTTATGGGTACAGGAGGTGGTTGGCAGGACCAGATAGGAGGTTTGTACCCTGGGATTAAATGTACTTCAAGCTTTCCAGGAATTCCCTTGAGGCTTCAAGTTGTTCCCCTGTTGGCTTCCCCTCAGTTAATTTCCGAGCTGCAACAACGACTTCTTGTGGTATTTACTGGTCAAGTAAGTAAACAGTTTGTTTATAGAAATGTACTTGGTATTCCTTCACAGAGCTATGCATCAAAGAGACTCTTTTCAGTGTTATCTTTCATCTGATATTACCTATAAGCTTGTAGTAAGTTTATCTTGCAACTAAATGATCTTTGGGTAACTGTGTTTTCTGTTGATAGCATATAGGAAATCATTTGTATGTGGGATATGTTATTTGTTTTGCTTTGTTTCCTTTTTTTTTATATAATCAACAGCAAAATCTTATCACAAAACGTTCAAATTTTAGTCAGTTTTGTAATTTTGTAGCTAATGCCGCACTTCATTTATTTCAATAACTTCTATAATTAACTTTGATTTCTATTGTACATTGAACTGTTTTTTGTAGGTTCGACTTGCACATAAGGTATTGCAGAAGGTGGTTATTAGATATCTTCGCCGTGATAATCTTCTTGTATCAAGTATCAAACGTCTTGTTGAACTGGCAAAGATTGGGAGAGAAGCTTTGATGAACTGTGACTTAGATGAACTTGGTGATATCATGCTAGAAGCTTGGAGATTGCATCAGGAACTTGACCCTTACTGCAGCAACGAGTATGTCGATAGTCTGTTTTCTTTTGCCTCTCCGTACTGCTGTGGCTACAAGCTGGTTGGAGCTGGTGGTGGGGGCTTTGCTCTGTTGCTTGCCAAGGATGTACAGTGTGCGAAGGAACTGAGACACAGGCTAGAACATGAAAAACTTTTTGACGTGAAAATATATGATTGGCAGATATTCCTATAATACATGGTATGAATACCAATATTTTGTTAGTTTTAGACACTTGTATTGTTTTTTTATCAAATTTATTTTTCCATTCTTTGTATATTCTAGCCTATATATGAAGTAAATTTGTACATCCGTTTGTGTATGCATGTCCTCGCCTTAGACGAAAGAACAAATTTACAAGTTACTTCATATTTCACTCTGCCTGGATCCTGAGCCAAATCAGGAATAAAAACGGAGCGACTGATAGTTCCAAGGGCATGTTCTGTACTGAATTTTCTCATAGTAAAAAATTGAAATGTATTCTGTGATTGTTTAATTGCCTGTCATCAAATACGTAGCAAAGCAGATATCCAATATCCACTAATTTTTACATATTTTAGCATTGACAAGTATGAAGGATGCAAACTAAACGAGAAATTGAGAATAACTTTTTTCTTCCTTGGTTTCTAGTGAGATGAATGGTCATTGAAAGGTGAGGTGCCTATGGATATGGTCACACTGCAAGCCTCTGGATATGGTCTATCTTCAAACTGCAGGCTTATCTTAAATTATTAAGGAATCGTAAAAGTAAGAGCTGTGATTTCAGATATAACAGTTTGAAAATCCACGGAGAATCATAGTTGACATAAATAACCACTAATAGACATACCAATTGAGCCTCCTTAATACTTCTGCTGCACACTAAAGAGTGGGAGAGAACGTGATAATCATTTTCCATCTTTGCCATTTATTCATCATTTCCTTCCAAAAGCAGTGACGTGAAGAAGAAGGGTGATAAAAAGGGTGAAAAGGGAGGGAGGGGTATCACTTGTTCATGTGGCAAAGAATCCAAAGTCCCATGGGTTGCTTCGCTGCAGAAACTTCCTCGCTTTTTCTTCTCTGCCATGTTACTTTTTGGGATCCGACATGTAAAAATTCGATACTTTATTGCAATACAGATACATCAATCAAACTGCATAAGATATAATCAATATAATACATTTTAAAATGGTAATTAGATAGATATATTTTTAATTATTGATATTAATTATTTATGCATAAAATTTATGTAAAAGGATTATGAATCTGATTAAATATACATTTAAATACATATTAAGTATTAACATAGTACTTATTATTTATTTCAATACATATATACATAATAAAATAATAAGATTCTTACCTCACGTAAAAAGTACAAATAAATTATGTTGGAAACTTCTTATAATTTTTATGAAATTCACGTAATACTTCTCAATCTCTTTTTAAGAATACATCGTATTGATTGATATCTCTTTTTGACTCATGAAGCTCGTATTATTTCTTTTTGGATAACTTTGGTAGAATCGGTGTGGTATGTGATAAAAAACTTGGCAACTAACATAAAATGGTGTCACCATTGATGGACTGCAGTATTTGCTTGTCTCCTGATAAAACTCATCTCAAAGTTTGGAATAACTAGGTTTCTGTAAACATATGTTTATGAACAGGCCTAATTAAAAAAAAAAGCTGTTGATCCACCTTGAATTTCATCTACAGCAACCTTACAATCAAGCTTAACAATGACTACGTTATGGTTCAGACGTAGCAAGTCGCCTTTCACGCAAGTCACTACTTTTTTTTTATTAGATATTTAAATATAAATCAGACAATATATAAGAAAAAAAAAATCTACAAATCCAATATTTTAAAGTTCTAAATTTTTAAATAGAAGGTAGTTTCATTCATTCTCAGTATTTGGACATGGAACTTGAGCCTGAACTATTTGCCTAATAGGAAGACAATCACTTGCAACAAACCAATGGAAATTCCCCACCTTTCTTGATGATTATGTGCCAAACTTTACCCCAATCTCCTAAAGTACTAGATTGGCCTTAAGTTCAAAACGAACTCCGGGATGTAATAGTGGTTAATTTCACATAAAATTTCTCAGCACACTGATCTCAACCCCTTCACAAGCTGGAATCTTTAAAATTCTCCTCACATTTGCTTGATGTTTACTTGATCATATTCTGGTTAAGGATTGAAGGAATAAAGTGTTTATATAGCAAGTTAGGATTACTTGGACCACAAACTTCGCAAGAATTTCTCTTCCTAATTTTCATAAATGTTTTTCCCAATTATTAACCTTTTTCCACACCCTCTCTTTAGGGAAGTTGAACACAGCCTTCTTCTTCCTCCCAATAATAGATAGCAAGTCCAAGTACTTTTTTCGTGTCCAAACAGTTTTAGACTCCCAAGATAAAGTTAATGGCTTATTTAGTTTACAAGCTCATTTTAGCATCACATAAAATCTTCGTTTTTGCCATGTTAATGGCTTAATGTGCAGCCTTTTCATGTTAAGGGTACTACTCTTCATCTCGTTTTCTTTCAAATACATAAAACTGTCGTCAACAAAGTTGGTTATGATTGGGTCCCTTTACAAACTTTTATACCATCCACATCCCCACATAAAAAATATAAAAAACACAATTTTATAAAATTACTATATATTAACATGACAAAATTAAAGTCATCAAATATATGGAGACTCCACTGAAAAAAATTATAATCGTTACATGTAGATTTCTATTTAAAAAGATGTAATGAATGTCGATTTTTATTTTACATCCCAATTTTATAAACTCTACAAAATTTACCCAAATCCGTAAATCAAGAAACAAATTTTCAAAAGAGCAAAAACCAAAGTACTTGTATCTTTTAAAGAAATAATTAAATAAGATTAATGAGTAGCAAAATTGCCACTTCAAATATGTTTACGTTATCTAGATACCCTCAAGGATTATTAATTATGTATTACGTTAATAGTTTAGTACCTCGACACCATTGTCCTCGCCGGGTCAACTGTTAGGAGAAGAGTCCAAAAAATAAAAACTACCCAAAGGTCCATCTTTATTAATCACCATCCATCCGTTCATAATCCATGATGATGATCTCATCATCATCATCATCACCATCGTCGCTATCGATATGTGCCACAGAACAAACCTTTAACAAAGGTTTGCATTTGGATTGGGTGAGAGTAGTTGATGAGAAGGTTACCATTGATTGCCACACACATTCCAATTCCACACATTATTACGTTTGGTTTTCGGTTAATTTTCAGAACAACAATAAAATAATATTCTTGTTGTTGAATAATTAGGATGAGTGTGGGGCCAAGTCCAATATAATAAGAAAAGTTGCACTCTTTCTGCTCTGCTATGCTACAACGACTGAAGCTTGGAACGGTGTTACGGTGACAGTGGCGAGTTTCAGAGTGAGAGTGAGAAATGGGTCTGATTTCTAACAGAGTGGAGAGACATGAGATCAAGCCTGGCGACCACATCTACACCTACAGAGCTGTTTTCACTTATTCTCATCATGGTCTTTCTCAATCTCTCTTTTTCTTCTCAAAATTAAATTTTCATTTTTTTAATTTTGGATTTTTTTTATTGGAAATGTGGCTTCTGTGATCTAACTTTCAGCAATTGGGTTTTCTGCATCGCCTCCTGCATTCTGTATTTGTTTTTTTTGTTTACCCTTTTTCTGTTTTAGAAAATATGTGTGATGTGTTTGCAGAATTGCAAGTTGGTCGATAGTGATGTTGTTGTTGAAGGACCCCCGTCCCCCGCCACGGGGAAAGCGTTTGTTTTTGCTTTGTCAATTCAATTTGGGTTTCGTGATTTGTAAGAAAAAATTGTTCTTTTTTGACTTTCGATTGATGGGTGTTGGAGAGGATTTATTTTTTCTTCTTTCAAGGTTTAAGTTTTGGTGTGATGTTTGCTGGGTCCCGTGACCCTTTTGTTTCTCCTACTCTTCTAGGTGTCCATGTCGTTTGATTTTGGTTCCTTTACCCGCTGGTGTGTGGATTCAGACTCATTTTATTTGTGCATACGCTGCTATCATTGGCACAATGAACATATTTTTTTAAGCTTTATGTTTAGGAGGCATTGCAATAATTTGGTAACATTCAACATGGTGTCAAATTGGAATTTTAAAGCAGAATGTGTGTGGGATTGGTCGTATGAAATGTGAGCAAATTAATTATGAATTTATTTTTGCTGGATTAGGAGTTGTCTACGGTTCAATTGATAAACATACACAGTTGTAAGCAGAGGTATTATGTAGATAGAATAGTTTTAGTTCTTTTTTCTTTGTTAAAGCGAGGAAGCAAAGCTCTCAATTAAACTAAGCTTTCTTGCCACTCGATGTAAATCAAACTTTATTTGTTTGAAATTCAACATATATGAATGAAATGATCATTTGCAGATGTCATATGGACTGATTGACGAGTATGAAGCAAGTGTCATCCACTTAAATTAATCTAATTTAGTACCTTTGGGAGAGAACTTTTGTCATGGAACAAATACTGTGCCTCTGTATTGATGGTAACAGTGCTACTATACAAATCATCTTTACAATTTCTAGAGATAAGTTTATAGTTCAATGAAAACCATATAGTGGTTTTGGACAATGGAAGTTCTGTTTCAGGGGTCATGACTCTGCGTAGAAAACTGTTAATTGTGGCCTCTCGGAATTAGAATTTGAAGTTACTTAGTTGTCTTTATTTCCTTATTTTCTTAACATTGTAGGTGGGTTAACCCTGCCATCAATGTGGTATTTTTCTATTCTTATTAAAGTCAGTAACATTATTTATCATGTAGAAGTTATGGTATCATTGTGTTAGCAGGGTATAGAGGAAAATCTTCTTTCTCTGCCAAATGCTAGGATTATTTTGTGAAATATGATGTGTTTGTCTGTTTAAATGTTTCTTTATATGCCTTCATATTTTGTAAGACTCTTTTTATAAAGTTACCTCTCATTGTAAGTTTTCAAGGTAGATGATGCAGCCAAATGGCTAGGGAATTTATCTTGCCATGAAAATCAATACTATTTCTTTTACTACTTAAGGAACAATCTCTATTTTATGATCCATGCGAATTATATCAGCCATCTATATTTTTTATGTTAGTACTAGCTGTTTTCCCTTCTCAAATTCTATTATTACTACAGAAACACTGGAAAGGGAAGCTGAGCTGTGCTTTCGTACTGATAAACAACTAGTCATCATTCTGTTTTTTGCAATACATCATGAATAACACATTTCTTTTACACTGTCTCAGTGTATGCTGCGGGTCAATTATACTTTAGCTTTCAGCTTTAGTTGCTAAGACCTCCTTGCTTATTTCTAATCCTTACGACATCCATGATGAAGAATATCTGTCATTGTTTGATTTTGTCAGAACCCGATGTGAGATGATATTGCTTTGTAGTATCAACCTTATTCAAGTTGATTTGATCAAGAAATATGGCATCTAACTAAATTCAGAATGAAAACCATATAGTGGTTTTGGACAATGGAAGTTCTGTTTCAGGGGTCATGACTCTGCGTAGAAGACTGTTAATTGTGGCATCACGGAATTAGAATTTTAAGTTACTTAGTTTTCTTTATTTCCTTATTTTTTTTAACATTGTATAGAAGTTAACTCTGCCATTAACTCTATTTATTATATAGAAGTTATGGTATCATTGTGTTAGCAGGGTATAGAGGAAAATCTTCTTTCTCTGCCAAATGCTTGGATTATTTTGTGAAATATGATGTGTTTGTCTGTTTAAATGTTTCTTTATATGCCTTCATATTTTGCTAGACTCTTTTTATAGAGTTATACCTCTCATTGTAAGTTTTCAAGGTAGATGATGCAGCCAAATGGCTAGGGAATTTATCTTGCCATGAAGATCAATACTCTTTCTTTTACTACTCAAAGAACAATCTCTATTTTACGAGCCATGCGAATTATATCAGCAATCTAATTTTTTGTGTTAGTACTAGCTGTTTTCCCTTCTCAAATTCTATTTTTACTACACAATGAGAGAACGATTCACTGGAAAGGGAAGCTGAGCTGTGTACTTTCTTACTGATAAACAACTAGCTATCATTCTGCGTTTGCATTACATCATGTATAACACATTTCTTTTACACTGTCTCAGTGTATGCTGCTGGTCGATTATACTTTAGCTTTTCAGCTTTAGTTGCTAAGACCTCCTTGCTTATTTCTAATCCTTACGACATCCATGATGAAGAATATCTTTCATTGTTTGATTTTGTCAGAACCCGATGTGAGATGATATTGCTTTGTAGTATCAACCTTATTCAAGTTGATTTGATCAAGAAATATGGCATCTAACTAAATTCAGAATGGCTGCAGAGAATCTTGTGTGTTGAATCAAGCTTAAATTTAACTTATGTGTAAATACCATGCAGGCATTTTTGTTGGGGGAAGCAAGGTTGTACATTTCAGACCTGAAAGAAACTTAAAGTCAATTGCTGAGACATCATCAAACTTGGACGATCCAACATCCAACCCATGTCCAACCTTTCCTGACTGTGGATTCAGACAGCTAAACAGTGGCGTAGTTCTTTCTTGCTTGGATTGCTTCCTTCGAAATGGATCTCTTTACTGTTTTGAGTATGAAGTTTCACCATCTGTTTTCCTCACCAAAATAAGGGGTGGCACATGCACTACTGCATCATCAGACCCAGCAGAGACTGTTATCCATCGAGCAATGTATCTTCTTCAAAACGGCTTTGGTAATTACGATGTTTTTCAGAACAATTGTGAGGATTTTGCCCTGTACTGCAAAACCGGTCTTTTGATACAAGAGAAGCAAGGGCTTGGAAGAAGTGGCCAAGCTTCTTCTATCATCGGTGCCCCATTGGCTGCAATAATTTCTTCTCCCCTCAAGTTGTTAATGCCAAGTCCTGTTGGTGTTGCTACTGTAACAGCAGGAATGTACTGCATGAGCAGATATGCAACTGACATTGGTGTCAGAAGTGATGTGATTAAGGTTCCAGTCGAAGATTTGGCTGTGAACCTTGGATGGAATGATCCTGAGGAGGAGGTTGCTGAACATGAAACTTCAGACGGACAGATTACTACCACATGATTTAGCATTGCACTTCGTTCTTATACGCATACGAAACTGCTTCGTGTCTCACTGTTTCTTGATACACCAGTTCATAGCAGATGTGTCTTCATGCATGTTACACCTTCTGTAAGACAAGACTCATCAGTGTTTGTCTAGTTATTCAAGTTGTGCATGGAATGAAATTGCAATAATATTACTTACAGTAGTAACTATAATCTGATGTATTCCTTAGAGACAATTTTTCTTTGGATTGCCCATAATGCAACATTACCTACAATAGTGATTGAACCATCTTGTTTGACATAGAAAATCACATTGAATTATATTTATGCTATGTTGTTAATCATGCTTTTGACACTCAGCATCTCTATTCCAAATGGGTTCATATATATAAAAAAGTGTTGGTAGGAAATAATATTTGTAACAGTTATAATTAGGGATATCTAAAAACTTTGAATTAAAATATTTCCAAAATATCTCAGTCTCCACTTAGTCTATGGCACCACCGACACTTCTCACAAGACTGTCACTGTGATGTGAAGTCAAAGAGAGCTGAAATTGACAGGGATGGAAAATAACATGCACTAACCTTGGAAGAGGAAAATAGCTATCAGCAGGATAATTAAGAATTTGCTTAATGAAGCAACTTTAAACAACTTTTAATGTGAGCTAATATTTCTCTAATGAAAGTTTACTTCAACCTACTAATATTCTATTCAGGCACCTGAATAAGCATCAAGAGATGCTCTCTGAAATTATTTTACATAAGTTGATTCATGTGCTCGGTTATATGAATGTTGTTTTCAAATTTTTTTTTAGTGCTAACATCCCTTTCAATTGCTCAAGACGTTAGTCCAAATTTATTGAACTAATTATATACTATTTAAATTTGAGATATATATTATTTGTATAATAAACTGTATGGTAATTAAAAAGAAATAGAAAAAAGAAAGAAAATTAGGAGTCGTGGTAACTTATATAAAAGAGAAATAGAAAAAACATTTTAATAAAAAACATTGTATAAATTGGTTTTTTATTAATATATAATTTACATATAATACATCTCTTTAAAAAAATTACATATTTAATTTCTACTTCTTGATCTTTAATATAGGACATGTTTAATATAATTATACACCACTGAAAATGATTAACTTAGTTACTTTTAAAAATATTTTATCAATATACCAAATTAACTTTCATTGTTAATGACTTTTAAATTTTATTCTCACTACTTATTAATATAAAAACACAAATACTTATAATATTTAATAGAGTAGACCAGAAAAATAAATATAAAGTTGTGTAGAAATTATAAAATATCCTATTAAAAGTATCAATGATTTCTTTTAAAATTTATCTTATATTAAGTATGGAGGAAGTATTTTCAATAGATTTCTTTATAAACACTTATGGTGGAAGTAAATACGAAAATAAATAGAATAATATTTTTTCAATATAGTTTATGGGCAAGATAAAATCACTTTTGAAGAAGTTAATATGATTTTTTTGAAAAGTAAAAGAAAATAATTCTTCAACTTTTTTCAATCTTTTAAAATACTTGAGAGAATATAGAAACGTACTTTAAGTACAGAAGTAGAGAATCACTTTTGTATAAGTGTGGATCCCGAATGCATTTATTAGGATTTGGGCCTAATAATGATTTAAGTACTTAATCTTACTGTTTTTGAGTCTCCGTAATGATAAAGTATATATGGTTTTTCTTTTATATTTTTTCTTGGTTTTTATTTTCTTTATTACGGTATATGTGGTTATTGAAGCTTTTAATTGATGCATTGTCTTTCGCATTTCTATCTTTTTACTCGTGACACTATTCTTGTGTTTAATAATTTACTCCTTTTAAATATAGATTTTACAACTCAATCCATAACTTTTTTAATAATATTTCTCTGTTTGTCTCAATGGTGTTTTAGTATTCTTTCACTATTAATATTCCGTTATTTTATTCGATTGTCTCAAGTCTTAAATATTAACAGTATTTTTTATTATAAAAGTGTCTAATATTTTTTTCGTTTTCTTATTCGGTGGTTTGAAAGTCATCTAAATTACAAAAAATAAAGTTTTTTTTTAATGATTTAATATGTCACTATAGTAAACCTTATAGAATTAGTCTCTCTTTGCTTAATATTTCAATTTCACACACTTCATTAAAATCATTATTACTATAACGATGAGTATTCAAACATTTCACTAAAAAAAAGGTAACGAAAGGTTTAAGAGAATCACAAAGTATTGGAAAATCAATGACAAATCATGATGGAAATAAAGTAAACAAAAATGCTTAGAAAAGGATATACAATTTTATGTTTCTTTTTTCTTTTCTTTTTTTTTTCTTCTTTTTATATACACCGCAGTGTAATTGTTCTTCATTGCCTTCGTCTTTGAATGGCATCGCTTAACCTTTCCATGTGCTAACTACTTGTGCATTATACATATTTTTTACATATATAAATGTTTTCTTAGAAAATTGTATATTTTTATCTCCTTGAATTATGTTATTACTACTTTTACTTTTTTGTAAGAAAGGTGCGTCTCATATTGTAATTGATTAAAGGTAAAGATCAATCATTTAAAGTGGCTCTGAACAATATCTAACGGGGAATAAAGAGATTAATCAGAATATTTCCATTTTCTATTTTATTTTATTTTAGAATTTAATTAGGCTTATAAAATTATATTTGTGTTTTGGCTATTAAAAAACAGCCTTTAGTAATGAAATTAGGGCCACTTTTGTCTCTTTGGTAACTTTGTTGACAGTTAGGCAAGGTTCTCTCCTTGTTTTCTTTGTACTTTTTTGTGTATTTTTTTTATGGATAAAAATAATATCTTAAATATTTAGGATGTTTCAATCCATGTATAATAGATATATACAAGAAAGGTAAATGAATAGAGCATTCCAAATCTGACATCCCTAAAATTGCAATGTGCTTTCAGCATAAACCGACCCTACACCTTACCATAACCCTAACACAGAAACAAGGTCCATGCAGTATGCAATACCTTTCTATGTACTTGCCTGAGTCCCTGGGGCTAAAACTTTTTTCTAGTATATAAGTTTAATCCATGATTGGCAGTTTTCAATGTTCTTCATCAGTTTGCTGTTTTTTTTTTTTTTTTTGTTATTTTTTTTTTTGTTTTTTTTTTTTTTTTTTTTTTTTTGGTATTTATGTTTACTGTTCTTCACACCAACACCGTTTTGTGAGTTTTATTGAGACCTTTTTTTGCTCTATTTTATGAAATTGTGTAAAACTAACTAGAACTATACATTCGTAATTGCATGTTTTAGCAGCTAATTATTCTTCCAATGGTAAATATTGCTAGCAAGTACTTTATATTTTTGGATCTATTTGCTGATAAAAAAAATATTTTTGGATCTAGTTTTATATTTTCTTTCAAGAATATTAAAAAATATCTAGTGTAGTGTCTATTTCTAAATGAATAAAAGGATTTTTTTTATTTTTAAATAAATCGATGAACATATAATTTTAATATTTTCAACATTTTTTATGGTATGAAAACTTATCTTTTCTGCTGAATAATTTTTTTTTCTACTACAAAAAATTACTCAAGAGTATAAGTATACTAAATCTTAATTATACCCACTAAAAATTAATGAACTAATGATTTTTAGGAACGATATACTTGTAACAAATTATATCGATTTAAATTAGTACGAGGATTTTATTTCTCCGGTGCATTTTTGTTTTTTACTTTTTTCTTCTCTCTTATAAAGTCAATTTAAAAATACGTTAATAAGTCATTTTGAGGATCTGATCTCCACAAATGATCTTTGTTCATTTTTTTCCTTCTCTGTTATATGTATATTATGAGTTCTGGAACTCGGGGGAAAGAATGTGAACGGTGTGGAAAGAACATTTTGATTTTGAAATATATCGGTACAGCCCAAAAGGAGAAATCGGTAAGGAGACTATGGCAGAAGAAAAGAGAGACATAAATGTTTATAAAAAGTTGCTTTGTCTGCCAATAGAAGTTACTGGAAGTGAAAATCATGAGTGATAATGGCGAAAAAATAATAGTTAATTAGTCATCGACATGTGAAGGCATTGACCTTGGTGAATGAAATGATTTCCACTTGACCCAAGCAAGGGAATGTTTGAGGGTCCCATCTACGAAACACCGAAACAATGTGTTTGCATTGCAGATAGTATGATTAAATTCAGGTAATGGATTACACGGGACATCATCACTCATGACTCATGGAATAAACCCTGTAACATGTTCCAACTAAAATAAGCACCAAATATTAGGTTAATTAGTGTTTGGTTGGGGCAGGTAATCAAGTTTTCAAGGTTAATTTGAACAACTTAATTTATTAAATATATGTTGACCCGTGCTGTTCAAATGCATGCGCTTAACTAATAAATACACAATTACAGATCAAGCTTGCATTACAAATTAGCTAAAACACTTTTTTTGTTTCTCTTTTTCAGTTTTCGTTTTATATTATTCTTGCGAATAATTCCACCAAGTGCTTTCATAGTTGGAAGAATCTCGGATGTGATAATTTAGATATCAAAGCTGACAACCCACTAGTTTTTGCAGACACAGATAGAGATAGAAATAGTAATAGAAATAGGAAAGATCACACAAACCACTATCACAACACAACCAATCCAATACATGTATAATTATGGTTACAAACTTGAGTATCTGAGTCTTTCCTTAATCATCAAAAGTCATTTCGACCAAATCTTTGAAAGCATGCATACATCAATAAAGGTGATATTATGATATATCTCTACTCCTGACAGAAGAATTCATGAATACAGGCTATTGCATGAACTGGAAAAAAAACTAGACCCTATATTCACCTCTTCTTCTATCTACCTCTCTCTCTAAATGGAAACACAACCAAGATGAGCTGTAAAATCCTCACATTGCTCCAATAGAAACGCAAATGTATACAAAACAGAGTAGCCAGATGTATCCTATTGTTAGTGTTCTGAACAACTTCAAACAAATAGATCATAATCATTCACGTGAGAAAGGATAGAAAGAAAGAGTGAAGATAAAGAAAAAACAATGCAGGTTTCATCCATGTCTTCCCAATATTTCTTTCGGTTCCTTAATTACCATGATGACCCTTCACCGATGATTCCAGTCCAGTATCCGGTAGGATTATTATTCCCTTGTTCTTTATTGTGTTCCACTTCAACACCTGCAGAAAGGTGCTTGATGTCTCCGAAAGGGAACAAAAGCCTCCCTCCACCACCGTTCTCTTGAACCCCATGTGATCTATTTCCAAACCCATCAACTGAAAAGGTGAGGTTTGATTTAATTTCTTGCATGGGGTAGTTCGGTGTGTAAAGTGAATCTGAGCTTGTCATGAAGGAATTAGGAGCATAAGGATTCAACCCTCTAGACACCATGCCATATGGTGGTGAAAGAGAAGTTGGAGCAGAAGAAGGGCTATGGTGGTGACCAGTACTGTCACCACCAATTTCAAGCTTTGGCATCTCAACATATGGAGACATGCCATGATACTTGTCCATAGCTGCAGGAAAAGCCAAATTAAGGTCATGGACTCCTTGCATTTTAGGGTTTTGGGAAGAAATAGCCGAGACTGAGGAAAGGCTTGGTGGATTCAAGTCAGGAACCTTCGATGAGGTGGCCTTCTTGTTCTTCCTGGAGCCACCTCCGACGGGGACGTTTCTGAGAGAACCACCTTCTGTCCAATACCTTCTACAAGTCTTGCAGAAGTACCTTGGCTGTGTGAGGCTGTAATTGTTGTAATAGCAGAACTTTGTGTTTGTTGAACTGCACCTTGGACAATTCAACTGCTCTTGCGGTCTTGCTTTCTTCTCTAACGATGGCCGTGCGCATGAATTGGGACCTATTTCTTCCATGTCTCCTCACTGTCTCAACCTCCTAACAAACGCAAAAGAGGCTATAAGTACGTATGTTCTTATCTGACAATAATTCGTACAGACAAAAAGAATTTCAAGAGCACGACATCGTAATTTCATTACACCAAAACAGATTGGAGAGATAATTAATAAGACAGTCAAAACAAGAGGAATGAGTAAACTTAACGAATCAATGATAATAACAAATTAAAAATCTTTTTTTGACCCTGATATATATATTTGACAATAATTATCACACGAGGAAGACGGTAAAGAAGGGCAAAAGTTAAAGCAGTTGCAGCGCTTTTTGTGTTTAGGATCTGATCGTAACCTTTTTTGGTAGAAAAGGAGAAGGTAGGAGAGCAATATAGGGTGGATTTTGCACCTCATGCCATGAATAACATCTCCTTGATATAGCTAGAAATTTGAAACAAAGATTCAAACAAATCTTAAATCTAGTAGAACCTCATGTTGGTGTCAGCTTTTAAGCAAACTAAACCTTGGAATGAACAGCTCAAAGTTGGTGCATTAAGGAAAAGACATGAGGAAAAACCAACCATCGTGCTTGCCGAGTGGAGGGTAGCCATGAATACTTCAGAGAGAAAAGACAAAGAAAAGCAACAAAGACGATATGAGAGAGAGAAAGAGTTCACCTTGTTTGTCTGCAGCTGCTCTTTAGTGCAAGAAAGAATGTTTTAGTTTGGTTGTAGAATGGCTTTATCTTCTGGCTTATTACTTTATGGACGATGAGAAAGAAAAATAAATAAAGTTTGAGAAGAAATGTGTCAGTTTTGACTATACTTGCAATTCCTCTTCTTTAAGGACTCCCTCTAATTTTTTAATGTCTACAATTTCCTTTTCCTTTCCTATTAATTTCAAGTTTATTTCTTTTTGTCTGCTTTTGTTTAATTTTATGTGGTGGAATAATGAGTATGTAGTGTGGTCATGGTGGGTTTTTCCTTTTTTAAAGATATAGACTCTTCACTAATGCTTCATTTGTCAAACCTTCTTTTTCTCTAATCAAGGACCACCTTTCAATGGATGTGATTTTTAGGTTCATCCAAGAGATTAATGTATTTGAATGTTTTATTCATGTCTTTCTTTAATTATCAAAGATGCTTTTGCTTCAATTAATAAACTTTCTCCATGTTTTAGGGTTTCCTTACAATGCCGTCAAACAAATTCAATTCTCTTCTATATTCATTCCTCCACTTCATTTTTTCTTTTATCTATTGTGAACTGCCTATGCTAGACAGAACTTTTCAAATGCTTTAGTGTTGATCAACTCCACAACTTCTCTGACCTGCCCAATTAGCAGCTAAAAAATGTGTTCAAACAAAACTTACAAACTTAATTAACCACTAAGCAACACATAGGATGCTCATAAGTCCATAACAACATATTTTATAGTTTATCAATTATAGATCTACTTTAGTTTATATTTAATTGCAATGTTTTCAAGGGAAAATAAATTGAACAAGGGATGAACTATTTTGACAAAATGTCGGTTTAATATAAACATACATAGGCAACAAACATAATATATCCTTAATTATTTACATTTTATTTTTATACTCACTTCATATATTTTTTTTTAATTTCTCTTCTTCTGAATACTCAATACACTTTTTAAACTAAGAAATTATCAGCATTCATTGCAATATATTACTGTGCATAAATTAAAGCTATCGTGTCATTTGGGGCGTTGGTGGACTAACAGGATGGTAATGAATAAAACAAATTTAGGAATTCTGAGAATGTTGACTCAAAATACGTATTTCACTTATCTTATTTTGGTAAATGCTCATTTAAAAAACTACACATATTTCCTTAAATAAATTAAGCCGAACATACCCAAAGTGTTTCGAAGACTTTTGGAGGAAACTAATTCTTTTTGTCTACATTCTACAATTTATCAACTCCAGGTTCCCCACATCAAATGTCTTCAGTCTCTTAGATACCTTGGTAAAACAACCCTCCCTCCCCTTGAAATAAAAGGGAAAAGGTATATTTAGAACCCTTTATTTATTTCAAAGTAAATATATAGGAAATAGAAAGGAAGATAACTGCTAGAAGATAAAAATAAAAAGGAGTTTAATTTACATGTAATGCTAGTATAAAAAATTACTTTATCAATTAGTAAAAAACATAACTTTTGAAAAAGTTATTTAATCAATAACTTTAGTATTTATAATGAGTGATTGGAGGAGTGTAAAGGTTATTTACATTACAAATAGATACACTCTAGTTACACAAACAAAAAAGTACTACGTTTTAGTATTTATACTGGAGAGAAGAGATAGGAAAATAGTCGGATTTTCTTTTATGGGATTCATATAAGAACTCTTCCCGTGAATTGAGATAAATGGGGGTGGGGAGATATACTTTTTAATATGTTAAAAAATTAAAATAAGATTTATTTTTTTATATGTTAAATTTATTTTATGATCTATATATTTTATATTATTATTATTATTATTATTATTATTATTATTGTTATTTCCTATCAGCCAAACAGGTGAAGAGAAATTTCTCCATTATATCTCATATATATATATATATATATATATATATATATATCTAAAAACACACCTTTAACGGCTAATTTAAGTTTGCAACTTTTTGTTTCATCCGTATTCACTTTTAATCAGATTAATAAATCACAAGAGTTATTAGGTTCTTTACCTAATATATGGATTATCAATACTTGAAAAATGTCTAAAGAATATACTAAAAAATATATTTTAAAAGTATGTTAATCAATAAAATTGCCACAATTTGTGAAAATAAATATTATAAAAAATAATTTGAATTTTTTTTTTCTTTTTAGAAAAAATATTTTTGCAAGTCCACTTTTAAACATCTCAATAATCCAAAATTCTAACTTATTAATATATTTCATATAAAACAAGTAAAATTACATTAACTAGTTTATCCCGCCATACTATATATACACATATATAGAGAGAAAAAAAGATAAACAAAGAGGTAAGAAATGTATAAACATTTATTGAGAAATATCGAATTGTTTGATTTCCTGATTTAAATAACTAGGCAGTACGGTTGAAAATGAAAATTTAGAAATTAATTACTTTTTTATTCATAGTTATAAACTTTTTTTTTGTTTTTTTGTCCTTTAGTAGTGAAAATATGTAATAAAAATATTTTGTATAGACAAATTATTTTAGTTATTGAAAAATAAATACTCACTTTAGCATAAACGAGTGCCATAAGTGGACTAGTTGTTGGTGGTATTTGCCTCCATAGTTGAATATATATTTATGCACGTGATCACTTAGACACTCTCCGTCACCAAACCACCACAATAAGATTAAGCATCACATCAAATTACACCAATTTAATTTTGGACATTTTCAATGCTCGTTATAGTTTTAAGTCAAAGCTTATTACCCGATCATAATGGAAGATCTTAAAGGTTAAAGAATGAAAAACAATATAATTCTTGTACTGTAATAAATAATTTTATATATTTGTCACAATTTTAAAACCATTTACTGAAATTAATTTCACTTGCCAATGTCAAGATTTAAATCCATGCACACAGAAGTTTAAAATTAGGTTTGAGAATTTAGAAGGATAAGATGAAATTAGGTAGCGAGCACCGTTGTAAGTAGGTATAAAGCTTACCACCAAAACCGTGTGTATTTCTGTGTGCACTCATAATACGAAAAACACGCTGTATACGGAACTTAAAACGTGAGGAAATGAGTCATTTCTTTTTAAAATGTTTTTTTGGAATTAAGCAATGTGCTCGAATAAGAATCTGTCTTTTATTTTAAGACGGATTACGAATTTGCTAAAATATTAAAATTAAGATCGTAATATAAAATTTTAATATTACCACCATCTCCTCATCCCTTTCTTTTCTAATTATTAAAATATAGATAAAGTAATTTTAACTTATCATAATTAGATATTTCATCTTCAACTATGTAAAATGTAACTAAAGAAAGACATAACACACTAGTTTACGTAATATTGAAAAAAATGAATTCACAGACCAAGATACACTGTAAATAAAAATTTATTAAAATCATTTACCAAAAAATTCTCAACTAATATATACTTATATATATATAATGCTAAACAATTTATATTGGTCTATGAGATCCTATATTTTTATCATTTTACTTATATGATCATTATTATCATAAATATGTAAATATATAAAGGTTGAGGTAATGATATAAAAGTTTTAACTTAACAATTAATTAATATAATCAATATTTATTAAGCATCTCTAGTAGAAATTAATACACAATTAAAGATTAATCACTGCTCACTCACAAAAAAGCTTATAAAAAGTTAAGGTAATTTCATACATACAAAAGGTATAATACAAGAATCTCTATCAACCTCTTACTTATATTATCTAAAAATTGGTGAAGTCTCATGTAAAATACTCAGTATACTATACTTCTTAATAGGATAATTTTTTGCTTTGAAAAAAAATTCTTGAACTCAACTAAAATGGATTATTTCATACTCTTCAAGATTTAACCATAAGTAAAGCATCAAACAAATAAATATCTAAGCATAGGTGAAAAAATATGTAATTATAATAATTTATATATAAATAAATATTAAATTAAATCAAACTTTATTGCAAGTACAAGTTAAGTGGGTCAAATATAATTGAATGATGACATTTAGATGGTTATACTCTTAAATTATAAAAATTAGATTCTAACTATCAATAATAACTTTCAGCATAATAATAAATATTTTATTAAATAATTAGTATTAAAATTATACTCATGAGTTTATTTTCAATAAAGTAATTATTGAAGAAAAATTATTGCTTGTTCCATGATAAAGATCAACATATCTCAGTACTAACACTTTAAGAAAAAACATAACCTAATTTGAGTGCTTAAAATTTTAATAAAATCTAATTTTCTTTATTTTAAGATAATTTAAAGATGTGAGACCTAAATGATTAAAAATAAAGTGTTGATAAGGTAAATAATTCAGATTTTGAAAAAGTTTATAAACTTTTTGTCAAACTCAGACAATTAAAACCCAAAAATCAAACTGAAGTGCTTTCTCAGTCACTTATGGATTGTTTAGGATTGAAAAAAATAAAAAACAAAAGAAAGAAATATAACAAAAGTGAAGATAAGATAATAATTTGGAAGATTGAAAAAGAAGAAACGTAGTTTAAAAGGAAAAGAAAAAAGAAAAACAGAGAACGTCCATTTTTATTTGCATGATGAAACGAGTGAAAATAAACAGTTTGATGTGATAATTTAAATCATTTTCTAACAAGTTTTAATGGTAAAAGAATGGCCTTTTTTTAACGATATTGAAAATTTGTCCTTTTGTGTGTTTTTCAACTGTTAAAAATTATCTAAAATGTGTCCGCTATTTTTTTTTCTCTCATTTTATTTGTTTAAAAATATAACTAAAAAGCTATATATTTATGACATAAATTATCTATTTGTGTTTTATTTTGATTTTTAATTACTAATTTTATTTTTTGTTATTTCTCTTTTTCACTTTTCTATTATAATTATCTCGTCTTTAGAATTTTTTGTTTCATTATATTTCTTCTATTACCATTACTTGGCAGATACAAGAAGAGTAGAAGAGAAAATTCATATAACTATTTTTTAAGAAAAATGAAAAAATAACTTAAAAAAGGATAAAACCTGTTGTATTATTTCCTATCTGTGTTCTTTTTTTAAAATCAATTAAATAAGATAATTTTAAAAATGTTTTCTCTATATTTTTCCCACGTCTCCTGTACTAATGATTAAATACTTAATTGATTTCTTACTTCTTCTTTTTCTCGGTTTATTTAATTTTATTTCAACCATATTCTCTATTACTATTTGCGGAAGAAAAGGACATATTCTCTTTTACTGATGTGACTCCTCTTTGCTTTTTGTTAGATCACTGTACAAATCACGAGATTCTGCTTTAGTTTTTTATTATATCAAACAAATGCATATTAGTAGAGGAGAGGAAAAATATTATAAAAACATCTTCATTTGTTAGATATCAAAGCACCTAAAATTATTCTTGAATTTCGATAGAAAATTATCTAAAAATAGAGTAAAATTCATCAATTATATCATATTATAACGAGCTCATAAATATAAATACAAATATAAATATATATTCTCAATATAATCTTATGATATAAAATATATCATGCATAAGTATTTATATATAAGACAAAATAGTAATATAATATCTCAAAACAAATGGATCTATAAATTAAAATACATGTTAAAAAATAATTTTTCAAAAGCAATCATAAAGAAACTCTTTATTAATAAAGTAAGTACATATATAAAGTTAATTATGCATGTCGGTTCATAAAACGGTCCTATGGTCTTGTGTTTAACATGAATGCAAGATTATCATAATTATAAATATTCAAAGCTAATTAGTTAAGAAATAAGCAATAAAAGGTACATTAAAAATGATTAAAATTTAAGATAGAAATAGGTTCCTAATCTTTTTTATGTGTTAGTGGATGTTGGTGAAGAAAAGTAATAATTATAATTATGCATCCTAAAATGAGCTACAAGGTTTATGAGACATGATTGTAACAACACAGTAAGTCCAAAAGAAAAGAGAGAAAGATGAGAGAAGTTTCCAACAGCCGACAAGAGGCGACAAAAAGAAGCAATAGGGGGTCCTCCATGGTGATGGATTTATTTAATATTTAATATATGATAATAAGTTTATTTAATAAAATGTTGATAAAATATGTATTATTAGTATAAAGTTACAAATGTAATAATATGAGTTATGATGGGTGGAAGGTGTGTGTCACTTCACTGTCACTTTCTTGCACCACCTTTTGTTGTGATGGCAACACCAATTGCTTTAAAATTTTCCCTAACAATCACCGAATCTCACTCACTCTTCACATTTCGATTACTTTACTATTATACTTCCATACCTTCTTTATAAGTCCTTCAATAAAATAATTTATGCAAATTGACTCAGAATTTTAATATAAAATTATTTATGTATATTTTTTTATTTATAAAATTTCATTTCGTTTATTTTATTTTATTTTCTAGAAACGAACTTGTAAAACAAGTTTTTTTAACACAAATTAATTTTTAATAATAGCTTATAAGTTTTTGTTCGTAATTTGGCACAGCAAACGACAAAAGAAGAGAAAAAAATGTAAATGTTGGCAATCTATAAAGCTGCTTTAGAGACAAACGTGAAAGAAAAGAAAACAGTAGAAAAAAAAGAAAGAAGAGAATGAAGTGATTTATTTTTTTACGATAACGAAATCTACACAAAAAAAAATTATACTTAATACGATTCATATTTATTTTGCGTAAATGAGCTACTTATAAAATCTTATATCGTAGTAAATATTTAAATAATCTATATAAAATAATCGTTTCAAATAGATATTAATGGGTGTTTTTATAATTGATTTAAGATTAATATTTAAAATATTATTTTATTAATTTATCTTATTTAAAGTGTTTTTTTCTTAAACAACGTTAATTTATGCAACCAAATGTCATGTTATTTATTTATTCCAATAATAAAATTTGTTAAGATTTTTTTAATTCTAATCTATCTTTCTACACAACTCCATTAAAAATAACCTAAAATGGCATAAATAAATTTTAAAAAAGACAGGCATGATAAAAAAAAACTCAATTTTTTTTTTTAACTTTTAACAAAAATTTTCATTTTCATTACTTTTAACACTTTTTCTGCTGTCGTTGCATTTTTAACACTATTCTTGACATTCTAAGTTAATAATTTGTTAAGACGGAATATTTTAGAAGATAATTTACTTTTATGAAAAAATTAAATTGTTTTATATAAAAAAATTTAAATACATGAGAATAATTTACTTTTATTAAAAAAATAAAATTTTAAAAATACATGAGAATAATTTATTAATTAAAATTAAAAAATTTTAAATTTTACTTTTAAAAGTAATAATTTAAAATTCTCTATATTTAATGTCAGCTTGATTTTTTTTTTCTGATGTTGGTAAAGGTTTTTGTGTTAAAGTACTATATTTGTTGTTATTATTCAATTTTTTTATTGACATATGTCAATTTTATTTTTCAACCGTTAGTTAACATTTTTTTAATATTAACAGTGTTAATTAATGTTAAATAATTTTTTTGTTAACTATCAAGTAAGAATATTTTAAATTGATACTATTTATGGTGATTTATCTACTAACATCGATCAAAAGGTATGTTAGAATTAGTTTTTGATCACCATTAATCAAAGATTAAAGCAACATTGTCAAGAATATTTTTTATTCATAATGTTTTTATCAATATCAATGATATTAATTCTTGTCTGAAATAAGTTTGAGTGATTTAATTAAGGTTGATAGAGATTATATTTTAATTAACAGTATTTATTAGTTGATTTTTCAGTTGACATTTGTTAAGGTTTTGTGTCAACCATATTTTTCAATTGAAACTTATATGATTTTTTTTGGATGATGTCTATTTTTTATTGATGATTGAATTACTTTATCTAAATTTAATAAATTTAAATTATTTTATCTAAATAAAATAATTTAAATAAGGTAATTCAAATTCAATATATTTAAATTTCTTAAAAAAATATTTCTTATATGTAGATAGTTTTGTGATGGACATTTAATCGTGCATATTACTCCCTTGACCGCAAACCGTTAACTTTAGTACTTTTCTTACTTGCTGTCTGTTTATTTCATTTAAAGAGGGACATAAGTTTTGAATCGTTCATTAACTTTTGTTTGCAATTTCTGTACGTGTATAATGAATGACCAACAAGAGATTTGACCATAGAAGATCCTAAGCAAACTAAAGGTTTGGCCCTGTAAATTGTGTCCAAAATATGCAGTTTTTTGTTTTTTTTAATCATGGTATTTAGTTTCGCTAACCATGCATATAGGTTCTTAAATATTTTAGAAGTATCAATTCCAAATTTTATTCTATCTTAAAGTTTTCATGTTAATGGGATTAATTAAGTAAGCAAATAATATTGCATGTTGAATTCAATTTCCATTGAGAAAATTTTGGTGTTGATTGATTATCCGTGGTCAGAGAAAACCTGGGCTTTTCTTCACTCTGATTTGGATTATTTGAACTTTTTGATCGTCTAGTCCATGAATTAGGACGGCTTCTTCCTGCACCTCCATAAAATCTGATATTTTAAAAGTATTTTTTTGGAAAAAAAACTAAATTACCCTTATCAAGATGAATATAAAGGTGGGTGAAGAATGAGAATGAAAGTGTATGGTTAGAGTTGTATAAATTACAATATATTTTATAAAAAAGAAATATTTTGAATTTTACAATTTAAAAATCGTTCTTTAATCTAAAATTATCTTTTGGATTATGCAATTTATAATATTTTTTAAAAAATAAAAATATTTTAAATTACATTATCAGAAAATAATTTTACATTTAAGACAGATTTTTGTATAAAACACATTTGTACAATATACAATACAACCACATACCACGCGCGCAAGGAAGGAGGTGCAACCGAACAACACATGAAGAGTGAACAGAAACGCAGCTGTGGAGGTGCAGGGTGAAAGGATTGGGGTATTAGGATTAATTTGAACTTCTTTTAAGGGTATTTGGGTCGTTTTAGGTTTTCTATGGAGGAGAAGAAGCCAGCATCAATTGGGTATAATTATTTTAACATTACTCTTATTCTTTACGCCTCCATAATATTAATATATATTATTATTTTATTATAATATAATATTTTATTAATAAAATTCAGTGTTAAATGGAAGTGAAGAATGAACAGAAGTATCAAACTACCGTTTCTCGCATGAATTAGAGAAACCAAACTAACATACATCAGGTCCAACAGAAAGCCCACCACACAGAAATAAAACAATGTCAAAGATTCACAAATAAAATTAATCGTGAAAATAATTTAAATATTTTATTTTAAATGAAGAGTAAAGTTATATTAAGTTAATGTCTAAATGGTTATTTATATTTAAATATTAAAATTAAGATAATTTTTCTACAAAATTTAAATTTCAGAAATTCAAAATAATAATAAAAATAAAAATAGTAATTAATAAAAGAAAATTTTGTAAAGCTTATCGTTATTTACTTTTACTTTTAGAATATTGCACATTTATAAAAGAAGCTGATCTTAACAAAACAACTTATAACTTAATTATGTAAATTAATAAAAATAATTAATTTAATTTAATTCCAAACATATTATTAATATCCCTGAAAAGAAGTACTTTGCACGTCTGTATCTTTTAAAAAAATATTAACAATGATGATTGTATAAATAATCACACGAAAATAATTTTTAATATTTAAATAATTTGCATTCCTTCATGTCATAAATATTTACATGTATCAGAATTCTCATTTTCCATATTATGTTTGTAAACTTCACAAAGTGTTTATGATCTCAAACAAGCACCTTCTGCTTTAAAGAATTTTTTTTAATAATACATATAGATTTCTTAATTATCTATTTGACATTTTTTATTTGTGTACAATGGGGATTGTTGTATAATTTGGTGCTTATATTAATGATCTATTATTCACGGATAATAATGATCTATGTTTTAATGCGTTTAAGAATGTCCTTGCATTGAAGTTCTCTTTCAAGGATCTCGGGTCTCCTTATCATTTCCTTAACATGGAAATTTTGCGTACATCTCACGATTTGTTTCTTTCACGACAACACTATATACGTGAGTTATTGATTTCTACCAACATGCAAGATACAAATCTTGGCTCCATCCCTCTTTATACTTCTAGCAATTTGACTCCATTGTCTGATGCTCCCTCATATTATATCTAAGAGTTTCGTCGTATTACTAGTTCTCTATAATATTTGTATCTCACCCTTATAGATATTTTTTCTTAGTGAATAAACCATCACAGTACATGCAAGTTTCCACTCAAATTTACATGAAATTTGTCAAGCGTCTATTCCGCTATGTTAACGGGACATTTGACCATGGTCTTCACCTATCCCGCATAACATATCTCTCTCATAGCATTTTGTGATTCTAATTGGTCTAGAAATACTCATGATTGCAAGTTTACTATTACCTATCTTATTTATATCTCTTAGTCCTCTGAAAGCAACATACTGTTGCTGCATCTTCAAAGGAGGCTGAATATCAGACAATAACAACTACCATCATTGAACTGATGTGAGTACCGGAATTATTAAAGGAGTTTGACCATCTAATCATCAAATCATAAAAACTATCTACTTCAATGTCAATCTTATATTCCATAATCGCATAAAACATATTATATTTTTTAGATTTCACGCTTATTATTGAAATGATTAATTAATTCAATTCCTCTAAACCAAAATTTCATAATTAATAATTAATATAATTACCTATGATACTTATGTTTAAACACGAGTTTGTCTAAAGCAAGTTATTTATGAAAAAAAACATATTTTTCTAAAAACTAATAATTTTTAGAGTTCGCGCTTATTAGTTGAAATGATTAATTAATTCAAGTCCTCTAATCCAAAATGGCATAATTAATAAATAAATAATATAATTACCATTATACTTATTACGTAACTCATGCGTTATGATGAGTTTTGTTCGCATAACACTTTCCAAATCCTTTAAAAAACAGAATACTTTGCAGCCAGGATTTTGGACACGTAATTAAAATGCTTAAAGTTATGGTTAAACTTACGAAATCAGAATAAGGAGTACCTGTTAATGCGTGAATGCTTAAGACAATTTATTGCCAATCAAGACCGTTTACGCAGAGCAGCTAGCTAAGTAAGGTAAGTACATAAATCTTATAAACCAAACATCAATTTGGAAATTAAGTCTTTGCTTATTGAAAAAAACGTTGATATATATGACAAATGAGGAAATTAAGATCTGTTTAACCCTGGTTAATGGCTTCAAAATAAGAAGCGAATTCATATCAGCAAATTCACTTCATCCTCTGATCTTAACTGTGGTCTATATTGTCAACAACATCTCCATTAATTCAATGACTTATTTCTTTCATTTTTCAATCAATGGGGGAAGGTTTTCAAAATAGCCATGTGTACAAGGATTCATGATAACTATGTGGTCATCGAAGCACCTCTTGACTTCTTAAAAGGTATGTACTCGAAACTAGTTTTGTCAACTCTGACAAGAACAACTATTGTCTCACTCAACAGTTTCTGGTCGAATTAGTGGCTTCGTTTTCATCATAGGACAGTTTTACGTGTGAAGTTATTTTTACCGTTGTCTTTGACGTACCTATGTGAAACCTAATCAGAACTCACCACGGTGCCTTACTTACGATTAAGTTGAATATTACTTGTTTGAAACACAGTTCTTTGCTATCTAAATTTGAAATTTAACGTTGCACGTTGCAACGGTTGTATTCCGACAAGTGTTGCACACGTATATACACATTCCCTCACGTAAAATTGCTCGTTTATCCTTTGAAGGTTTGAGTGGAAAACTGCATAAAATGTTGTATCTGATTAATTTTATTATTTAACAAGTAACTAAACACCTTAACATTTTAATTTCAGTCAATTACATCAAACAGTTTTTTCTGTTTCAATTGCATACTATAAATTATATACTTTGACACTGAAACTCTCCTTAGCAACGTAAGCATAATATTATCTATCTCTTCTCTTTTCGTTTTATTTTTTTTTACCACCTCTAGTGTTGTTGATTTTCAACAATTTCAGAAGGCTTAATTTTCACATTTGAACAGTTTGTCTTAAGTATTATTATTTAGTCCTGTTTTCAATTTCTTTAATTATATATATATATATA
>Ga0209489_103326_pt1 | contig 31506 bp, 24 predicted proteins | sample SiratrowhiteBW_FD_187527 | JGI IMG/M metagenome (GOLD analysis project Ga0209489, IMG submission 187527) | Root nodule microbial communities of legume samples collected from California, USA - Siratro white BW (SPAdes) (version 2) | ecosystem: Host-associated > Plants > Roots > Nodule | place...
TATCAATAATAATATTGCTAATAATAATAATATTAATAAGTGTAATTATAATAATATCAATAATAATAAGAATAATAAAATGAGTAATAATAATAATATCGATAATAATAATAATAAAAATAAGAATAATAATAATAATAATCAAAATAATAATAATAATAATAATAATAATAATAATAATAATAATAATTATTATTATTATTATAATAGTTATAAGAAGAATAATTATAATTATAACAATATCAATAATAATAATAATAAAAAATTAATAATAATAATAATAAAAATAATAATAATAATAATAATAATAATAATAATAATAATAATAATTATTATTATTATTATAATAGTTATAAGAAGAATAATTATAATTATAACAATATCAATAATAATAATAATAACAAATTAATAATAATAATAATAATAATAATAATATCAATAATAATATTGCTAATAATAACAATATTAATAAGTGTAATTATAATAATATCAATAATAATAAGAATAATAAAATGAGTAATAATAATAATAATATCAATAATAATAATAATAAGAATAATAAGAATAATATTAATAGTAATTGTAATAATAAGTATAAAAATAATTGTAATATGACAGAAAAGTTACTTTGGTCTGATGGCTGTATGTTTTCTCAAGCTGGTGAGAGGTCCTGATTTATTTAGAGTAATATTCATAGATCTATAAGCATGACGATTTTGTAAAGATGAACTACAAATCTAGATAAATGTTTATTTATTATTATTTTATTATATTAATTTTGTTTAAAATTAAAAGGAGATGAAATTTAGAAATAAATAAATATAAAAATAGTAAATGTTTTAAATTTGTTTTAAAATTTACTTTCAATTTTATTTTGAGATCAAATCATTCTCTGCACCTTGGTCTATGGTTTTATCAAGTTTTGCTTACAATCAAACTATATTTGATTTAACATATTTTATTTACCTATATGTATTTTCAAAAATTTTTTAAAATTAAGATTGGACAATTATGTTACTAGAGCTAAATACAAAAATAATTCAAAATGATTTTGCTGCACACAATTTTGATTTGATTTGTTTCTAAATCTGAAAAAATAAAATAAAGTGTCTTTCACAGATATATTAAAATAAAAATTTATAGTATGTTGTGCTTTAACGTTTAAATTTGTTCATGGTGAAAATTATTTAAATTATTATGAAATATTTAAATGCTATTAATTGTTTCAATCAAATATATCTTGTGTTGTTTAAATTGTTTATATATGCAAATAAAGTTAGTTTTAATGTAGAATCAAGAATAGAACTTGTTCTTCAACTAGTTTCAGCATTAGATGATTAAGATTTCGCTTTCAAGCATCCAACGACTAGTTTCTACAAAGCTATATATAGAGGAATAATTTCAAGTTAAAGAAAACAAGATGTAAAAAGAGAAATACATCATACAATACATTGAAGAATTTACTAAATATTTGAGTGTGTATTATAAATTTGTTATTGAGAGCATCTATAGTTTTGGGTTGTGAGAAAATTGTGTAATTTTTCATGTGATCTTTGATTGTTCTCTCTTTTAAGAGCGTTTCTTCCAATTTTGAGTTGTCTTGATCTCAGGGGGAGATTGGGACTCGTGATAACCTAGACAAGTTTATATACTCGTAATAACCTAGAAAGATTTGTGCACTCGTTATAAGCTGAAGAGGTTTGTGTACTCGTGATAACCTGGAGAGGTTTTTGTACTCATTATAACCTTGAAAGGTTTGTGTACCCGGATAATCTGGAGAAGTTTGTATATTCGTAACCTGGAGAGGTTTGTGTACTTGTTGTAACGATTTTCTGAATAGTGGAACCTCTTAACGATTTGTTCTAGAGAGAACTGAACATAGCCCGAGAGATTAGGGTAAACCAGTATAAAACTACTTCATCTATGCTTATATATTCTTACCTTGCTTTTGGTCCCATTTTAATTCATGCAAAGGATTTTTCGCTTAAGTGAGTCAATTTTTGCTCAAGCTAAAAGAAATTTAAATTCTTTTCCTCTTTTCTTATCTTTTTTCTCTTCTGGTCTCTTTGATGGATTAAATATGCATATGTTTATAAATGAAAAATGATATATTTAATTGATTTGAGGTTTTTTGTAAATGAGTTATATTATATTATAATGCTTACTGAAAATGATGAAATTTGTATGAATTTAGGGTTATACATATGAGATGATGTGTGACCCTTTGTTTGAGTTGTGTATCAGTTGACATCAATATTGTAATAGAGATTCTCCTGTTTTGTTGATGATCTAAGTCATATAGACTAAGATATTAAGTGGTGAAAAGTAAAGGGGAGAGTTCTTGCACATCGTGACATGTGTAGATGCACAACTTTGTATTAAACTTACCCTGATACATTATCTTGGGTTTGTTCGTTAATCTAAGTCTTGAATTTGATCAAATGTTAGTCTTTGGTAGAACACACTTAATACGGGTCTTCCAGAAGACATCGATTGATATTTCACTTATTGAATATCTTTTATGTATATATCCGTACATGATCTATATGGTTATTGTATGTTGGTATTTGAATGAAATTGAATTGTTGTAGTTTGTTAATTAAAATGTCTTCTTTTATATACTTTTTATTATGTTGAAAAATTATTTCAATATATTACCCTTGTATATGTTGTTTGCATTATGAAGTGTGACGAATATACTATATTCACAAGTAGATATTGGTACAGGTGTCAGACCAACATAAAAAAGAGAATAAAGATTTTTTTTTATATTTTGACTCTTCCCTTTTTATATATATATATATATATATATATATATATATATATATATATATATATATATTGTCTGTTTAAATTATATTTTGAATCAATATAAGCTCTGTAAGGCCTTTCATAGGTTTATAGTATAATAGATAGTTTTTTAAGGTGTTACAAATATTCTATTAAAGTATCAAATGTTTGATATCACACAAAAAAGGAATTATTTAATCTTTATAGTTTTCCTTCTCTTTTATAGCCCACTTGATCACATATACATTAAAACACAAAGTAATATAAGGGAAAAAGGAATTTTGAAACTTCTTTAATAACGAAACAATGAAAAGTTTGTTGTTCGCTCACTTTAATGAAAAATGAAAAGTTTATTTGTTTTTTTCTTAAAGTAACATATTGAAAGATTATCTACCTGACAATCATGAATTATTTGGGAACTATTTGATCTTACATTATCTATTACATCGAGTATATAAACCTTAACTGGTACTTGATATTCATTCCAATCAACCTAACTTATTTTGTATCTTAAGGAAACTTTTCTTCTTGGGCCTTGAAAATCTTCTCTTTATTTACATTGTACATTATCTTGGCAACAAAATAGTCCACCTTTATAGTTTGTAGTAGTCAATTTTTGGTTATGTATATCTCTATTGACATTATAAAAGTCTTTCAGAAGATTATTAAGGTCACATCTACATTCATGCAACCGTTCTTGTCTTTTATAGCATATATCAATGACCATAAGGTTGAGTAACCATTTCTCTTCATATCTATTCTGAATATTTGCAGGGTTGCCTATTTCAATTGCAAAATGATCATGAATGTTTGATGTTGTTCTTCATGATTCGACCCTAAATCTCTAATGTGGAAGAATATGTTCATTGCATGTGCCTTCGTTTCTTTGGTAAATAAAATTCTCTTGACGAATAAGCTTAAGATTGTGAGACATAGTAATATTTTGATTTTATTTTATTGCAAACCAATGATAAAGATATGTTTCATATGAAGGTATAGAATTCTCTTCATCAACTAGTTCAACATCAAAACTTTTGACTCCATTATGACCTTTTGTAAACTCTGTATCCCTAAATATTTTTAATGCAACTTGCCTTGGTGCAATTTCAAAACTTTCCGAAACAAAAGTAGCTGTCTTGATAAGATTGGAAAGACTATAAATGTGGACTATTTAGACATATGAGATGAATTACAAGAGCAAATCGATAATCTCCTCTTAGAAACTTCCGACTGAGAGGAAAAAGAGATCGAAGAGATAGTTGAAATAAAATCAGAAAATGAAAGTATAATATCATAATGCGATGGGGAAGATGGGGAAAATGGCGAAGATAAAGATTGTGTATGTATATGTAGAATTAATGTAATTACTAGATAAACTAAAGTGGCATTAGAAATGGTAGAGAGTATAGAAAATAAGGAAGAAAAATTTAAATGGTTAAAAAAGATAAAAAGTCTTCTAGTAGAAGAAAAGTCTATGATAGTATTTCCCTCAAGGTGATATGTGTAAATATGATTTTAGTATAAAGTTATTGTTATTATTAAATTTTATTTCTTGTAAATAAATTATAGATATTGATTGATTAAATTTATTATAGGATTTTTTAAAAGACGATTTAGAATTAATTTTTTTATTATTTTTATTATCTTTTTCAAAATTAGACTATCCAATATTATATTAGACGATCTAGTATTATATTAAATTATCTAAACTTAAAATATATTAATTTAATTGTAAAAAAGACAACTATGAATAAGTCATCATAAAATTCTATTTTTCCATTATTTTCCATTAGTAACGAGGATTTATAAATGAAATATTGTACGGTGAAAGGGAAAAGAATTGACAAAAGCAACAACGAGACAGCAAATACAATAAACCACTCATAGTCAAGCCAAGGAAGCACAATGTGAGGAGCGAGAAACACGGTAAAATAAATATGAATTTCTTAACAATGAGCTATAATCAAAGAAAAACAAGGCAAGTATTAGAAAAAACAAATTGCACTCAAGGACACAAGGATAATTCTATAACTAAAGGGATAATTCTATAACTAAAGGGATCCTGATGTTCTCAAACAAGATAAATAAATTACCAGAAATCACATTACAATTTTCTTTATAAATCCAATGAGGGAATTTTTCTTTGGTGCAGGGTCCTTTTCTAAGTCATTTGGCTCCTTTGCTAAGTCATTTGATTCCTTACATATCAGATACACAGTTGTGTTCTTCACTATCAATCCATGAACCAAACTAACAAAAATCTCCACGTTGTCCCCTGATCCTAAATTTGATATCATGCCATGCCAATCTTCTTCATTAAAGCCATGGTTGTGTATATGCAATGTGAACTTTGTGTAATTAACAATTAAGATACTTCTAAGACATTCTGTTGCTACGATTTCAGGCCTTGATGAATAAACGACACACAAAACCATTCCCTTCATGTCACAATCTTGAGGCACAGTAAAAGAAACAGAATGTCCCTCACTCATATGGGCCAACCAGTAAGGATCATTGTTAGCTGGGAGAGAAAGATCACATGACTCACTGCTTGCAAATTCCTGTATCATGTGATAAACAAGGGCATGTTTAGTTACACAAAAATGATGTTACACATGATTAAAACAAATCCGATTAATAGTTTTGTTTTACATCTTTTCTTTAAGAATTAGAATGTATATTCTGTTTTTGTCTCCCAGTTTATATCTCTACGATCATTGCAAATAAAATCATCATGAAGCTAATAAAACAAGAAAGTTGAAATCAATTTGCTGGTACTTAGTATATGCATAATCACTTGGTTAGTTGATTATTAAAATCAGATACTTTTAGATGAAGTCGTGGGGCTATCGAAAAGAAGGGTGCTAAAAGTTTAGTATTGTAGTTTCTACTAGATACTTCATTCTGATTATTTTATGGTCTCTCAAATAATGGCTAAAATGATAGTGAAGGTAATAAATAAAGGGAAGCTAGAGAACAACCTTAGGTATGCTATCGCTCACAGTATTGAAGAATTCTTTGTATCTTCCAACACCAGTCAGAGAAAACCTGACGTGATGCTTTGAAATTCTTGATTCTGTAATATTTGCACCATATTCTACCAGTATAGCTTTTACTTGCTCAGATAGATGAAACTCGGTATCACATTGCACTAAAACACTTCGAAGATGTGCAAGGCTGCTAACCAATGGTGCAATATCATTGCAACTATTATCCTTCATATCCATGAACGAGTGAGTATAATATAGGGGATTAGTTGTTGGCGACATCCATGACCGAAGGATAGAAAGAAAAATATTACGTGACAGTCCCTTCAATCTACGTAGGGATATATATCCAATGCCTTTTGAGCTTAGAATTGAAAAAGGTACTTGTTTCACAGCTGTATTTTCAGCAATTAGAGTAATCAAGGATTTCATTTGCACTATATCTTTCTCCAATAGGCCAATTTTGGAACAACCAGAGAGAATGAGAGTTTTCAAGGATTTCAACTGATATATCTTTCTGGGGAGATTGCTTAGACTTGTACAGTCCTTCAAATTTAACAATGTAAGATAGCAGAGGCATCCAATAGATTGGTGTACTTTGCGCAATTCTGGACAATCTTTGAGAACGAGCTGTTCAAGATTTGGTAGTCCAGAAAAGTCAGGGGTTTCTATCAAGTTCTTGGAGTGACTAAGATTAAGAACTTTTAGCCACGTCAAAACCTTCACGAAGATAGTTTTTGATAAAATATTAGAGAAGAAAATGAAAAAACGAATTAGTTAGAAGTGTAAACAAGTAATAACTTTAAAAGAAAATGACACTTAATAAATTACCTGGGGTTTTTTCCAAACGAATCGAAGAAGACTGTGTTTTACATCAATCGCTACTGCATCATGAAGATAAAAGCTTTTAGGTAGATATTCTGAAGACAACCCTTGCCAACTGACCCATATCAGATTCTTATAATCTCTAGCGAGGTCCTGCAGTCTTAATGGTTCCATTACCATAAAAGGATAAGATTCGTTGAAATCTCTTCCCATAGGATATCTCCGAATGACTTTTTTCCCCTTAGATGAAAAGAGCTAAGAAATATATTGCACATGAGAAAGTCGCAACTTGCAAAAGAAGTGTCAAAACGATAGATAAAAGGATGTTCTTACCGTATGCTCTGATAGTACATATTCTGCATCATTTTCAAGCCACAGTCGACTGTTCCCATGTCCTGAAATTTGACGAATAATTTCTGTTCCCATTACGGATGCATTCTTAATTTGTTGTTCTTATTAACTTGTATGAGGCTACGCTCTATGAGAACTCTTATTACACTATCAGCGTGTATTCCACGTCCATTTAGGATCTTCGTAACATAGGCTCTGCCCTTACCAACAAAGGAAGAACATACATCAAGGAATAAATCTTTTTCCATTTCATTGGGTAAACCGTCGAAGCTTATTTTTAATATCTGGCGAACTTCAAGATGGGGAATTTTGTCTAATCTTAACAATACACTATTCCATTCTCCTTTCGTCCTTCCGTATAAATAACTTCCAATGACTTCAAGAGCTAGAGGTAGTCCTCCACAACGAGTAACTACTGTTTTTGCAAGGTCATCGAATTCTTTCTTTGGTTTTGCTTCTCTAAATGCGTGCCAACTAAGAAACTCAAGAGACTCGTTTGCGTTCATTAGCTTTACCTCAAAAACAGAATCAGCTTGACATGTCCTCGCTAGGTTTTTATTTGTTGTTGTAATGATTATTACGGTTCCTCCACTTAACCAATGACAATCCCATACTACTGATGAACCAAACCACGGCACATCGTCGAGTACAATGAGCGCCCTTTTCCCAGAAAGTCTTTCCCGAATCATTGTTCTTCCCATCTCAACGCTATCTATCTCCACGTTTGTTTTTAGGAGATCTGAAAGAAGTTGTTTTTGTAAACGAAGGTCCCCTCTTATTCCACTAACTTGTCCAATATCTTCAACGAAACTTTTCTTCGTGAATGTGCCATGAATTTGATTGTAGATAGCTTTGGCAAGGGTGGTCTTTCCAGATCCTTCCTGTCCACTTATCACTATCGTACAAACTTCCGTCGATTTATTTTTGATGGTTTGAATCACATCTTCCACCCGGGATTGTAATCCAACTGGGAATTTTGTAGCAGACAAGACTGATAAATTAAGAACGGTCTTAACAATTTTGTCCACTAGTTCAGCATCACTCCTTCAAGTTCAATACCAATTATAGAAGAAGTCACGTATTACCAAAATTGAAGTACAAACGTAAAATATGTTTATTAAGTAAGTGAGTGATTTACCCGTAATTGCTCTCATCCCATCGAAAGAAATTTGCAGTTTTAGTGAGTGCGTGGCTCCACCTGGACATGGCATGCTCCAATAGTTGTCTAGAGAATGTTTGGTGTGCAGTTGCTTTGAAGGCTTTTCCAAAATCACCCTTCTGAAGACGCACATCAGATGGCGGAATTTCGTAATAAACGGGCAGAACATGTCGGAAATAAGTTTGGTGCCATTTGATGATTTGTTGAAGCTGATGAAGACACCAAGCAGATTCAGAATAGCTTTTGGTGAAAACAACAATTGCTACACGACAGAGATTCAGAATAGGTTGTTGGATGTGGGTTGAGTTCACTGCATTCTCATGGTGAAGGAAAGTGGTGAACCCAACAGCAGAGAGGGCAGAATTGAGATGAGAAACAAATTTTCTTTGGATGTCTTCTCCATTAAAATTGATGAGCACATCGTACATCTCTGGGAGTTTGGATGATGAAGACGCAAATTCCATGGTAGTAATTGATGAGGTGATGAGCTGTTAGAAGAAGAGAAATCAATGATGCAACGCAGTCAAATAAAACATATGTATATACAGCCATTCAAAGGACACAAAAGATGAATACATTTTCTAAAGTCATGGAAGAGCGTTAAGATACCACTTTAACCTCTTTTACTTTAACCAATATATATGTGCAGACACAAAAAGCTGTCAGAGTAGTCGGAAGATTAATATTTCTTTATAGTCGTGGAAGCGCGTTAAGGCCATAAGAAAAAATATGTTACACTAATAACAGTGTCTAATTCTAAAAGTTTAAGCAATTATTGATGTACTAATTTAATCATAACTTTATCTCTAAAGAAGAACTGTTAGAAGAAAATGCATTAATGCAACAAAGTGAGAGATAGATGATCATTACAGACCCAACCAATCAAAGTACGCTGAAGATTATTACTTTTTTTATAGTCATGGAAGCGCGTTAAGACCATCACAGAACCTTTTTTACTTCAGCCATTTGAGAAATTAGACCAACACCCACTTTCAACCATATAAACAAAATATCATTGTTCTATCTAATAAAATAAAAGAAAGGCACTTTAATTAGAATACTCCTGCCAGTTTTTTAGCTATCTATTTCATATGCAAATTAATGAATAAGACATCTAAAATAAAACACTCCAATATTAACATATTACGACAAAACTTAAATACACTACTAGTGTACCGATTAAAATTGGAATTTATAGTATATGAATTTGATATTAGAGGACAAAGGATATTATAATTTTATTCTTGAAAATAGCGAAAAAGTGAGAGCACAGTGGACTTTGTTGTCATGGATATGATGGTGCAAAATGATTGATGGTTACATGTATATGATAGTCAAATGAAGCTGGAAAGGATATGTTAGTAGGGAAACAAAAAGAAGTAGGTTGATTATAAAAAGGATAAGACAAATTTAAAAAATGACATGACTAACATTTGAAGAGCACGAGTTTGAAGATTATAAACGAGATAACCTTTGGGGTGCCAATTAAAACCATGAAAAATGGGAGAAGAAGGAAGTGGGTCAAGCTTTGTGCTATTTGGAATGAGAGTGCTGTTGTAACAAAGGAAAACCAAAACATAAAGACAAAAAGATCGTCGTAGTGCAGGTGGAGAAGGTTATTGTGATGTAGGACCGTCTACATCTATCATTATTTAACCATTTACAAGCATTAGAGAATCATTGTTTACAAGTATTAGACGTCATCATCTAACCTAGTTTAGACGGTCACAATCTAATCTGTGTTGTGTGTTGTTATCGAAGGATTGTCTACAAACATTAGACAGTCACCATCTACTAACATTACACAGACACCGTCTACAATGACTAGACAATCTTGCTTAAACTGTCTACTCCCATCTTTTGAACCAGTTCTTCATGTTTTTTGTTTTCCTAAATATACTCTTCCATGTTGTATACCAAGGGTTATGTTGTATCTTTCTTTTTATATGAATGAAGAGTCTCTTTAAATTGCTTTCTTTCTCTGATTTTGTTCGTTTCATCGTGCTCTTTTTCATTGTGTGATTTACTATGGGAGTTTACTATATTCAATATGGTATTGAAGCAGGTTAAAAGACCTGCTCTACCTCCGCTGTTGCTTCTTGTTTTTTTCTTGTTGTTTTTTCAAGTCTTTTTCTGAAACATTACACACAGCAAGGCTCTATTATGGATCATCGTGATAATCCCACAAACCCACAATACTTCCATCCTAAAGAGAATCTTGGAATTGTGCTCGTCTCTCCTCGACTCAACGAGACAAATTATCGTTCTTGGAGTAGAAACATGCAGTGTGCTCTCCCATCCAAGATAATAAACTGAAGTTTGTGGACGATAGTCTTGATGTTTCTGACCGTGAAGACACTCTGTATGAACCTGGAAAAGGTGCAACGTTATGACACTTTCAATTAATTGCACATTATCTTACACCACTGCGGAAAACATTGTTTACATTGATGTGACTAAACATTTTTGGGAAGATTTAAGGGAGAGATTTTAAAAAGGAGATCATTTTCACTTGTTTAGTCTTCTTCAAGAAATCCATTCTATTAAGCAAGCTGAGACTACTCTCACACAGTGAACCAATATAAATTTTTGTATTCTTATTCTTTCTTTCCTTAATCTTGAATCACATTTTAATTATCAATCAACTATTTTTGGATTTCAATTGGTTGCTTTTCTAGTATTGCATTTATTGTCATTTGTTGATTAACCTGTATAACACTCATTTTGTGTACTGAGTTTGATCCTATTTGCATTACTTTGTCTGAAATGTGAAAAAGTTTCATTTCTTGGTCATAAAATTAATTATGATAAACTGTATAATTATGAAAAAATTAATTTGTTGATTTTGTGACTTAATCAATTCTATTTGTTGATTTTGTGACTTAATCAATTGTTTTTCTGTGTCGTTGATTTGCTGAAAATATGGTATTAATTGTTTTAGAATTTAATCAATTGAATTTTTCGAGCAAGAATTTGAGAATTTTAAATTTGTTGTTTTTCAAATTTGATTGATCACTTTTTTCTGGTTGGATTTCTAGTAAGCAAAATGTAACTAATAGTTTGTCGAATTGAATTGATTAATTTTATGATATGTTATACTGACTGGTATTTCAATTGATCGTTTTTACTTTTTAATTGATTAATTTTCTGCTGAGTAGCTACTAAATTTACATTAAATTGTTTCAATCGACAGAATTCATTCATTCTTTCAATCTTTTACAAAATATTTACGAAATTTTTTGAAAGTTCAATTCACCCCGTCTTGAATTGGACCTAAAACTCTTCTTCTTGGACCTTGAAAATCTTCTAATAGTTTGCATTGTACATTATCTTGGCAACAAAATAGTCCACCTTTATAGTTTGTAGTAGTCAATTTTTGGTTATGTATATCTCTGGTGACACTATAAAACTCTTTTGGAAGATTAATAAGGTCATATCTACATTCAATGCAACCTTTCTTGTCTTTTGCACCATGTATATCAATGACCATAAGGTTGAGTAACCATTTCTCTTCATATCAATTCTGAATTTTGTAGGGTTAACTATTTTAATTGTAAAAGGATCAGGAATTTTTGATGTTGTTCCTCGTGATTCGACACCAAATCCCCAATAATGTGGAAGAATATATCCATTACACGTGCCTTCGTTTCTTTGATAAACAAAACCCTATTAACGAATAAGCTTAGGATTGTGAGACACAATAATATTTTGATTGTATTTTATCCCAAACTAAAGATGAATATATGTTTCGTATGAAGGTATAGGATTCCCTTCTTCATCAACTAGTTCAACATCAAAACTTTTGACTCCAATGTGACCTTTTGGAAACTCTATATCCATAAATGTTTTTAATGCTACTTGCCTCTGGTCCTATTTCAAAACTTTCAGATAAAAAAGTAGCTATGTTGATAAGATTTATAGGATTTTGATATAGTGAAAATGATGTGCTAGGTAGAAGAAGGAATATTGACAATGAAAATATCACTGTTTTGAAGATAAACTTCACATTGACAAGTACATAGGCAACAAATAATGTTACATTAGTTACCATTTTTTTATTTATGGTGTTATTCATTTAAGCAAGAGATAATCCAGACAAATGATTAAAGGTAGGCAGATTATGTAAATGAAACAATATAATAATGCATAGTAGATGTGAAGAATACGAAGGATTTACCATTGTAAAGATTCATTATTATTTGAAAGTGTTCGAAAAGTTTGATATACATATGAATGCTTCTTGTGTTGTTTATATAGCAATTTTTGTTAATGATAAATCTGGCATATCTAAATGTATACACATTGTTGGATGTTGTGATAGGTATTTTGAATTCACATATAAGTGTTTTAAATTAAAATCGTTAAAACACTAGTAAAAAAACACATTCTACAACAGGATATGATGGTTGGTTAAAAAGAAACCGATGTAAACAAAAATACAATGATATTTTTGTAAATATTTGAAGAGATATTACATCGGTTAACCAAAAATCGATGTAATATACCCCATTCTACATTGGTTGCCACTGCTAACCGATGTAGAAAAGACTGAAAATATAAAAATTCAAAATTTGAAAACTTTGTAATAGTGCTGAAGATATTACATCGGTTGGGAGGTTCTAACCGACGTAGTATGTAGCCCATATTACATCGATTGGGACCTCCCAATCGACATAATAGCCTACTCATGGCGTGAGAGTGAGTTTTGGAAAAAATTAGGTAAAATTTTGCCAAATACTATGTTGGTTAGGGATTTATGGTACCTTTGTGCACAATATTTCTCTTATGCTTTGTTCTCCTTCATTTAGCTCTGTTTGCTTTGCCTTCTCCTTCACTGTTGCGCGTGCCATTGTGCCATTGTTTCAATCACTCCCCTAGTTTCATTCACTCTTCAAGTTTGGTTTAGAGCACTCCTTAAAATCATGTTTTTGGTTGGTCTTTTGGGTGCCACTGGTTCGCGTTTGGCTGTCATTGGTTCGCGTTTTGGGTGCCCCTAATTCACGATTTTAGTTCGTGTTTTGGGTGCCATTGGTTGACGTTTTCGGTTTGCGTTTGGGTGTCATTGGTTCGCTTTTCGGTTTTACTCTCACTGGTACGCCGCGTATTATTCTCCTCATTTTCTTTTGCTGTCACTGTCTTTGTGGTTTTATTCGCTCCATTTTTGCATTCACTAGTTTTAGTAGATTTCATTTGGGTAATTTGCATTCACTAGTTTTGCTCTCACTGTCTACTGAAATATTGTATTATTTGTATGCTTGGACTGCTTTTTGTACGCTTGTATCATAGAATTTGGGTTTTAAAAATTAATTTTCTTAGTTTAATAGAAAGGATGAGAGTTTGGAAGATGATAAATGAAAAAATTAAAATAGAAAATCCCAACATTCGTATTCATTTATTTCTTATTAACATGCTAGACGAAAATAATATAAAGTGTCAACAGTATTTATTTCTATTATGTTCTTCAATTGTATCGAAGTTTGTCTCGATAAGCTTTGGTAATCTTTATAATAATCTATTCTATTCAATGTTAATATATATATATATATATATATATATATATATATAATATACGTGAAATTCAAATTTTGATTGGTACAAGTGTATTTAAGTTTTGTTCTAATACGTTAATATTGGAGTCTTTTATATTAGATATCTTTTTCATTAATTTGCTTATGAAATAGATAGCTAAAAAACGGTTAAGGAGAATTCGAATTAAAATGCTTTTCTTTCCTTTCTTTTATTTTTTTATAGAACTAGATAGTTGACATCACTGTTATATTCTTACTTTCACCTTGAAATCGTATATATTATTATTTTATTGTAATATAATATTTTATTAGAAAAATAAAATATGTAAATAGTACAAGTGTCAATAGATTTTTTTTTCTTTTATTCGTCATTAACATATTTGTTTTCATATTGTCTCCCAATTTTCATACAAGATTTCTTAATATAATGATGACTTTAAAACTTTTAACAAATGTCACATTTTTTAAGAAATATTTATCTTTTATATTACTGGAGTTAATAAATTTTAGGATCCGATAAAGTTTTTTTGTTTAAACTTACAGAAGTAAAAACAGTTGTGTAAGGTTTTCTAATAACTTTTTACTTGAGTTATATTTATATATATATATAATATAATATAAAAAAATGTTCAAACTTTAAGAAATGGTTTAAAATTTTCAAAAAATCAATTAACTGCTTCAAAAACTTAAAAAAAAATCGATTAATCGTATTTGATGACTTGGCACATGAGATTTTGAAAAATACTTTGCTATTTTTAACATGTTAAGTATAAACCAATTATGCAAGAACAACTCAAATATTACATGCATAAATAATAATATCTTGCAATTTAAATCATTAAATTATAAAGAGTTCATTACATCGTATCAAAATTACATAGTAGAAAGTCTGTGAATCAAAATTCTATTTTATATGTAGCATAAACAATTCACGCATACAACTTACATCAACAATTTGCTTTAAAATATTTGACACATTCAAGATAATCCTTGTGTCCCGTATTTTTCATGAATGTTTTTGAACTCAAGTCCTTTTACTCCATGAAGTGGTCGTACTTAACATTAAAAGATTAACTCCTGCAATCATAACACCTTTAAAAACCCATTAAAAGATTAACTCGACCTCATCATTTATACAAAGCATAAAAACCTTGGGATGACAATTAATTATAGTGCTTACAATCACACGTACTTTAACTACATTGAACTCAAGACTTAGCATAATGTCAAACATTGAGTTGAGTTTCCAGCATTGATGATTTCAATCATGGGCTTGAGACCCATCCCCTCGATTTTTTATTCACCAATTCTCTTGGTAATCCTTTAATGAAAGGATCTGCCAAAATTTGACTAGATTTCACATAGTCAATTGTAATAACTCCATTGATTATTAATTTTCTGATACAATTGTGTCTCAATCAAATGTGTATGGATTTACCATTGTAAACATGGTTATAAGCTTGTGTTAATGTCGCCTCATTATCATAATAAATAGAAATAAGAGTTATTGGTTTCGCCACAGTGGTATCTCATGTAGTATTTCATGTAACCATTCACCTTTTTTTGATGTTGAGGATAATGCAATAAAAACTCAGATTCTATAGTGGAAATTGGCTATTAAAGTCTGCTTCCTTGAAGCCAATGAGATCACACCACCAAGTGTGAAGATCCACCCACTTGTAGAAGCATGATCTTGATCTTTCACAATAATGACACCATTTCCTTTTTCATCAATTTTGGTATATACACACTTGTCTGATTCATTTATATTGAATCCATAGACACGTATTACCTAGTCAAATTTTTGGTGCTATTGCTTTAAAGCTTGCTTCAATCCATATAAAAATTTTCAAAGTCTACATGCTTTTTTTTATTGACTAGGTATAACAAACCCTTCGGGTTGTTCCATATATATTTCCTCATCCAATTCTTCATTTAATAATGTAATTTTTACGTCTATTTGGTGGGTGACCAACTTGTATATAGTTGTAATTGCTATAAGCAATCTGATTGTAGAAATCCTAGCTATAGGTGAATAAGTATCAAAATAGTCTATTCCATGCTTTTGGGTAAAACCTTTGGCAACCAACCAAACTATGTACCTTTCATAGACCATCAACTCTTCTTTTCCTTTTAAAGAATTTGGCATTTAATAGGTTTACATCCAGGAGGTAAATCAACTAGCTCCCAAGTATTATTTGACGTTAATGAATCGATCTCATTGTTTAATGTCTCTTTCCAGAAAGTTGCATCTCGATCTTTCATTGCTTCCTCAAATGTTTGAGTATAAGCTTCTGTATTGAAACAATATGGAATTTGTCTAATCACTGATTCTCTATTCCCAACAACAAAGAAGATAAACAAATCAGAAACAAAAGACTTAACCTTTCCAGGTCTTTTGCTCCTTCGAAGTTCAGGTGCTTCTACTATGTCTCGGTCATTTTCATTTTCCACGACCAGATTTTCTGTTTTGAGTTTGTACAGGAGATCTTATGAGAACACTTTTAAATCACCATAAGAAAATGCTTAATTAGCGTCATTGTTTTTTGCGTGGGCTAATAGGATAACGCAAATAGCGTGGGCCAAAGCGTGAGCTTTTGATGTGTGGTGGTTTGACCTATGCAAAAATCACAGCTAATTTTTTTTAAAAAAATACTTGTGTGGGTCTGAGCCACGAAAATGAAAAAAAGAATATATTTTGCGTCGACCTAGCCCACACTAAGAGTAGCGTGGTCTAGCCGCAGTAAGTGGAGCGTGGGTCTGCCCATGCTAGTTTTAGCGTGGGTCTGCCCATGCTAGTTTTAGCGTGGTTCTAGCCCATGCGATCTTTTCATAAAAAATTTCTTTATGTCTTTGGTGAGGAGGCAACATAAAAAGTTAAAAAATATACTAGAATTAAATTGAATGTAGAAAAAGTAAAATTTAGAAAATATAATATGAAATGAGTATTATTAGTATATTAGTATGTAAAAATAATGGAAAATGTAAGAAATATATGATAGATATAAGTTTATAAACAAAAGAATAAGTTAAAAAGTATTTATGAAATTTATTATTAAATAAATTAGAAAAAATTATGAATTTAATGATATTTTAAATTTTGTGTAATATTTTTTTAGTATAATTACTATAGAAGAAAAATATCAAAGTAATAAAAAAATTACAATATGATGAAATTTATGTAGTAAATAAATAAGTGATGAAAAGTTTTTATGATTATTTATTAATAATTTGATGGAATAAATAAAAAATATATATGATTTTAACTTTAATTTAATGGTAGTTGAATCATAAAATATAAATGAATGACATTGAATCATAAAATATAAATGAATATACTTGAATAATAAAATATAAACAAATGATAGTTAAAATATAAAATATAATACATAAAATATAATAATTGAAGCATAAAATATGAGTAAATATAAGATATAATATGGTAAATGATACTTAATTTGTTAAAATACAATATAGTATGTATATTAGTTATGAATGTATGAATATGTTATATTTTTCTAAATGTATGTTATAATATTTTTGTCCAAAAATAAATAAATAAGAGCAATAAAAGAAAGTATGTTAGAAATGTTCTGAGTTTTACAATTTGTCAAGAACAGGAAGAGGAAGACATGGTTAGCGAATATACAGAGCAACATAACATAAGAGACTATTTCTTTAATGGTGCAAAAGAGACTCATTAATTATGATTGGATTGTGAAATTAGAGGTTGATTAAATGATGTATCATACTTTTAATCTTTTAAGATGCAGGCATCAACACTTGATTTGATAATATGTTGATTAGATGCCCATAATTAAAGACCTTTAATTAATTGTCTAAGGATTCATTTTTGTGCAAAAGGGACTTTATTCACAAATGATTAGGGTTTCATTATTATTCTAGAGCAGTCTTACAAAGAGTGTTGTGCATATTAGTATAATTTTTTTCACAATAAAAATGGTGTAAACAACTGCATATTATTTAAGCAAATCCTTTTCATCTATATAATAATAGGAAACAATTAGTGGCTTCATAATTATGATTAGTTTAAGACTCATGTGCCTTATTAGCTTAAAAAACTTAATTAATAAACTAAACCGAGTTGTTAAGTAATTAAATAAAATTTTAAGTATAATGATACTTTTTTTAATCCAATTCACTTGAATAATCCAATTGAATGTGCGCATATGTAAAATTTCGTTAAAGCAAATTAAGTTAACAACTTGATTCGTGTAATATGTGAAAATGTTGTGAGACAAATTTGAGTTAAAGAAAATAAGTTTAGAAACTAAAATTTTTTTAATTAAACTTTTGGGTTAAAATTACATAAATCAAAGCCTATTTTGAGTTAAATTTATTTAATTTATTTATTTATTTAAATTTGTTATATTATATTATTAAAATAATAAAATTTAAATATGTTAAGTGCCATTATTTTTAATATTTTTTAAATTATTTCCTTATATAAAAAATAAGAAAACAACAATTACACGACACAATATAAAGTAATAAGAAATAAAATAAAGAATAAAGTAAAAAATTAAATAAAAATTAAACATAATTATATTGAATATTAATAATATGATATAATAAGAATATAACACAAAAAAAGATTGATGATAAAATTTGTATTTATCAATATAATGTTATTATTTAAATTGATTATAATAAAAAAATTGTATAATAATATAATAAAATATAATATAAAAAATAGAAATAAATAATATATATATATATATAAAATAAAAATCATGTTTAAAATAGAAATTAGTTATGTACGGATGTATTGAAGAAGTTGAACAGCTTGATACAGGTTTATATATATATTCAGTCAAAAAAAAATAAAAAAAGAAGGTTGTGTGGGCTCTGAGAGATCATTTGGGAAGAAACTCCGGAAAACTCCCAAAGTTTTGTTGTTCCCTCTTTGCAATTTTTATACAAAAAATTTATGGATAATAGGAGCAAATCACTACAGGACTGTTCCGTCGCAATTTTTTTCCACTGACGACTTTGTGGTTCTGTCGCTTTTTCAACCTTTCGATAGATTCATTCCTTGGCTACGCTTTCTGAGTCACGGATAACATTCAAGCTACTTTCTTTCTCTTGAAATTTTCATTTGGAAAGATAAAAAGAGTTAAATATCATCTGGGTTTTCTTCTTTTAGCTGGATTTTTTATTTTTTTTATTGTGTTTCTATATTTGGTTTTTTGGGTTTGTTGGTGACTATGTATGATGGTTTGTGTTGTTTTCAAATTATGAAGCATACTTTTTATATTAGGCTTGGATTGATGGTGTTTTATGTGATTAGCGGTGTGCTTGGATCAATAAATTGTTATCATGTAAACTTGTGTATAAGTTATTTTTATAATGAAAGAGGAGTAAGTTTAAATTGTTGCTATATAAAATGTAAATTGTTTTTCAAGTTGTTCTTTATATTTATTGAAATAAGTTAATTAAGCTGTTTTTAATAAGATGTTCCAAACACTTACGCAAGTAGTTATGTCATAATATAAGTTTAAGGTTCTCTTGCATAAACTTCTCTGTGACTATTTACAAGAGAAGAAAATAAAAATAAAAATGAATTGAGTTTCTTCCCCAAATTAAAATGAACTTCTATAATTAACTTTTACAAAAGTTCTATGATGTATCATGTTCAAAAATTAAGGGGCATAGGTTGAGTTTGAACTTACAGGATTAGCTAAATTCATCTAAGCATCCGATTTCTTTTTCTATAAACACTTGTATAGATGTTTCTCTAAGCACAACTTAAAATGCAAATAAGCTAACGCACCATAACTTTGAGCCCGACTATATTCTATGATATCAAATATTTATCGTATCATGTTTTCATCTATATATAATAATGTTATTATTTAACAAACTGATGCATGATAACTTAGCGTTTTCTCTGTGAGATTAATTCCTCTATGGCACAACAGAGTATGTTAGTTACCATTAAATACAAAAATACAACTACGAAGTGATGTTGATCGAAAGAAATTCTATAGATATCAAAAAAATAATTATTATAATCTTTAAAAAAAAAATTAGCTGACATGTAATCTTTTCATTCCCATATATGTAATTTTTTTCTTTTTGAAGAATTTGAAAATAAATTAGCTTTATAAGCCGAAGACAATATTTCGAGTTCCAGAACTCTGTCATGTGTGTTCACTTAGATAAGTTGTAAGTTGGAGAAGCATAAACCGGTAAGGATAAACATATATATTCTATAAGTAAAATCATGAACGCCTTACAAAGTATATCCATCAAAGTATTCTACATTGGATAGGAAATAGGAAAGAAATAGTTTGTAATAAAATCAGTAGTGAATAGCTCATCAACAATACTTTTTAATATGGTGTAATGTCTTAGTACGACATGTTCTTTAATTATGCTTTTTAAATGATTTTTTTTGTATGGCTTGATGTTAATATAATCAGTTGTATATTTGTTACAAATATTTTTTTAACTTTTACTTGTTATCTCTCTGTGTTTGGGGATTTGATAAATTAAGTTTATCTATTGGACTCCAGCTTATTGGAAAAGGAGCAACTTGCCATGATGATGGAGCAACAACATGGCGATACATCTGCTGGTACAAGTTAAGTCCACTCTATTATACTGAAAATGATGACCACCAATTATTTCCCTAACCTTCTCACCCACATTATGTAAGTTTCATTACAAATATTTTCTTATTTATATCAAATTTTATATTTTCTTTTACTAAAATAATTTTCATTTTTATGACAGGTTCCTTTCTGCACTTGATTAGAAAAAGACTTTTTTTATTATAATGTATTTCATTTTTAGTTTTTATGTTTTTTTTATTTTAAGTTTTATTTGAACTCTATTGTAAAATATTGACATTTTAAAGCATTGTAATTGGTTACAATTATAACTTTAAATATGTTTTAAAATTTCATTATAATTATATTTAAATATATTTATGAATGCTGAAATTCTTTTGATTTTTAGGATTGAGGATTGAGTTAGTTGACATATTTATCTATATTTTTTTCATAAAAATTTAAATTGCGTGGGCCTCCTACGTTAGGCTTGTAGCATGTTGCGTGGGTTAGGCCCACGTAAGCATGTTAGTGACGGTCGAGCAGGTGCAACTAGCTTTCAGGTGTTTGGCACACGTTAAATAACTTGCGACCCACGCAACAGGCTGCAGAGCTAGCGAGGATTTGGCCCACGTAATTTGTGGCAGATTTAGCAACACCACAGCCGTAGCTATTTGGGTTAAGTTCCCGACCCACACTTATTTCGAATTGTTTTCAGGATTTTAGAATCTACTCGCCGTCGCTTTACTCACTCGATACCGTGGGCATTTCTATCTTTCCATAGGTTTTTAGCCATGCTAAAATTGGTATTTTTTTTAATGAATATATTCTAATAAAAATTGTGTCCCTTGATTTAATTACATATTTTAGGGGGTTTCTACAAATTGATATGTCTCCTACAAATTGATATGTCTTACTCTTTTGCACTTATCCAGTAAATGTGCATTACACTCCTTCCGATTTACCTAATTTCTTCCTTTAAGGTTCAGATATTTTTAATACTGGTCGAATTAGGTTAGTCAGTTATCATTTGTACACAGAACTACGATCGGCATAACACTTCGGCCGACTCCGAAGTATACTTGTGAAACTGTCAGTGGTCGGTCGGTTATCATGGTAGTATAGTAAGTTATTGGAAGGATGAACTTAATTTAATGAAAAAAAAAAAACGTTAAAAGACTTTAAAAATTTGACCTGAGTTTGTTTGAGATGATAGATAAAGATATAAAGGAAGCTAATTTTCTTAGTCTAATAAAAAGGATGAGGTATGCAAGATGATAAATAAAAATTTAAAATAAAAAATCCCAAACCTTATTCATTTATTTCTTATTAACATGCTCGACGAAACTAATATAAAGTGTCAACAGTATTTATTTGTATTATATTCTTCAGTTATATCAAAGTATATCTCTATAAGCTTTGGTAATACATATAACATATACGTGATATTTCAATCTTTAAACCACGTATTAATAACTATTGTTTATAATTATTTACTTTGTTTTCATTGTTTGAAACAAATAAGAAACGTTTTCGTTATATGTTTTGATCTCGAAATAAATAAAATTTATTTTTAGCTAACAACATAAAAGCGTTGGTTATTTTTACTTCAGAGAATAATTGTTTTAGACGTTATAATATTAACCTTGATTAAAGAAGAAAAATGTTGAAAAGATAGATAGCTAAAATCAATTAGGAATATTCTAATTTAAATTCTTTTGTTTTCTTTCTTTTATTTTAGATGGAATGATGAACTTTCACCTTACAATATTCATATATGATTATTTTATTGTAATATATCGTAAAGTAGATATATTTAATCAAAAGTAGTGTCAAGAGATATTTTTCCTTTTAATATGATTTGCATCCTTATCCTCATATTACCTCCTAATTTCCATACAAGATTTTTCTCTTGTCATAATAAGGACCAATTAAGAAATTTAAGAAAAAAAAAATATAGAGAAAAAAAGGTGGTGAGAAGAGATGAAAGTGTATTCATATTTCTGTTCCTAAATAGACGATAGCTTTTTCTTTTAGTTAATGTGTTTGTTTAGTGCTCCCAAATGAAATGCTTTTGCTTTAATTTATGTAAATCCGTCATGTTTTATTTAAAATCCAATCACATTAGTTTGATGCTATCATCGTTGGTCACTTCAAAATAAAGAACAACAAAAAAATATTTAACCGTAAATAGGGCCTAAGGTGACAAGCCTAATGATCATGGTGCAAGATGCATCTGAAATGTAGTATAAAATTTTTGGTCTGATAGTAAATAATTGTTTACGGATAAATGTTTAAACTTTTAGAATTAGATACTGTTATTAGTGTAATACGCTCTTTCTAATGGCCTTAACGCGCTTCCACTAATATAAACAAATATTAATCCTCCGCCTACTTTACTGGTTTTGCGTTTGCAGAGAGCATCTATCTTACCTTCCATAGACTTCAAGTCTTCATCGTTCAAACTGTCAAGGATGTATGATGTGCTCATAAACTTTAGTGGAGAAGACATTCAAAGAAAATTTGTTTCTCCTCTCGATTCTGCCCTCTCTGCTGTTGGCTTCACCACTTTCCTTCACCACCAGAATGCAATCAACCCAATACACATTCAACAACCTATTCTCAGTCTCTGTCGGGTAGCAATTGTTGTTTTCACGAAAACCTATTCTGAATCTGCTTGGTGTCTGCATCAGCTTCAACAAATCATCCAATGGCACCAAACTTATTGCCGACATGTTCTCCCCGTTTATTACGAAATTGAGCCATCTGAACTGCGTCTTCAGAAGGCTGATTTTGGAAAAGCCTTCAAAGCAACTGCACACCAAACATTCTCAGGACAACAACCATGCCATGTCCAGATGGAGCCACGCACTCACCAAAGCAGCAAACTTCTATGGATGGGATGAGAGCAATTACAGGTAAATCACTCACTTACTCAATAAGTCTATTTTAAGCTTGTACTTCCGTTTTGGCAATACGTGACTATTAAACGGTTTCAAAAGAGAATAATTCTCTTTTTTATTTACAGAATAGAAAAAGGTATATATACATAAACCTGCCTACTGTTACTCTTTGATAATAGGAGATAAAAAAAACAGAAAAATAGAAAAGGAATAACAGCTATACAGAATAACAGCTATACAGATTTATTAATAACAGAAATATCTCTATCTATAGCTAATCAAGATATTTGAATTATCTTAACAGTGACTTCTATAATTGCTATTGAACTTGAAGGAGTGATGCTCAACTAGTGGACAATATTGTTAAGAGCCTTCTTAATTTACCAGTCTTGTCTGCTACTAAATTTCCAGTTGGATTACAATCCCGAGTGGAAGATGTGATTCAAACCATCAAAAATAAATAGACGCAAGTTTGTACGATAGTGATATGTGGACAGGAAGGATCGGATAAAACCAGCCTTGTCAAAGCCATATACAATCGAATTCATGGCAGATTCACCGAGAAAAGTTTCATTGAAGATATTGGACAACGTAGCCGAATAAGAGGGGACCTTCGTTTACAAAAACAAGTTCTGTCAGATCTCCTAGAAACAAAGGTGGAGATAGATAGCATTGAGATAGGAAGAACAGGGATTTGGGAAACACTTTCTGGGAAAAGGGCGCTCATTGTACTTGACGATGTGCCTAAGCTTAAGCCATCATTACTACGCAAAAGCCGCCGTTATTGGTTGAGTGGAGGATATGTGATGATCATTACAACAACAAATCAAAACCTAGCGCGGATAGATGAATTTGATTCTGTTTTCCGGATAAATTTAATGAATCCAGATGAGTCCCTTGAGCTTCTTAGTTGGCACGCATTTAAAGAAGCAAAACCAAAGGAAGAATTCACTGACCTTGCAAAAACAGTAGTTACTCGTTGTGGAGGACTACCTCTAACTCTTGAAGTCATTGGAAGTTATTTATACGGAAGGACGAAAGAAGAATGGAAGAGAGTATTGTTCAGATTAGAAAATATTCCCGATCATGAAGTTCCAGAGATATTGAAAATAAGCTTCGACGGTTTACGTAATCAAATGGAAAAAGATTTATTCCTTGATGTATGTTCTTCCTTTGTCGGTAAGGGCAGAACCTATGTTACGAATATCCTAAATGGCTGTGGAGTAGACGCTGACAGTGGAATAAAAGTTCTCATAGAGCGTAGCCTCCTAAAAGTTGATAAGAACAACAAATTAGGAATGCATCCGTTGCTACGAGAAATGGGAAGAGAAATTACTGGTCAAAGTTCAGGAAAGGGACCTGGGAAGAACAGTCAACAGTGGTTTGATAGTGATGCAGAATATGTACTGTCACTGCATACGGTAAGAACATCCTTTATCTATCGTTCCGAAACTTCTTTTTCAAGTTGCTACTTTCTCATGTGCAATATATTTCTTAGCTCTTTTCATCTAAGAAGACAAAAGTCATTCAGAGATTGCCAAAGACAAGAGATTTCTTCTACCCTTATCCTTTTAAGGTAATAGAAGCATCAAGACTGCAGGGCCTCGCTGGAGATTCTAAGAATCTGAGATGGGTCAGTTTGCAAGGGTTTTCTTCAGAATATCTATCTAACAACTTTTATCTGCTTGATGCAATAGCGATTGATGTAAAACACAGTCTTCTTCATTCGTTTGGGAAAAACCCCAGGTTTTTATTACGTTCCATTTTCTTTTAAAGTTAGTACTTGTTTACATTTCTAACTATTTCGTTTTTTAATTTTCTTCTCTAATATTTTATCAAAAACTATCTTCTTGAAGGTTTTGCTGTGGCCAAAAGTCCTTAATCTTAGTCACTCGAAGTACTTGATAGAAACCCCTGACTTTTCTAAACTACCAAATCTTGAACAGCTCGTTCTCGAAGATTGTCCAAGATTGCGCGAACTACACAAATCTATTGAATGCCTCGGCTATTTACATTGCTAAATTTGAAGGACTGTACAAGTTTAAGCAATCTCCCCAGAAGGATATATAAGTTGAAATCCTTAAAAACTCTCATTCTCTCTGGTTGTTCCAAGATTGGCCTATTGGAAAAAGACACAGTGAAAATGAAATCCTTAATTACTCTAATTGCTGAAAATACAGCTGTGAAACAAGTGCCTTTTTCAATTGTAAGCTCAAAAAGCATTGGATATATATCCCTACGTAGATTGAATGGACTGTCACGTAATCTTTTCCTTTCCATCCTTCGGTCTTGGATGTCGCCAACAACTACTCCCCTATATTATATTCATTCGTTCATGGATATGAAGGATAATAGTTGTGATGATATTGCACCATTGCTTAGCAGCCTTGCACATCTTCGAAGTGTTTTGGTGCAATGTGATACCGAGTTTCAACTATCTGAGCAAGTAAAAGCTATACTGATAGAATATGGTGCAAATATTACAGAATCAGGAATTTCAAAGCATCACCTCAGGTCTTCTTTGACGGGTGTTGGAAGATACAAAGAATTCTTCAATAGTGTGAGCGATAGCATACCTAAGGTTCTTCTCTGCTTTCCCTTTGTTTATTACCTTCACCGTCATTTTAGCTATTATTTGAGAAAACATAAAACAATCCTAATAAAGTATCTAGTAGAAACTACAATACTGAACTTTTAGCACCCTTCTTTTCGATAGCCCCGCGACTTCATCTAAAAGTATCGGATTTTAATAATCAACTAACCAAGTGATTATGCATATACTAAGTACTAGCAAATTGATTTCAACTTTCTTGTTTTATTAGCTTCATGATGATTTTATTCGTAATGATCGTAGAGATATAAACTAGGAGACAAAAATAGAAAATACATTATAAATCCTTAAAGAAATGATGCACAACAAAACTATTAACCAGATTTGTTTAATCATGTGTAACATTTTTGTTTAACTAAACATGCTCTTATTTTTCACATGATACAGGAATTTGCAAGCAGTGAGTCATGTGATGTTTCTCTCCCAGGTAACAATGATCCTTATTGGTTGGCCCATAAGGGTGAGGGACATTCTGTTTCTTTCACTGTGCCTCAAGATCGTACCATGAAGGGAATGACTTTGTGTGTCATTTATTCATCAACCCCCCCTGAAATCGTGGCAACAGAATGTTTTAGAAGGGTCTTAATTGTTAATTACACAAAATTCACATTGCATATGCAAAACCACGTCTTTAATGATGAAGATTGGCATGGCTTGATGTCAAATTTAGGATCAGGAGACAACGTCGAGATTTTTGTTAGTTTTGATCATGGATTGGTAGTCAAGAACACAGCTGTGTATCTGATATGTAATGAATCAAATGACTTAGAAAAAGAGCCAAATGTCTTAGAGAAGGACCCTGCACCAAAGAAAAATTCCCTCATTAGATATATGAAGAAAATTGTAACGTGACTTCTGGTAATTCATTTATCTTGTTTGAGAACAGCAGATCTCTTTATGGAATTAATCCTTGTGTCCTTGAGTGCAATTTGTTATTTCTGATCCTTTTCTTGTTTTTCTAGTATAGCTCATAGTTAAGAAATTCATATTTATTTTACCCTTTTTCTCGCCCCTCCCATTGTGCTTCCTTGTCTTTACTATGAGTGGTTTATTGTATTTGCTTTCTCGTTGTCAATTCTTTTTTTTTTCGGCGCATAATATTTCATTTATAGATCGTAGTCACTTATGGAAAAATAGAATTGTATGATGACTTATTCATAGTTGTTTTTATTATTAAATTAAATATATTTTTAATTTAAATCATTTAATGCAATGTTATACCGTCTAATATAGTGTTAGATTGTCCAATTCAAAAAGAAGATGATAAAAATAAAAGAAAGTTATTTTCAAATTGTCTTTCAATAAACCCTATAATAACATTGTATTAATGCATTAAGGTGAAAAATTCTATCATTAACTTTTCTTTTCTTCTGGTACAAGACTTTTTATCTTGTTTAACCATTTAAATTTTTCATCCTCGTTTTCTATACCCTCTCTCTACCAATCCTAATGCCATTTTAGTTCTACAGTTATTACATTAATTCTAAATATACATTCACTATCTTCATCTTCGAAATTTTCCCCGTCGCATTATGATATTATACGACTTTCATTTTCTGATTTTATTTATTCAACTATCTCTTCCATTTCTTCTACTTCTGAGTCGGAAGGTTCTAAGAGGAGATTAGCAATTTGTTCCTGTAATTCTGTACTCATTCTTAATCCATTTATTTTTTCTTCCATTTCCCGATCTCTTTTCATATGTCTAAATAGTCCACATTTGTAGCATATTCTCTTAGTTTTATCAGTTTGGGAATTATTATTTGCTTTTATCGTTTTCTTTCGTTGGATATTTCTTTTAATGGGATATTAATTGAAAATAAAATTGATAAAATTAAAATTTTTATATTAAAATTATTTTTTATTGTACTAAAATTAAAATAGGTCAATACTTGTTATGTTGAATTTACTATTTACTTAATACTGAATATGAATATATTATTGAAAACATATAAATTGATTATAATTTATTAGATTTTTCTAAGAAAAGGATATTAAAAGAATTTCATATAATTTTTATGTCACAATTTTGTACATACTTTTGTTAACACACTAGTAGAAAGAAGGCCTTCATCATTGGTTTTGGAAGACTTTTGTCGTCGGTTCTCGAACTGACGTTGACCCAGGAGACGTTGATTTAAACGTCGGTTGAAAAACCGACGTCACGTAGTTTCCCACAACATCGGTTAAGACTAGATAACGGACGTCATGATTTTATTGCAAACCTGTAAACATAAGAAGCACCACTTCGGGTTTGGCACGAAACCGACGTGGTGCTTCTTATGTTTATAGGTTTAAGATGCACCTCCACCTCGGTTTTGACTATAATCGACGTGGTGATTCAATCACAATGACGGTTATAGCCATAACCGACGTTGTGTTTTGTATTTTTTAAATATACACAATAAATAAGCTGCTAATCTCCCTGCATAAATTTCAAAAACCAGCTATTTCAATACACAAAATGATATGCAATTGTAGTTCTTACTTAGTACATACACTAATTTACACTAAAATGTACTGTATTACAATAAGAACTAATTCTAATCTATACTAGGATTGACTCCTAACTTTGAGAAAGTACTTTGCCCATTCTTTTTCAATTTCTTTTATATCATTCTTGTCCAATGGCTCTGTATCTTGAAAAGCCTGAAATAAATACAAAGTTTAATCTTAGAACTTTAAAATTAACAAATATTTGACACATTTACAAACTTATAAGAGAAAAACTTACATGTTCTCAAGAATCCATGATCCCAGCTCTTGCTATGGTTCTCATCCAGTGCATAATGTAATATCCACATTCCTAACTTCCTCATTGCTTATTGCACTTTCATTAAAGTTTCAATCATAAAAAAATTGAACAATGCTAATTTTAATAAAGTTAATTACATTTAGAGTTAAATACCTTAGTCTGTATCCATTGGAGGTTTTGGGTTGTGGATGAAGATCTCCTGCAAAGAACCTTACACATATTCATTGCACTAAAATCCAAGTTTTTTTAGTAATTTGCTTATTTGTAATTAAAATAGAGATATATAATACTTAAAGTTAATTAAACAATACCTTTGTACAATTTGTTTCAAATCATTTTGTGGCTTTTTATGCAACAAACAAAACCAAACAATTGTGTTGTCTGCGGGACACACAAGCATCAACTGCCAATGAGACCTAAAATAAGAAAATGTATTAATAATGTAATATATTCAACATTACTTAAGATCAAAATATAAAGATTTGAAACTTACTGATGGATAATTGGGGGAAAGAAAATTCTCTTCCTCGATTCTGAAATCTAGTTTTGTATATAGGTTTGAGTGTCAATGAATTTATTTCCAGACCTTTGTAGACTTTGCGGTTCAAGAAATCCATAAATATAAGGATTTACTGTGTTATAAACTAAATCATTAATATACTTGCATTGAGAAAATCAATGTTAGTAATAGGATAAGTTGATGAAATAAATAATTAGCAAACATGTAGAAAAGTATACTTACATAATCCATAACTGAATTATATTAATGTTTAACATCTAGGAACCACCAACTAGTTCCCACATGTCTTGCATCGATATATATAGTGGGATACCTTCAATCCCAAAGATAGATGCTTTCCAAGGAATTTGAGCTGGATTATTAAAATACTCATGGAGTATATGAGTAAACTCTTGAAGTGGATTCACTTCTGACTCAGCTGGTGGAGACCTAGGACTTAAATCATGAGCTGGTGATTCCCTTTACTCCCTTGGTCCTGTAACACAAACAAAATGTATTAATTAACATTGATTGTGAATTTAAATGAGATTAGAAATGTGTAGGCCACAATACCTGTGTCCTTTTAGAAATGACCTATAGGAGATGTGTAGGCCACACAATAAATGTACCAACTGCCTCTCCAACAAGTCTGACATCTGATGTGGGCACAGGCACCTCGACATCTGCTTGTCTAACTTCTTCGACGACTACTCTAGCAAAATCATGTCCAAGTGGCACTGTATGGAGCGTCGATGATGTGAGAAACACTCTCCCAATTGCCACCAATCGAGGAGGATGTCCAACAAATAATTTACACTGATATGGGGTATCAGTGATGGTGTCCTCCTCCTCCTCCTCGTCTGATGCAGCACAACTCCCCTTTGTGCTAGCTCTCCCACATGTAGGTAATACTACACCTTCCTGCAAAGGAGTTTGCTGCTGTGATAACTCCTCCCATTCTCTTCTAATTTCACATCTCAACTCATCTTTTAGCTTATCTCGTACTTTTTGTTCTATTTGAGAGGTCAATTCATCTTTTAAGTTGAGACCTTAATTCATCTTTAAGTCGAGATATCTCCATGGATATATTTGCATTCTGAGATGAGGTAGACCGTGGAGCAGAACCAAAATATTGTCTCACACCCACACCATAGCCAGCAGTCCGTACATGACCAGGGTATTCCTAAGTGCCCAGAGCAGTAGTCAATATATCTTGTCTTCCTTGAATGACAGAACTGCCCTGAGATCTCTGCTCCATCAGAGAAACCTATGAAAAAAACAATATAATATATCAACATTGTATAATAGTAAGACATTACAATTCATGAGTAAATTGTTATTAACTTACAATGCGCTGTGCAATTTCATAAGCCTTAGCTGATGTCATCTGCCCTCCAGGTTTAGTCCTAGCCAACTTTCATTTCTCATCTCGACTAGGAGGGGACGGAGAAGAAATGACTTCACCTGAACTTGAGGTTTCTCTTAATTTTTACAATTTTTCGTCCATTTTTTTCTTTTCTAATAAATCATAGCCCTCTCGAGACAACCGGTAGGGGGTGACATTCCTCCGCTGAATGTCTTGTGCTTTCTTTCTCTTCTCCTACATAATAAATTAAAAGTTTTGTTGCCAAGTCATATTATTTAATGAAATTATGATGGATAAAACAAACCTGCCAAGAAGGGTCCTATCTAGATTGGACAAATTGTGTCCAAGTCTCTTCATCACTAGTATATTTCTCATATGGGGACTTTCCCTTGAGGTGACCAAAGATGTACCACTTGGTCAAGTTTGTCTTGAAATTTCTCCATTTGATAGCAATAAATGACATAATTTTCTTTCTTATGTATGGAGATGTTTCAAACTCAGTTTTTTTTTACAAAATAAAATAAACAAGTCATGAGACATATAATACATAATCATCTTTGATACATTTGATGATATTCTTTGATATTCTACTTATCTTCTCTGATACTTCCTTGATCATCTTTGATATTCTACTGATTTGTTTCTTTGATACTCCCTTGATTATCTCTCTAATATTTTTATTAATATTCTCTTGATTATTTCTGATATTCTATCGATTTTTTTCTATAATAATAATATTCTAACAGTAATATTTAATTTAAATAGGAAATAATCTGTATGTAATATTTTGTATATAACTATTAATTTATCTACGGATTTACATCCGTATGTAATATTTCATAGATAAAATGTTTTTTTTTTTGTGTTATATATGTACTTTTTTTAATCAACCTACCTTTGCTTTTTGTTTCCTTACTATCACTTCCTTTCCAGCTGCATTTCGCTTTCCATCCTCAACAACCTCTTGATACCTTAACGATTTCCACAATAGTAATAGCATGATACTAAAAGCATCCAACAATTTAATAACAAAGTTAAATGATTCGGAATAGGTAAGAACAGTTTTTTATTTTTTATTTTTCTTTTTCTGTTTATCTAGTAGAGTAGCTTTCTTTTTTTTTTTTTTTTTTTTTTTTTTTTTTTTTTTTTTTTTTTTT